>Ga0209089_10002370_pt1 | contig 16719 bp, 15 predicted proteins | sample ArcticOcean_MG_C_FD_187431 | JGI IMG/M metagenome (GOLD analysis project Ga0209089, IMG submission 187431) | Marine microbial communities from western Arctic Ocean - ArcticOcean_MG_CB2_150 (SPAdes) (version 2) | ecosystem: Environmental > Aquatic > Marine > Oceanic | place: Arctic Ocean: Canada... | reverse complement strand
AATGGTATACAAAATATTTTGATGGTGAAAATATGAGGGAAGTAACAGAAGAACAGATTGTAGAATTTCAAAAGTTATGATAAAAATGAAGACAGTTAATTGTAGGATTTGTGGGTGGAAAACTGGGAAAACATTTGTGGATTTAGGACATACTCCTCTCTCAAATTCATATTTAAAAAAAAATATGATCAAAAATGAGAAAAAGTTTCCTTTACATGCACTAATTTGTACAAAATGCATGTTGGTTCAATTAGAAGAATTTGAAAATCCAAAAAAAATTTTTTCGGAATATGTATATTTTTCATCATATTCTAAAACGTGGCTAAAACATGCAGAAGAATATGTTAATAAAATGACAAAGAAATTAAAATTAAATTCAGAACACTTGGTTATAGAAATTGCTAGTAATGATGGCTATTTGTTACAATATTTTAAAAAATATAAAATTCCAGTATTAGGAATAGAACCAGCTAAAAATATTGCTAAAATTGCTCAAAAGAAGAAAATTCCCACCATAACAAAATTTTTTGGTACAAAATTAGCTAAAGAGATAGTTAAATCCGGAAAACAACCAGATTTACTTTTAGGAAACAATGTTTTAGCACACGTACCAAAACTAAATGATTTTGTAGAAGGACTAAAAATTCTTCTCAAGCACGAAGGAGTAATTACTTTAGAATTTCCTCATATATTACAATTAATTAATAAAAATCAATTTGATACAATTTATCATGAACATTTTTCCTATTTTTCATTAATTACATTAAAGAAATTATTTGAGATGCATAAATTAAAAATTTTTGATGTTGAAGAATTAAACACACATGGTGGTTCATTAAGGATTTTTGTTAAACATAAAGATAATGATTTTCAAAAAGAAAGAAAGTCGGTTAAAAAAATATTGGAAAAAGAAAAAACGTTTGGTTTGAAAAAAATTTCGACATATACAAATTTTTCCCAAGAAGTTAATTCATTAAGAAAAGAATTATTAAATTTTCTACATAAAGTAAAAAAAGACAAGAAAACTATTGTAGGATATGGAGCACCTGCAAAAGGAAATACATTATTAAATTATTGTGAGATTAATAATAATTTGATGGAATTTACTGTGGATTTAAGTGAGCATAAGCAAGGACGGTTTTTACCAGGTACTCATATTCCAATATACAGTCCGAATAAAATAAAAGATACAAAACCAGATTATGTTTTTATTTTACCTTGGAATTTAAAAGATGAAATTATGACACAGTTAGAATACATTAGAGAATGGGGAGGAAAATTTGTTGTGCCCATACCAGAGGTGAAAATTATTTAATGTTATTTACAGAAACAAAGCTTAAAGGATCTTACATAATTGAAATAGAAAAAATTGAGGATGAAAGAGGGTTTTTTGCTCGTTCTTGGGATAAAAAAGAGTTTGAAATAAGGGAATTAAACCCAAATTTAGTTCAGTGTGATATTTCATTTAATTCTAAAAAGGGAATTTTAAGAGGAATGCATTATCAAAAAGAGCCATTTGAAGAGGCAAAACTTGTTCGTTGTACCAAAGGGAGAATTTTTGACGTCATAGTGGATTTACGAAAAGACTCTCCTTCAAAAAATGATTGGTATGGAATTGAATTAAGTCAATCAAATCATAAAATGATTTATGTTCCTAAAGGATTTGCTCATGGATTTCAAACTCTTGAAGAAAACTCTGAAGTTTTTTATCAAATGTCTCAAGAATATATGGAAAAACATGCAACTGGTAAAAAATGGAATTCTAAAGATTTTAAAATTTCTTGGCCAATTTTGCCCCCAATTCTTTCAAAAAAAGATGCAAACTGGGAGAGTCAATAATTGAAATTTACAGTTTTTGGCTCTTCAGGGTATCTAGGTTCCTCATTAGTACAGAAATTTAAATCAGAAAAAATTGAATGCCTAACACCAGATATTAAAAAAGATAAGATTGAAGATAAAGATTTAGGACATGTTATTTATGCTATCGGTGTTTCCAATTTTAAACAGAATCCATCAAAGGCAATTGATGCACATGTTATTTTACTAAATAAATTATTAAATGAAGTAAAATTTCAATCATTTCTTTATCTTTCATCTACAAGAATTTATTACGATGCAGTATCTACTGATGAAAATTCTTCTTTAGTAATCAATCCTTCCGATAATAACAATTTATACAATATTTCAAAAATTATGGGAGAAGTAATTTGTAATGCATCAAAAAAACAGAATGTTAGAATAGCTAGATTATCAAATGTTACTGGAAATAATTTTAATACAAATCTTTTTTTGCCGTCAATAATTCAAGATGCAATAAATTTTAAAAAAATTACCTTAGAAACAAGATTAGATAGTGAAAAAGATTATGTGTATATTGATGATGTATTAGAAATTTTACCAAAAATTTCATTAGAAGGAAAAAATAGAATTTATAATATTGCAAATGGAAAAAATACAAGTAATGAAGAAATTGTTAAAAAGATACAAGAGATTACAAATTGTGAAATTGAAATTGAAAAGAAAGCAACAACATATAGATTTCCAACAATTTCTATAAATAGAATACAAAAGGAATTTGGATTTAAACCAACTTCAGTGTTAGAAAAATTTGAAAAAATTGTTAGTGACTATAAAAAATAACTCAGTTATTCTTAATAGGTAATGAGGGACTTCGCCAGAACATTCTTTCTGGTACCATTTTAAGCGCTTTAGTATAGCCTACCGTAGTATGTCCAAATAATTCAATATTATCTTTAATTATTTGAAATTGTTCATCAGTAAGTGTAAAAATAAGATTAAACGGTTTTGAAACTTGAAATTTATCTAAAGGAGAAATATCCAATATGTCATCCAACCATTTATCGATATCATAATTAAAAGTAAATTCAGGATTAGTTTCCTTTCTATTTTTACCTAATGGGTTATGACTTTTTCCACGACAATAATTTGAAATATCATGAAATTGTTCCTCTATTTTATTATCTAGTTTTTTATTTTCTTTCAAAAGATCATGAGCAATTTTTAAAACATATTCAGTCCATTCGTCCATACATTCAGAAAGAATCATAGTATGATGATATCGAATTACATTAATTCCGGCTTTTTCATCTACAAGTTTTTGAAATTCTTCGTCATTTTGTATATTTGATAAAATCTCTTCTGGAGAATCATATAATTCATTTATTGTCATTTGTCGAAAATTTTCATATACATTTTGAATTACTTTATGCCCTGTCTGCTGTCTTTCAACCATTTGGAAAAATAAATCAGCGACATCAATGTTTTGTTGTCTCAAAAATTTTATGAGAGACGTGTACAAAATTCCTTTATTTGTCATCCATAAAGTAAATCCAATCATACGTAGTTTCACATAATCATCAAAAATCAAATCTTTTGAACCAATGATCACCTCTTCTATTTCACAAATATTTTTCCCTGAATTTAATTTTGCAAAATCCATGGGTAACATTCTAAATTTAGTTTTAAATTTCCATTTAGATTGTTGTTCAGGAGTTGCCATTTCAGAACCAGGAAGTAAGAAACAAGTATAGGTAATAATATCATCAAGTTTTGCATCAGTCAATTTTCGAATTGTTTCTAAATGAGATTCATAAGTTTCTCCAGGTAAACCCAAAATAACTTCTGCAGTAGTATTCATGCCATTTTCTTTAATAACAGGTGCTAATTCCAACATCACATCTTTACTTATATTGTCTCTTTTGATATTTTTTAGAACTTGATCATCCATTGATTGAACTGACATTGATAATGAAAGGGAGCTACTAAGAGATTTTATAGATTCTATAATTTTCTTTTTGTTATTTTTTCCAGTTGTAGTTAACAGTTTATGAGGGTAATTGTATTTTTCTTGAACATTTGTAATAGAGTTACAAGTTTCTATATCACCTGGAATCATTCCAAAATTTAAATCGCTGATAAACATACTATGGACATTTTTTTTGACATGTGTTGCAATATAGTTAATTTCATCAGTAGTTCTTTGCTTACTAAATCTGTTAACCATGTTTACTGCCTCCCGTCCATCAGTACAAAAAGTACAACTAAATGGACATCCTCTATTAGTTTGAAGCATTGGAATCAATTTGTCATCAAAAAATTTATCAACTAAACCAGTAAGATAAGGAGAGGGTATTTCATCAAGATTTTTAATTCTAGTGTCCCCTAAAGAATAAAGTAATCGCCCCTCAGGGTTTTTAATTATACAACCATCTAATGGAGAATTTAATGTAGTATCTCTAATTTTTTTTGAATTTCCTTGTAAAACTCGTCCAACTACATTTGAAAATCCTATTTCACCATCAATAGGTACGTAAATATCAAAATCTTGAAATTTTTTAAAGAATTGTCTCTGAGTAGGTGCATCAATTGGAAAATTTGGTCCTCCCCAAACTCTCAATCCATCAGGATTTTTTTCTGTAAAAACCTTAAACATTTCTTGACTAACATTTTGACACCAACAATAATTACTCAAACCTAAAATATCAGGAGGTGATTCAGAAATAGCTTTTTCTAAATCATCAATGTATTTGAATAATGTAATATCAACCTGATCTCCAAATTGTTTAATACAATAACTTGCAATAAATCCAATATTGATAGGAAGAGATTCTGTGGAAACTGCTATCGTATTATATGTAAGATCTCCCAAATAGATTTTAAGAGTTTCCATTAATACTGGATATTGTAAATTTCTATAAATAGATATAATTTCTAAATCTGAATATCACGACTAATATTAAATAAAAATTAAACGAATAGTTTTGAATTTATACAAAAATTATGAATAATATGGAAAGAATTTTACTAATTTATTTTCTAATGATACCATACCAGCCATATAATGTTAAAATCATAAACCAATCTAAATTTTTGACAAAAAATTTTTTACCAACATTTTTTGCACACCAAAATGCAAAAGAAAAACTAGGTATGAATAAATCTATAGTGCTAATCATTTTTTGTTGATGCATTTTTAATCTAGAAGTACTGCTTCTTACTCCGCTAAATGGCCTATGCATCAATATTTTTTCAATGACATTAAAATCTCCTTCTTTCAATATATTTAACAGAAGTGTTAGATCCCATGCTGTCATTAGTTTAGGATTCCACCTTCTACGTAATTTTTCAGTTCTAAAAACTGCATAAATGAAAGATGCCTGATTAAATCTTAAATAAAATCGTGCTTTTTCAAAATAAGAACCACTAACAGTTGCAACATGACGATATGATTTAAAATTACTATTTTTGTCTCTGAATTTATCTTTAAATTTTTGAATACTAGTTTTATTATCATTTGATTCTGTCAAATAATTTACAATTCCAATACTACCTACAACATCTGATTTTGAATCTAGAACATTTACATTTTCTTCCAGAAAAGTTGATTCCCAATAATCATCATCTGCAAGCCATACAAAATATTTGCAAGATGCTAAATCTAATACAAATTTGAAATTAAAGAACCAACCATTATTTTTTTCTTGTTTTATATATTGAATCCTTTTATCCTTTTTTTCATATTCTCTACAAATTTTTGATGTTGAATCTGTTGAACCATTATCTGAAATAATTAATTCAAAATCTGAAAATGTTTGAGTTAATACTGAATCAATTGCTCGTCTAATAGATTCTACTCCATTATAAACGGGCATACCTATACTCACTTTTGGAACAAATAACTTATTTTTATTAGAATCACTATTCATAATATTCTTTTTTTCCAAGTAAACTTAAATCTAATGTTTTCATTAATGTGTGATCTGTAATATTTCCATTAACGAATTTGTAATTATGATTGTTTTCTAAAACTTCTAAAATAAAATTCCACAACAAGCAAACAAGTCATATGCTTCTCTGTAATGTTTAGTCATTTAATGAGCAAATATACATCATATTTAAAATAAACTCATAATTCAGTTAATTAGTCAAAATCTAGCAAATTAATCTCAATGTTCATAAAATGGAAAAAAATCTAAATAGATTAAAAAGAAATTGTTTTAAAATAATACATCATCATAACAATATGCAAAAAATTCTCATAGTAGGATATGGTTCTATTGGAAAACGTCATTTAAAAAATCTTATAAAAAATTATAATGTAGAAATTATTATTTGTACAAAACAAAAAATTGAAAATATCAAGAAGAAGAATATCAAAATATGCTCCAACTTGGATGATTGTCTGAAAGAACAACCAGACATAGGGTTCATTACAAATGAAACGAAATTCCACATTCCAACTGCAATAAAACTAGCAAAACATGGACTAGATCTTTTTATTGAAAAGCCTGTTTCAGATTCTATTATAGGATATAAAACGCTTACAAAGTTGATTGAGGAAAAGAAAATTGTAACTCAGGTTGGATGTATGTGGAGATTCCATCCTTGTATTAAGAAAATCAAGGAAATGATAGAAGCGAAAAAAATTGGAAGGGTTTTATCGATTCAAATTGAAAATGGTTCATTCTTGCCTGATTATCATCCATATGAAGATTATAGAAAGAGTTATGCAGCCAAAAAGAATCTTGGGGGAGGAGTATTATTAACACAAGTTCATGAATTGGATTATTTGTATTGGTTTTTTGGATTGCCAAAGGAAGTATTTTCAATTACAGAGAAAATTAGTGATTTAGAAATTTCAGTAGATGATATTTCTGCAAGCATATTAAAATTTAAAAATAAAATCATAGCTGAATTACATCTAGATTATTTTCAAAAACCAGATTTTAAAAAATGTAAAATCAAAGGTACTAAAGGGACAATATATTGGGATTCTGATCTCAATGAAGTGAAGCTTTTTGATATTAAAAAAGATCATTGGATAACTATTTTAAAATTAAAAAAATTTGAAAAAAATACAATGTTCTTATTAGAATTAGAACATTTTTTTGATTGTGTTAAAAACAAGAAGAATACAATAAATAATTTTGAAGAAGGAGTAAAAGTGTTAAAAATTGGATTGGCATTAAAAAAAGCATCTAAATCAAAAAAAATGATTAATATAAAAAATGATTAATATAAAAAATGATTAATAATGTGTGTTATTTTCTTCTAAAGTAACTTAATGAAAAAAATAACTATCACAGGCTCAGAGGGATTAATTGGAATCGAACTTTGTAAATTTTTTAATAAAAAATACAATGTTCAAAAATTAGATATTAAGTTGGGTCATGATCTCACAAATGAAGATTTTGTTAAACAGTGGTTTAAAAAAAATCCATCGGATTCATTAATCAACTGTTTTGCTTTAAATGATCGTCTAGAAGAAAAAAAGAAAAGGAATACATTATTTAATTTTCCATTAGAATATTTTTCAAAATATTTAGAAGTGAATCTCATATCACTTTTTTCTGTATGTCGTGAATATGCTAAAAATAATAAAAATGGAAACATAGTGAATTTTTCATCAATTTACGGTTTAGTGTCATCAAAACCAGAATTATATGGAAAATCTCACAAGGATATCGCATATGGAATTTCAAAAGCGGGCGTAATCAATATGACAAAATATTTAGCTACTCATTTAGCACCAAATATTAGAGTTAATTGTGTGGTTCCTGGAGGAATTAAATCAAAACAAAATAAACAATTTATCAAAAATTATTCCAAATTAACTCCATTGCAAAGAATGATGGAAAAGAGTGAACTAAATGAAATTGTGAATTATCTTTCAAGTTCTCAATCATCATATGTCACAGGTTCAGTTTTTGTTATTGATGGAGGATGGACAATTTGGTGAACATAGATGTTTTTATTCTGGCCAGAATGGGTAGTAGTAGATTTCCAGAAAAGATTTTATCAAATATAGATGGAAAACCTGCAATAAAATTTATTCATGATAGATTGAAAAATATTAAAGAAATTAGAAAAATAGTCGTTTGCACTACAGATAAAAAAGAAGATGACAAACTTGTTGACTTTCTAAAAGATGAAAATATAGAATATTTTAGAGGAAGTGAAAAAGATGTACTTAAAAGATTTTTAGATGCTGCACACAAATTCAATACAGACATCATAATTGATGTAGAAGGAGATAAAATATTCACGGATCCTATTTTTGTTAAAAAAACAGTTCAAGAAATGCTTGATTCAGATATAGATTTCTGTACAGGTAGCAGTTCTAAAATCTTTTTTGATACATATTTTGCAATTCATGGATTCATGCCTGCAGGTATACGTGTAGGTGCTCTTAAAAAAATTGTAGAAATGAAAAAAACTAAAGATACTGAAACAGGATACAAAGAATTTTTTACGGAGAATGATTTTATAAAATCTAAATATATCGTTCCAGATAAAATAAATTATCCAAAAAATCTAAGATTATTCTTAGATTATGAAGAAGATTTAAAATTTGCAGTTGAAGTGATAAAGAGATTAAATAAGAATTTTGATTATAATGATGTTTTACGAATAGTAAATGAAAATCCAGAACTAATAAAAATCGTTGAACCAGCTGTAGAAAAATGGAAAAAAAATTATCTTAAAAAAAGAACCAATTATTTACTAGGATAAAAATAGGTTGAATTAGAATGATCACTAAATCAGATTTAGAAAAAATATAGGAATAAAATTTTGTGTTAAAAATTTAGATTGGTTTATTTTTGACAGTATTTTTAGAGGAATTGTAGTTATTAGAAATTATTTTCTAAAAAAATGAAAATTAATTTTTGTTTAAACCTAATTCAAAAGGATCAACTTGATGTCTGAAGTAATCCATATCATGTTCTACCATCATTTTAACTAGTTCTTTAAAAGATACTTTAGGTTTCCAACCTAAGATTTGTTGTGCCTTTGATGAATCTCCCAGCAAATCATCAATTTCAGTAGGTCTAAGTAATTTTTTATCAATTTCAACTAAATCATGCCAGTCTCCAAGATCAGTAATTTCAGTTGCTAAGGAAAGAAATTCTTCAACAGAATGAGATTCGCCAGTTGCTATAACATAATCATCAGGATTATTCTGTTGTAACATCAACCACATGGCTTCTACATAATCTCCAGCAAAACCCCAATCTCTTTTTGCTTTTAAATTTCCTAAATGAATCTTATCTTTTTTCTTTTTGTATTTAATTTGAGAAATTTCATAACTAATTCTTCTTGTGACAAATTCCAAACCTCTAAGTGGCGATTCATGATTAAACAATATCCCACAACTAGCAAACATGTCATATGCTTCTCTGTAATGTTTAGTCATATTATGTGCAAATATTTTTGCAACTCCATATGGACTACGAGGTAAAAATGGGGAAGATTCATTTTTTGCTCCAGGATAATTTCCAAACATTTCACTAGATGATGCTTGATAGAATTTGGTATCGGGATTTACTTGTCTAATTGATTCAAGTACTCGAAGAGTTCCCAATCCAGTAATATCAGATGTAAGAATTGGTTGAGAAAAAGAAGTTCCAACAAAAGATTGTGCAGCTAAATTATAAATTTCATCAGGTTCGGATTCTTTTATTGCATTTTGTAAAGATCCTTGGTCAGCAAGATCAGCCTTAATAGTATTAATTTTTTCCATATTTTGCATTTCTTCAATTCTCTCAAAGCATTTATGACTAGTACGTCTAAATGTGCCAAAAACTTCATAGTTCTTTCTAAGAAGAAAATCTGCTAGATATGCCCCATCTTGTCCTGTAACTCCAAAAATTAGTGCTCTCAATTTACAATCAAACCTCTTTTAATTATCTCATCTAAAAATTCTTCGAATCCTTTGCCTCCATTTTCATGGCCCTTCCAAACTTCAATTGCAAAACTTTTTTCATTAAATTTATTTAAAATGGGAATAATCTTTTCAAAGTCCATATCACCTTCTCCAATTTGCAATCCTTCACCATCTACTCCTTCAGCATCAGATAAATGGAAATGGTCTACAAAACTACTAATTTTTGTTAATTCATCAATTATATTAATTCCTAGTTTATTACAATATAGTTGAGAATGACATAAATCATAACATATTTTCAATTTTGTTTCATTACAATACTTAATCATATCATTAGAACTTAGAAAAACATTAGAATTCCATCTCCCACCAAAAAACCAAGCATATGGAGGCATATTTTCCATTAAAAAATTGACATTTTTGAAATCTAATTCTTTAACACTGATCATCATATTATTTTTCATTTTTTCTATCTCAGATGAAGATAATGGATTAAGTGAATAACCACCAGGATGAACAATTAAAGAAGGAATTCCTTGGAATTGTTCATTAAGTAAAATTGTTTTATCAATTGCTTGTTGAATTAATTCAACCGTTTTTTGTCTAGAATGGATTTGATTTGTTTCTCCCAAACTTGTAATATCTAAAAGTTTTTTATCAAAATACTCATAACAATGAACTATCAATCCAAGTTCAAAATTTTGTTCAAGTTGTAATTTTAAATCACTGTCTGAAAAATGAAATTCTAAAAAATTTGGATTAAATTTTAGCATATCATCTAAATCGTGTTTTCTTACCTTCATTCCAAGTTTCATAAATCATTTTCTTGAAGATATGCACCTTTTTTTATGCTTCGATTGGATTTTTTCCCAATCATATCATAATAAAATTGAGGAGATAGGCCTTTTGCAGGTCCCTTAACTTCAATATTTTCCTCAGAAAACTTTTGATCTTCATCAATATCAGAACAACAAACAATACTTTTTCCAAGAACTTCTTTTTGTAAAATTTCACCTCGAGTCATTTTCTTAACAGCTTTTCCACGAGATTTTTCTGATTCTCTAATAAAAGAAATTAATTGTGCAAATTCTTTAGGTTCTAAAGAAGAGGATTGATCAATTCCTTCCATAGTCTTATCTAAAGTAATATGACGTTCAATTAGAACAGCTCCTAAAACGGTAGCAGTTACAGATGGAATAATTCCTTGTTCATGACCACTATAACCTACAAGATTTTGAAATTTTTGTTGATAAAACGGAATTAATTCAAGATTAAGAGATTCTACTGGTGCAGGATAAGTACTATTTGAATGAAGTAGTAAAAAATTAGAATTTTTAGAATTTAAAAATTCAATAGTTTTTTCTATTTCGTCTAAAGTTGACATCCCAGTAGAAATAATGATAGGTTTTTTTGTTTCAGTAATGTATTTGATTAAAGGAAAATTTGTTAAATCTGCAGATGCAATTTTGTATGCAGGAACATTAAGAGATTCTAAGAAATTTACACTTTCTATGTCCCACGCCGTACATAAAAATGTGATATTTTTTTCGTCGCAATATTTTATAATTTCTTTATAATCAGAATCACTAAGTTCTACATTTTTTAAAACATCTAAAAGAATTTCAAATCCCTGACTTTCTAAATTTGGATTTTCAATAACTTCATTTTTATATAGACTTTCTAAATGACGTTTTTGGAATTTTACTGCATTTGCCCCAGCTTTTTTAGCTTCGTCAATAAGCAATTTTGCAATTTTAATATCACCATTATGATTTATTCCTATTTCAGCAACTACATAACAGGGGCATTCTTTTCCAATTTTAATATCAGCAATTTGAAAATTTTTAGTATATTCCATTTGTATTTTAAAGTATCAAAATCCCATATTTCTAGTTTTTAAAAAAGTTTTAACATGAAATCAAACTTTTTTGATTTTTCCAGTAAAAGATAGATTTTCAGTTAATCCATTATTTTCTAATAAATTTTTATATTCTGAATTAAATTTTTTAAAAAATTTTTGTATTAAAATTTCCTTCTTTTCTGAATTTGAAATTAATGAGTCCCAAAGTAAATCTGAATAACCATCTATTTGGGAAGCTTGAGGTTTATGCGTTAAAATCCAATTAATGTGATTAAAAACAGAGTATTGTTGAAAGAAATTTGATTTTCCAATAAAACCAGCTTTTTGAAAAACTTTCGTGAGAGTATTTTCTGAATAATAATACGGGTGAGGTAAACGAAAGTAAAAATTTTGAAAATTTTGAATACCATATACTGAATTTAATGCATCATCAATGTTTGGAACTTCAACATAAATTCTACCTGAAGATTTAAGGAATTGTTTAGTGATATTGAGAAACTCAATAGGATTTGGAATATGTTCAAAAACTTGAAACATAAAAATTATATCAAATTTTTGATCAAGTTTTAATTTTTCAATAGGTTTATTGTAAACTTCTAATTTACAATGTTTTTTTGAAAATTCCATATGTTTTTTATCAAGTTCAATTCCCACTGAACAATTAACCAAATTTTTAATTGAATTTAAAAAATTTCCAGTTGAAGAACCTATTTCAAGAACATCATAATTTTTTTTCAAAAGATGATTTACTCTAGAAATTTTTGATGGTTGAAATTTTTCTTGAAATTTGAAAAATTCTTTTGAAGACATTTGTTTATTAAGAATTGGAGAATGTAGTTTTCGATATGTTTTTTCATAATCAATTATATCAGTATTTGGATTTTTCAATGAAACCAATTTACAGTTTTTACATTGAACAACTTTTCTTGGAAAATTAAAGCGGATTTTCTGTTGAATTATTTTAAAATAGGAATTTCCACACAATACACATTTCATAATTATATTTTTTAATTCTACTATAAATTATATGAGAATTATTAAAAATAGGAACAAATCAGAGAATTTTACACATAGTTTTTGATTTTAACAATAAAACTGTTTTAAAGATGAAAAAATGAAGCTGTAAAGATGACTGAAAAAAAAATTATTCTTGTAGGATGTGGAAACATTGGAAGTAGACACCTTCAAGCATTGACAAAATTAAATGGAGAATGTTTAGTAGAAATTATAGAGCCCAATAATGATGCAGTTTTGTTAGCAAAATCAAGATTAAGTAAAATGAAATATGAAAAAAATTTACAGAGATTTATTTGGAAAAAATCAATTCCTGAAAATACAAAAAATAGTGATCTGGTAATAATTGCAACAAATTCTAAAAATAGAGTAATGGTAATTGATGAACTCCTAAAATCGGGCCATAAAAGATTCCTTATCGAAAAAATGGTTTGTCAATCAATAGAAGAATATGATGAATTATTATTAAAAATGAAAAAATTTGCTGCAAAAGGATGGGTAAATACTAATCGTAGATATTTCAACGGATATCAAAAAATTAAAGAGATCTTTAAAGATTCAAAATTTTTACATTTATCAGTATTTGCTGGAAATTCGGGTTTAGGAACTAGTTCAATACACTATCTAGATCTTTTTTGTTGGTTAGTGAGTGATTACAATATTAAAATTAATGGAGAATTTTTGATTAAAAAAATTTTTGAAAATAAAAGAGGTGATGATTTTAAAGAATTTCAAGGAACATTGGTAGGAATAAATCAGCATGGTCTTGTTTCTTTGACATTTCTACCATTAGAAAAACAGGAAATTTCAATACAAATTTACGGTGATGGCAAATCAATAAAAATTGATGAATTAGAAAATGATGCACATATTTTTAATCAAAAAGGAAAAAATAAATTAGAATTCAAATTTGGGCATACAAGTAAATTAACAACTCAAATTATTGAAGATATCTTTTCAAAAAATAATTGTTTGTTACCAACACTTGAAGAATCACAGCAAATTCACACTGAATTATTTAGAATTTTCAATCAACATATCAAAAATATATTAAATAAGGAAGTAAAGGTATGTCCAATTACTTAGAATGATCAATCAACCCTATGAAAAATTGGCCAATATAGATTCAAATAATTTTCAGAATAAATCAGTATTAATAATAGGCTCAGGATACATCGCATTAGAATATGTAAAAGCATTGAAAAAATTAAAAATCAAAAATATAGAAATTTTATCAAAAAGTGAAAATAGTTTGGACAATAAAGTACTTTCTGAATATAAAATTATTTTTGGAGGATTTGGAAAAAAAATAAATCTAATTGAAAAAAAAGATTTGACAATTATTGCCACTCCAATAAATTTACTTGTAAAAGCTGCAACTCTAGCTATCAAATCAGGACAAGAGAATATTTTAATAGAAAAACCAGGTTCACTTTTTAAAACAGATTTAATCATACTTGAAAAATTAATTAAAAAACAAAAAGTCAGGATTGCATATAATAGATTATTCTATCCAAATTTTCAGAAATTAAAAATATTATCAAAAATTGATGGAGGAATTACATCATGTAAATTTGATTTTACAGAATGGGTGCATACGATTCCATTTGGAAAATATAAAAAAGATGTGTATAGGAGGTGGGGCATTAGTAATTCATTACATGTAATATCAATGGCAATGGAATTAATTGGAATGCCAAAAAAAATCACAACCAGCCAACATGGTAATTTAAAATGGCATCCTACAGGATCGATTTTTGTAGGAAATGGCATATCTGAAAAAAATATTCCATTCTCATATCATGCAAATTGGGAAGGTGGAGGTAGGTGGGGAATAGAAGTTGTTACAAAAAAGAATGTCTACAGATTAAGTCCTCTTGAAAAATTATTTGTTTTAAAAAAAGGAACAACTGAATGGAAAGAAATACAAATTAAAAATATATTTCCAAAAATAAAAATGGGTTTAGCTGAAGAAATTGTAATAATGTTAAATGATGCTCTTGAAAAACAGCTAAAAATGGTGACAATTAAAAGAGCTATAGAATATAACAAACTAGCAGAAAAGATTTTTGCATATAAAAATTGATTTTTTAATCTTGGTTAATTAGTTGAGTTAAAAATTTTGAAGATGACCCCTGATTAGAAAAAAAGTCATCAAGATAGTTTTTTGCATTTTTTAGCAACTCTTCTTTAAATTTTTTATCATAGAACAATGTTTCAACTGATTTTTTTATATCTTCTTTATTTGAAACTGATAGAAGAGCATTATATTTTACAACATTTTCAGTTAATGCTAATGATTCAGTTTGGAGTGAAATGACAGGTTTGTTTAACATCATAGCTTCAAGAGCAATAGTAGAATTATTAGTTGTAATTAAAAATTCACAATTTTGAAGTAATTTTAAAACATTTGAATCATATGTAATAGATATGTTTGAATCTATTTTTTCCGCAATTTTTACAACGTCTAAAGTATTTACTGGTGTAGGATGAGGTTTTAGAATTAAATTTTTTTGTGGAAGATTTGAAAAAATAGTACAGGTTTCAGTAATAAAACTCAAAAAATTTGAAATTGAATCAGTTGTTAATGTTTTTGAAAATAATGGATTTGGTTTTGTAGTTGCAAATAAAACATATTTTTTTTGAGAAAAATTATTATGATTAAAAAATTTATCATGGCGAGGACTACCTGTTACAAAAATATTTTTTCTCGAATTATATGTAAGCCCATATTTTTTTGCAGGTTCACCCCAAACTGCCAATTTATCACACTGTGAATCATGAGCCAAATGTGAGACCAAATTACCTTGAGGTTTAAATGCATCTTCCATTCCGGCCATAGCATGTTGTAAATATACAATATTGATTTTTTTAGATTTAGCAAGTCCAATTAATTCTTGTTCTTCTGGAGATGGTTCAGCCCACAACAGAATTGTAGAAATATTAGTTCTTGACAAAAATTCTTTAAATAACAAAATTTGAGAAATAGATTCTGAAAATCTCTCATTACAAATATTGATAAAGGAATTTTCCAGATCTGGCCAAAATGTTAAAGAATTAAATGAAAACAATTCATTTAACAATGATTTTGAATTCCATAATTTTTTAAGTTTATTTTTTAATTTTTCGGATTCAATTGATATTTTTGTGGAAGTAAATTGTTGAAAATTTTGTAAATTTATTATAGAATATTTTTTGTCAGACATAATTTTGAAAGTTCTAAAATTCCAAATTGTTGGCCTTCTTGTATTTAAAAATAAGATATTTTTATTTAAATCAGAAAATGAATTAAGAAGATCTTCATAATTTTCTATATTAAATTCAAAAAGCAATATAGATTTTTTATTATTATCAAAATTCTTTTCGTTCTTTAATTTTAAAATAATTTTTTCAAAAATATTTTTTATTTTTAAGTAATTTTTTCTAGAAATTTTTATAGATAAAGGTATATTGAAAAGATTAAATTTTAATTTATAATTATCGAGAGATAATTGAATAGAATTGTTAGATTGGATTAACCTACAAGAAATGTTATTTTTATTACAAAGTTCGGAAATAAAATAATTAATCTTTGTAAAAGCAATTACATTATCATATGTCCTATTTTCTAAAATTTTTGTAACTTGAACAATCTGAGATACAAAATCTAAAAGGTATTGATAAAATTCAGGTTGTATTAAACTACCTAAATTGATTGATTCAAATTTTAATTTATCTTGAATGTCATTATTTAAGAACCAATTTTTAGTTAGATTATTAGTAAAACTATCAATCATAGAAAAATCAGAATCAGATAAAAGTTGATCCCCGATTTCATGATCAATATTTTGTTTTTCTAACATTTTATGAGATAAATAATTTAATGAAAAAATTTTTGCCTTTGGAAATTTTAAAAATTGATCTTTCACATCATCAAAAATATTTTCTCCCACCAAAATGATATTTTCAGTCATCATAATTCAAACAATTTACAAATAATAATTATTTATTCTGCCATTTTGATAAATTATAATTTTTAAAAATATCATTTTTCATTTCATTATCATTTGGTTTCCATGCAACATCTGCCATCACTAAAATTTTTGAAATTTTATTAGATGGATTAATTATTGCTGCACTTACTCCATTTGAAACTGAAACTAATTTTGAACTTCCTGAA
>Ga0209089_10002350_pt1 | contig 16780 bp, 12 predicted proteins | sample ArcticOcean_MG_C_FD_187431 | JGI IMG/M metagenome (GOLD analysis project Ga0209089, IMG submission 187431) | Marine microbial communities from western Arctic Ocean - ArcticOcean_MG_CB2_150 (SPAdes) (version 2) | ecosystem: Environmental > Aquatic > Marine > Oceanic | place: Arctic Ocean: Canada... | reverse complement strand
CGAAAACATATCCTTCGAGCGCTACGACTACGGTTCGTCTGATCTAGAACGCCTCGCAGAAGGTAACTACCGTATAAACAACGTTTCTGTACTCCTTCCAGGTGTTGGCCTTAATTACCAAGTCTCAAGATCGCTCGACGTTTTTACCGGTGTCCACAGAGGTTTTATTCCTCCCGGATCTAATCCAGAGACAAAACCGGAACTCTCTATTAATTCAGAGTTAGGTCTCAGATTTTCTCACAGTTATGTATCAGCTCAATTGGTAATTTTCTCCAACAACTACTCTAATCTTCTTGGAGCAGATTTAAATGCATCAGGGGGAACAGGATCTGGAGATTTGTTTAACGGAGGGTCTGCAATGGCAAACGGTTTAGAATTCGAATTGGCGGTGGACCCTTTCACCGATGGACCTTTCGATAATATCTCTATGCCTGTACGTGTCGCCTACACCTACACTGATGCAATATTTACGAATGCATTCGCTAGTGATTTCGGAGCTTGGGGAGATGTAGAAGTAGGTGATGCGCTTCCCTACCTCGCTCCACACCAACTCTCATTGGTTACATCTTTCGAGCACGAAAAATTTGCAATTGACATTAGCGGACGCTACACTTCAGCAATGAGAACTATCGCTGGTCAAGGCGTAATGCTTTTGTCAGAATCAACTAACGAATCATTAATATTTGACTCTGGTATTAGGTACGAAGTTTCTAACCACCTCAATGTAAACTTAGGTGTAACAAACCTCTTGGATAGAACATATGCTGTTGCTAGACGTCCATATGGACTGCGACCTAATATGCCTAGAGCTTTAAGGATTGGAGTGTCGGTAAATTTATAATCCGACTCCCCCTTTTATAAGAATTAAATAGAGATTAAAAATTCATAATACCTTTCACCTACTACTCCATAGATAAACCAAACAGGGGCATATTCTAAACAGATTACCTCCTTAAAGTGAAATCTATAGTCCTTGTAATTCCAAGGTGAAACTCCCACGAGTGCTTTTATAATTAAACCGGCCAAGAGTTCTAAAAGGTAGAAAGCAATCATGTATATGAATCCCTTAACAATCCACCCGGAATCTATAAAAGTACTTGTTACGAACATATAAATATATGGAACGGCTGCGTATACCGGAAGCATCCACAAATACGTTTCTCCTTTAAGTCGAGGGTCTCGGTATTTAATGAAGTCCATAATAGAAGTCGCAACGACTTCTAGGGTGATTCCGATAAATATAAAACCGAGTATGAGAGTTATTGCCGCCATTTGTGAATTTTACCTATTACGCCTCTCGATTTCGGTGCGTATAAGAGCTAGCTCGCGGGAGGTTTGTCCTGCTACGGATGTATTCTCCTTTGCACGACGAATCAGATAAGGCATCGCTTCACGTATGGGACCGTAGGGTACGTATTTAGCAACATTATAACCTTGTGAGGCCAGGTTGAAAGTAATGGGGTCACTCATGCCCAGAAGCTGAGAGAAAGTGATGCGGTTATCGTCTGAAGAAAGCCCTCGCTCTTTCATCATCTCACATAGCTTCATGTTACTTTCCTCATTGTGTGTCCCACAAAATAGGTTTACCCTATCGAGATTGTCTAGACAAAATTCTACAGCTAAATTGAAATCAGAGTCTGTTGCTGCTTTATTAGATTGGATAGGTGAAGGACATGAATTTTTCTCAGCACGTTCACGCTCTTTTTCCATATACGCACCTCTTACCAGTTTAATACCTGCGATAAAGTCAGCTTCTTCAGCGCGAGAAGTGAGATCTTTTATGAAGTCGAGGCGGTCGTGACGGTAGAGTTGCGCTGTGGTAAAGACAACCGCTCTTTTCCGATTAAAGTCGGACATCATGTCTTCTGCTAATTTATCAATTGCATCCTGAAGCCATGTTTCCTCTGCATCTATTAGCACTCTTCCCCCTGCGTCAGCGGTGGTAGCACAAATTGAACGTACTCTTCGAACCACTCTTTCCCAGGCCTCTTTTTCTATAGAGGTAAACTTTGAAGGATCTTTCTCGAGAAGTTCATTGTGAGAAAGCCCACTGGGTTTAAACACAGCAAAAGCGTGGCGAGGGTCGTTAGAAGCGGCAGTTACGGTTTTTAAAATTTCAGAACATGTAATATCGAGTTCTTTTTCTGTGTCTACACCTTCTGCGCTATAATCTAAAATAGTACGTACACCACTTCTATAAAGAAGTTCTATAGTTTCTTCAGAATCGGAAATATCCTCACCTCCACAAAATTGAGCATAAACTGTGGGTCTAACTGCCCAACCTATAGGGAATTTAACGAAAAGTGCAATACGAGCTAAGACACTTCCCAATTTTACTAACCATGGGCGACTTAATAATTGAAAAAGCATTTTACCACGACTAAGATCTTTGTCTGATAAGTGACGAAATGCCAACTCGGTATTGTTAAAATCAGGCAGTGAATTTTTGCTCATTTTTTTGAGAATCTTTTTCCAATCGTTACAAAGATAGCTGAGTACTCCCTTTGTACATTTGAGCATGGACATTAAAGGTTTTATAACAGAAAATCGTCAACGTATGCTTGACGAATTATTCGATATTTTAAGAATCCCATCAGTGTCTGCAGACCCTGCTTTTGCTGGTGATGTAAGGAGGTGTGCAGAAGCTGTTGCAGAGTCATTAAAAAGAGCTGGAGCAAGTAACGTGGAGGTTATTAAAACACCGGGTCATCCGATAGTTTTCGGAGAATATCAATCAAGTGTTGATGCTCCAACAGTGCTTGTTTATGGTCACTATGACGTACAACCACCTGACCCTATCGACCTTTGGGATAATCCAGCTTTCGAGCCTATAATTAAAGTTACAGATAAGCATCCTGAGGGGGCGATTTTTGCCAGAGGATCTTGTGACGATAAAGGCCAAATGTTTATGCACATCAAAGCCCTTGAAGCTATGGTGTCTCAGGGAGATGTCCCGTGTAACATCAAGTTTATTATTGAAGGTGAGGAGGAAGTGGGGAGCTCTCACCTTGACGACTTTATCGAATCAAATAAAGAAAAGCTGTCGGCAGACGTTGTCCTTGTTAGCGATACCGGAATCTTTGCGAACGACACACCGTCTATTACAGTAGGTTTACGTGGATTGTCCTACGTGGAGGTTGAGGTTACTGGGCCTAACCGTGATTTACATAGTGGTCTTTACGGAGGTTCTGCTCCGAACCCGATTAATATTCTTGCTGAGATGATTTCTTCGTTAAAAGACGAAGACCAAAGAATTACAGTCGACGGATTCTACGACGACGTCTTAGAACTTACTTCTGAAGAGAGAGAAGCTATGGCAAGAGCTCCATTTTGTGAGGAAACACATAAAGCAAGTATTGATATAAGTGCACATGAAGGAGAGTCCGATTACACTCCATATGAGAGAATGAGCATTAGACCTACCTTAGACGTAAATGGTATATGGGGAGGATATACAGGAGATGGTGCGAAGACGGTTATCGCGTCTATTGCAACAGCAAAGATATCAATGCGCCTTGTGCCGCACCAAGACCACGAAACGATCACGAAGCTTTTCACAAAACACTTCAAGAAAATAGCTCCTTCAAGTGTAAAAGTGAAAGTAACGGAAATGCACGGAGCTTCACCTGCAATAACTCCTACAGATAGCCCCGCTTATCACTCAGCCGCCCTTGCAATGAAGCACACATTCGGAAAAGAACCCATTCCAGTCCGTTCAGGGGGGTCAATTCCTATTGTAGCTTCTTTTGAGCGCATCTTAGGTCTGAAAACGGTGCTGTTTGGTTTCGGATTAGATTCAGATGCAATCCACTCTCCCAATGAGCATTATGGAGTTTTTAATTACTTTAAAGGAATAGAAACCATTCCACATTTCTATACTCATTTCGCTCAGCTACATGAAAAATAACTTCAAGATACTTTCAATTGTAGCGATTTTAGCGATCTCGACTTTGACGGGATGTTATCGGCAGCTTGAAGTAATTAATGTAGGGGATTTTTCAGAAGTAACGATTGGACTCAAAGGACTTCGCTCTAACCTTGACGTGAAGATATATAACCCCAATTTATATCCCATAGAATTAAACGAAACTCAAATTATACTAAGAGTTAGAGATGTGGAAGCTGGATATGTGAGTTTATCTGAAATAGTGAAAATTGGCGCAAGAGATACTTCCACAATCAGGTTACATGTCACTACCAGAGAAGGAGCTATCGCTGAAATTCTTAAAAATGATGTCTTCAACTTTTTAAAAGGGGAGGAAGTTCCTTTCTCAGCATCTGGAATAGTAAGCGGGAAGTCGTGGGGTGTTAAAATTGAGGTGCCACTAGAACACTCACAAAACATCAGTCTTAGAAACTAAGACATTGACAACGGTCCTTACGTATCTAATTTAGAAATCATATAGGTAACGCCAACTTCAAGAGTCATGTTCATCATTCTGTTATTCCATCTTGGTGTTCCAGTTGGATTCTCAGGGCGTGGAGCAATAGCGATAATACTTTGAGTTACGCGCGAAAACAGATGAGAGTGATCCCCATATACTGTGCGTATTCCGAATACAGCTCCCAAGTCATATTTTTTGATGGGCAACCCAGTCGGACCCCAAGCCACTCCATAGAAATCTTCTTCGGCAACTAGTAATACGGATGGTTGTAATCCTACCATTAGGTCGAACATTCCATATGAATAGCTAGTAGTTATAGGAATATCAATGTATGTAAATCGGTATCTCCAGGTTTCGTAATCGCCAGCAGTTGGATTTGGCGGTTTTTTACTCCCTTTCTGATTGTACGCAATTCCGATCTGTATGTTATTATTTTCCGTCCATCCTATTTCAATAGTAACTCCCAGGTTGAACCCTACTTTGTTGAACCCACCTATTCCATCTCCATGAATTTGGGAAGCGGTTGCACCACCTATAAGGCCACCATTAAATTGGAAGGCCCGGCCCTCAGAGTACTCTGTTTGTGCCGAAAGAAAATAAGGCAAAAAAGCAAATAATAAAAGGCCTAGACGCATTATATTATTCAGCTAAATGGTGAGACAGACAATTTACAACTTCTCCATTTTCGTTACTTGCTACCACTAAAATAGAAGAATTTTCGAAAACCCATTCAGGATGCCAGTTGAAAGTAAAGTTAGATTGAAATTCATCTCCTTGAATCGCATCATCTATTACGACAAGCCCCTCAGCTCCTGTTACACTGCCTCTAAGCATGTGGTCGAATTGGTAATCAGTTATATGTTCAGGATCGTTTCCATAATACAACTGATCTCCGATTAGTTGCGACTCTGTAAAAAGTATAGCAAGTCTACATTCTCCATCTAGAGCACCATTTGTAAATTGACCATTGACATGGATATTAAGATGGCCATCACCAATATTTGGATGCCAGAAAGTTTTGATTTGAAGCTGTAGAGGAGATTCAGAAATAAGTTCAGAGGCGACTTCAGTAGACCACTCAGAAGGAGAGTAAAAATTTCCAGTTCCTCCTTTACGGTTAATTCTCCCAAGAGGATTTGCTTGGAAATCTAGTTGAGACCAAAATAGATCACCATCCTCGTTAGTCCAATCTATCGGGTATGAGTCATTAGTTATGGCCAAGTTTCCAGCGTGTATTGCAAGTGGGAAAACACGATCTGGATTTGATACTGCTAGTCCTTCAGCAATCTCCGCAGCAGGAGGGCAGTTTCCACATTGATGGGCAGTGAAGTCTTCTACCAATACATTTTTACCTGAAGTTGTGGCTAATTGAAAAACTGGAGGATTACCGTAAAGCTCCACATTGTACCCTTCAGTAAATGGAATTATAGGGTCCTCAATAATGTCGCATGAAGGGAATAGAATAAATGTAGTTATTGCAACTATGGATAAAAATCGAATAAGCTTCATATCTATCTAAAGTAATCTTAATGTTTTAAAATAAATAAAGAATCCGCGCCTGTACGTAAAGTACACAACGCGGATTCAATATAGTTTATACGAGTTCTATAAGGAAAGCCCTTATTGTGCGTTCGTTACACGTAGAGTAGATGTTTCGTTACCCGCAGTCAGGCTGACGAGGTATATCCCAGCCTCCATAGAAGCGAAGTCTAACTCAAAGGCTTGCGTTCCTGCAGCTATATTTCCAAGATTCATTTCGATAACTTTTTTTCCAACTAGGTTGTAAACAACTACAGAAGCCTGTCCAGCTTCAGCAGCAGAGAAAGAAAGCGTTGTGTTATCAGTGAAAGGATTAGGGAATACGTTTACGCTTGATGTAAGATCATTTTCAGTGATTCCAGTTACCTGAGTCACTTCCATTCCAGCTATTAATTCTGCGAAATCGGCATCAGTTGCACCATCATATGAGACTAAGATGCTTACGTCTGTTGTTCCATCCATAGAAACAACCTCACATGTACCGTCAGGAGAGGCACCCCACTGAGACGAATTTAGTCCGTCACCGTAGGCATCATAGATTGTGAAAACATAGCACTCATTTAAATCTAAAGCAACATCCCAAGTAAACTCCATGTCGTTTTGATTATCAAGAGATCCTTCAGCAATACCATCAATGTACATACCGTCAGAATCTAGAATTTCCCAACTCGTTTCCTCTGGCCAGTTATCAGTATGGATACGCACTTGTACGTAAGAAGTAGTTTCAGTTGACCCAACTATATTAACTTCGTCTTCAGCATTCCAATCGGCGCCGTTTACAGAAACGAGACTGTATTCAAATGTTCCTGTTTCGTTGTACGCTCCAAGGTCTATTGTTGTATTATTCCCATTTGAGAGTACACCTCCCCAGGTTACGTCATCTTGAGCAACTCCATTCAATTCTGCAGTAAAAATCATCGCAGTTACATCATCTGAACCAAGGTTAGAAACCGAAGTAGAAGCCATCCACTCGCCACCTCCACATGCAGATGTCTCACCGTTATAAGCCATCAATGGTGCAGCACCAGTAATAGAGTTTGAGCAATCCATAAAGGCAGCAGTAACGTGCCCATCAAAAGACGCTTGACCCGACTCAACAAGTGTGTACTCCATTAGGCCTGTATTTGTGTTCATAACTCCATCAGGACAAACAGTGTAGATAGTTGGGTAGTATGAATTTTGGTAAGCGTCGAATACGTTACTCATATTATCAAACATAAGATAAGGTGTTCCAGTAACCCAGTCTCCTGCGGTTGCGGGTCCAGTACCGTTTAAGTCAGCGTCTGTAGTAGAATCGTCTGATTCTAATGCGAAAATATATAAATCTCCACTTCCTTCAGGACCAAAACTGCTCCACAGATCTTCAAAGATGCCAGTTTCTTTGTAGCCCCAACAAGGTCCACACCATGTAGCGTAGAAATCTAAGATGACAGTATTGCCTTCTTCAAGGAGGTCGTAAAGATTATATTCGACACCAGTAATGTCAGTTGCAGTAAAATCGGGGGCGATACTTCCGTTAGAAAGTTGCGCTAGAGCAGTCGAAGAGATAGTAAGGACTGCGAAAAGCATGTAAATGTGCTTCATTTTATTCAGGTTTAAATGGTTTGTAAATCAGTATTTTATCGAACAGGAGGTGCTAATTTAAAGAAAATTTGATGACTTAGATACCTTTACTCTCGTTAATGTCCTATTTTAAGTTAAAAACTAGAGGTAAATGTCATCTCTAATCCACTAGATGCAGGGACAGCACGGCACACTCCTCCAACACAGAAAATGCCTTCACGCCGTTTTCCGTATCCCAAGCTAAGTCTGTGAGCTCCGTTTATATATCCAGCTGAACCAAAAATGTAGTGTACGCGTTTTGCTTCGTCTGGATTGCCGAAGTTGTATTGGTCTATTAGGCTTGCAAACCAATGAGGACTCCAGGTGTATTCAGCTACAACTGTTGCCCAATCACCTTTGTCCTGTTCTGTAAAAAGAACTTGGAATTCAGTTCGTAAACTTTGACGTTTCGCAGTTTTTATTTGAGTTTCCAGTACGAAAATATCAGCAAAAACGATTCCTTTAAAGTCTGTAGTTACAGGTGTAGCAAGGGTGTTAAATTGGAGATTCATATACATCGCCTTGGCTTTAAATTTCTTTGAGAATTTCCGTTCAATCTCAAAACTTATATCCTGAACATTCAAAGAATCCCCAAACCCCCAACTGTTGCGCTGGTATCCATACACCAAATCAGGTCTTCCCTCCTCACGCCCAAAATTGGTAGTGTCTAAGCTATACGATGTTGCAAAAACCAGATTCATTTTCGTTCCGTACTTCCCTCCAAGTGTTGACCCTCTTTTAAGATTGTAGTACAACTCTCCTCTAAAACTAGACTCCCCGTTAATTACGGTTGCGTACGGATATAAAGTCGCCGCTAAATTATACGTGTGCGTTTTTGTAATTGTAGGAATGTTATTTATGGGGGCGTCAAAGAGAAGTAAATCTCTATCTGAACGGAAGCTCATGTTGTCTGTTGTAGAGCGCTGAAGAAGAAAACTTACGTCTTTGATGTTCCCTGTGAGGAAATACATCAACGCTTCTCCTTCCTTATAGATGTACCCATTATCTGCTGATGGGTCGTTAATTTTCTTTGTTCTAGAAACACCAAATTTCCACATTTCATATTGCATCGTCACTCCGTAATCCCATGCACCAACGTTTTGGGGTAGTTCTAAGATGAGTGTGTCTTTTATAATATTCCCTCCCTCTTGAAAGCGACTTACAAACGAGTAAGTTGGTGTGATTTTAAGTTTAGAATTGGCGTGGGCAGGAATCAGCTCGTTGAGAGATAGCTCAGCATTAATCCCTCGAATAATCCCATCTCCATTTATGAGTTCGCTGTCGAAATCGAGTCTTTGTTTCCCGTATAACATTTTTACTTTAAGTGGCTTGAAGGGAGTGAGGATGATGCGAAACCCGTCCAGGGCATTGTCAAGACCAAGGTTGCGTGCTTCGTAGGAGCGAAGAATGATTCCAGAACCAAACTGCTCGTAGAAATTTCCGATAGTAATGTCGACGCCCTTTTCGTTGTCAACCCAACGTGCGTAGCGATACCCCAGGCCTGACCCCTTGAATCGACCTGGGAATCCCAGAACACTATTTAAGTAGGACTCATAGCGAAAGCCGGCTGAGAAGTTACCTTGGTTATAGTTTATATTCGAGAAGGCGTTAAAGCCAGATTTAGAATCTGGAACGACCGCGCCAATCAAAGAATCTTCCTGATATGACTGGAAGAGAATGGAAACGTTACCAGAAACTATTCCGGGGGCTGGGTCATTTGTGGTTTGGGCTGAGGAAATGCCTGAGAAGAAAACACAGATACTTACCAGTGCAATGGTTGCTAACAACTTATTCATTTACTCAACTAATTTTAGAAGTTCTTCATATAACTCTTCCTCGTCGCCCTCTGCATAACTGTTGTGAGACCAAACCAGTACCCCTTCACCATTGTATAGAAAGGTATGCGGCGCGTTTATGACTCCCATAGTTCTTTTAAAATCTCCAGCTGGATCAAGAAGGATCTCGAATTCCCAACCTGAACTCATAATATATGGTGCTACTCTATTTGTTGAACGAGTATCATCAATGCTCACTGCGATGATTTTAACTCCAGTTTCATCTTGCCAATCAGCGTAGTAGTCCATGTAATTATTAAGCTCTCTTTTACATGGGCTACACCATGTTGCCCAAAAGCAAATCACGATAGGATTTCCATGGTTTTCTATAGTTCCAGTATCAATGGTTGATCCTGTGAGATCTTTGAGTTGAACTGATGGAATAGTTTGTGCAGATGCTTCTGCAGTTATTGCTAAAAGGAAAGCCCCAGCCAGCAATATGCTTTTCACTGGGCTATATGTTTTATAGAAGTTAAAATTCATCGTTCAAAATTTCTAATAGGTGCGACAAAGAAACGGCTTTCTCGATAAACGTAATGTATTACCTTCGTACTCATGTTTTATACCAAACTCAAATCGATCATTCTGGCCTCGACATTTTTACTTGTCGGAGCCATTGCAGCACAACCCACAATTATCGCTCCTTCAGACACGATTTTTGCTGCACTAGATACACTTAATGAATTACATTCGGGTGAAATTTCTTTGCATTGGGATGTTCTTAACGAATTAGATTCAGAACTGATTCTAATGTGCACTCGAAGTTTCATAGATACAGTATCTCCATATAACTACCCTTACGTTCAATCATTGCCAGAGAATCCTATTGAGGGAGCTTATGAAAAATTTTGTTGGGGACCTCTGTGTTATAACTATGGCACAGACGCCTCCTCATCAACAAATGCGTCTCTACTTGTTAACCTTCAATCTGGAGCTACTGATGACACATTCATCGCGTATTACTATCCTCACAATGTTTTAGGTATATCAACAATTGAATATTGTTTTCACCCAGTTGGCGATATTACTGCCGGTTCATGTCATCAAATCACATATGTGGTCACTGCAACATCAGCAATTGAAAATGAGCACGAAAACCTCGACATTTCATCAATAGGGACAGTGTACCCTAACCCTATAGAAGGAACAGGATGGCTAGAGTATTATATTCGTACAGGTGACGTATGTGATCTTGTTTTTAGGGATTTAGCGGGAAAGGAAATTATGCGAGAGAGTGGGCTGGTTCTAAGTGGAAAGGTTGCAATAAATTCAGAGGAATTGACACAAGGGCTTTGCTTTTGCACACTTGAAATTAACGGTATTGCTGTTCGAACAGAAAGATTTGTGGTAGTTAGATAAGAGAAGTTAGAGAAGTATTTACAGAAGATGCAAGCACCGAATAAACAAGAATCTCTCGATTATCACTCGAGGGCTAGGAAGGGGAAGATTGAGGTAAATCCTACTAAGCCGTTCAGCTCTCAGAGAGATTTATCGCTCGCCTATAGCCCAGGAGTAGCAGAACCATGTATTGCTATTGCAAATAACAAGGAGGACGTATACAAGTACACGGCTAAAGGAAATCTCGTGGCCGTAATAAGTAACGGAACCGCGGTTTTAGGACTTGGAGATATAGGTCCTGAGGCCAGTAAGCCAGTTATGGAAGGAAAAGCAGTGCTTTTTAAAGTGTTTGCAGATATTGATGTTTTCGACATTGAGCTAGATGTTACAGACGTAGAGCATTTTATTTCAACGGTTAAGGCAATCGCGCCTACTTTCGGAGGGATTAACCTCGAGGATATTAAGGCACCTGAGGCATTTGAGATTGAACGTCGATTGAAAGAGGAGTTAGATATTCCAGTTATGCACGATGATCAGCATGGTACGGCCATTATTTCTTCTGCGGCGCTTTTGAATGCATTAGAGCTTACTGAGAAAAGAATAGAAGATGTTAGAGTTGTAGTTAGTGGAGCTGGAGCAGCAGCGATGTCTTGCCTTGATCTTTATATTCAGTTAGGTCTTACCCTCGAAAATATTGCCGTTTTTGACTCAAGAGGCCATGTTCATGCAGGACGAGAAGGACTAGGTGAGAGTAAGCAAAGATTCGCTACTGAGAAATCTTACGAGTCTCTAGCTGATGCAATGAAAGGTGCAGATGTATTTTTAGGGCTTAGTAAAGGGGGGCTGGTTTCTGGTGGTATGATTAAGGAGATGGGATCTGACCCCATTGTGTTTGCACTTGCAAATCCAGATCCGGAGATTCCATACAAAGAAGCTATTGAAGCAAGAGAAGATATCATTATGGCTACTGGACGTAGCGATTATCCTAACCAAGTAAATAACGTTTTAGGTTTTCCATTTATTTTCCGAGGAGCATTAGATGTTAGAGCTACAGGGATTAATGATGCTATGAAGCTTGCGGCAGTAAAAGCTATTGCTAACCTTGCGAAAGAGACTGTACCAGATGAGGTGAGCGAGGCTTACGATGAACAGTCACTATTTTTCGGGCGTAACTTAATTATTCCTAAGCCACTTGATCCACGATTGATTACCGCTATTGCCCCTGCTGTTGCTAAAGCCGCTATGGAATCTGGAATAGCAGGTGAGCCTATTGAGGATTGGGAAGCCTATGATACGATGCTTTTAAATAGGCTAGGACAGGCTTCGAACTTTTCTATGTCACTTAGCGATAGGGCTTCGAAAAACCCCAAACGAGTTGTGTTTGCTGAAGCGGAACACTATAAAGTTCTAAAAGCTGCTGAACAGGCAGTTGAAGAGGGTATTGCGCATCCTATTTTAATAGGTCGTAAGCATATTATTACTTCACTAATCGAAGAGAACAACTTAGAACTAGCGTCAGCAACAATAATTGACCCTCGTGATAAAGATCATGCTGAAAAGAGAAAAGTATTTGGGAAGATATTGCACGAAAAAAGAAAGCGTCATGGATTAACTCTATTAGAGGCTGAACGTGCTATGCGCAGGCGTAATTACTTCGGAGCTATGTTAGTAGAAACTGGTGAGGCTGATGCTCTTGTTTCAGGTCTTACAAGAAATTACCCTCGTGTGATTAGGCCAGCTCTACAGGTTATTGGAAAGGCAGAAGGTGTATCTAAAGTTGCAGGTATGTACATAATGCAGACCAATCATGGTCCTATGTTCTTTGCAGATACTACAGTTAATGTGAACCCTACAGCTGAGGAGATTGTTGATATTACATTGCTAATGGCTGAGGCAGTAAAGAGACTTAGAATTGTGCCTCGTATTGCTCTACTCAGCTATTCTAATTTCGGGTCATCTAAAGGTGAGGATGCTGAAAAGATGTCAAATGCAACAGCGATACTACATAGAGATCATCCAGACTTAATTGTAGATGGTGAAATTCAGGCGAATTTTGCAATAAATCAGGAGATGCTTGCAGAAAGCTTCCCGTTCTCGGCACTTAACCAACGAAAAGTAAACATCCTTATTTTCCCCAATCTTTCTGCTGGAAACATCTCGTATAAACTTCTTAAAGAAATGGGAGGTCTGGAAGCTCAGGGACCTGTCCTCTTAGGGATGAAGAAGTCAGTACATATTCTTCAAATGGGCTCCTCGGCGAAGGAAATCGTAGATATGGTGAGACTCGCGGTTGTTGACGCTCAGAACAAGTCCCAATCATGATACATCATTTAAATGGAAGGCTTATTGAAAAGCATCCCACTCATATTGTCATTGAGTGTGGAGGTGTAGGCTACTTAGTATCTATTAGCCTCACAACATTTGAAGCTTTACCTAACGATGAGACCCTTTTTATAAATATTCACATGGTTGTTAGAGAAGATTCTCAAACACTTTATGGATTTGCTACTAAAGAGGAGCGAAGCATGTTTCTTCTTCTAATTAGTGTTAGTGGAGTCGGTGCAAACACAGCTCGCTTAATATTGTCAGCTATGGATTCTGCCACTGCTTCTGAAGTGATAGCTTCAGGTGATGTAGATGCCATGCAGAAAGTGAAGGGTATTGGCGCTAAAACAGCCCAAAGAATAATAATTGACCTGAGAGATAAAGTTGGTGTCTCAACAGGTGGTGGCGGAGTGAAGTCAGAAATATCTTTTCAGCACAATACCGTGAAGAATGAAGCGTTAATGGCACTGACTACTTTAGGGTTTGATAAGTCTCGTGTCGAGAAAACCCTCGAGCAGATTTTAGATGAAGCAGATAACGATTATTCGTTGGAAGCTTTGATTAAACAGGCGTTACAGAAGCTTTAAACAAGACTGAACACAGGACTGAACTCGTGAAAATAAAGGGCATATTAATTTTGTGTGTGGTGGCGGCATTTGTTAGCAGCTTTTCTACTCATGCTCAAACGTCTGAGACAGAATCGGATTCAACAGAAATAGACCTTCCTTTCCCACATGGTGGTGAAGACGCATACAATCCCGTAGAATTTCCCGGTGGGATCTCACTTGACTGGCCTGAAAATTTCCAGTATGGTGTTGTGTACGATCCTGTTTCAGGTCAATATATAGTAGAACAAACCATTGGTGATACACTTGAATTTCGTCCTGGCTCGCTTTTCACTTTGGACGAGTTCTTAGATTATGATATGTCTGGTAATTTATCTGAGTTTTGGAATCAATTACAAGAAGAGGATGATGATGCGAATAGGGGATTTGCTCCTAAACTTGAAATAGATAGCGAGCTTTTCGAAATGCTTTTCGGAACAAATGAAATAGAAATCATACCTCAGGGAACTGCTGAGATTACATTTGGAATAAATAGTTCTAACACTGAAAACCCAAGGATCCCAGAACAGCAAAGGAGGGTAACTACTTTCGACTTTGATCAAAGAATACAGTTGAACATTTCCGGTAAAATTGGAGATAAAATTGAACTTGGTACCCAGTACAACACAGAATCTTTATTCGATTTTGAGAATCAAATGAATATCGGTTTCCAAGGTGAAGAAGATGATATTCTTAAAAATATCGAGGCAGGAAACATCTCCCTACCGCTTCAAGGAACGCTGATTACGGGATCTCAGAGTCTTTTCGGTTTAAAGCTAGAAACTCAGTGGGGTCGCCTATATAATTCTACGATTCTGTCTCAGCAAAAGGGTGAGCGGAAGGAGATAGAGGTTGAGGGCGGTGCCCAAACACAAGATTTCGATATCCGCGCTGATGATTACGAGGCAAACCGACATTATTTCCTTTCTCAGTATTTCCGTAACCAATACGACAAGGCGATGCGGTCATTGCCTGTACCAAATTCAGGGGCGAATATTAATAGAATTGAAGTATGGGTCGTGAATACTCAGGCCAATACTCAAAACGTTCGTAATATTATTGCCGTTACCGATCTGGGTGAACATCCGAATTATGTTTCCTCAAATCTGAACCTTTCAGAATTAAGATCAACGTCTGACTTCCCAATATCACCCAACTCAAATAGGGCCCCAACAAATTCAAATAATGGGCTTTTTGGTGTTTTGGTCAACAATGAAGATGTGATGGGTTATTCTGCAGCTAATGCAGCGATTTCCTCAATCAACGATTCTTATAACATAGGTCTTGTTAACGAACAGAATCCTATTGGTCTTGAGCAAGGCGTTCACTACGAGAGGGTAGGAAATGCTAGGAAGCTTATGCCTTCAGAGTATTCATACAACTCTAAGCTCGGCTTTATTTCCCTAAGACAATCACTTAACAATGCTGAGGTGCTAGCTGTTGCATATGAATACACCTTAGAAGGAAACACTTATCAAGTTGGTACTCTTGCTCAGGATGGATATACTACCGGGTCTGGTGAAAATGAAGCGATGGGAGCCCTTGTATTAAAAATGCTCAAGTCTAGTATTACTCAATTGGACCTAAATAATGGTGACCCTTCACCACTTTGGGAGTGTATGATGAAGAATGTGTATTCGATGAGGGCGTTCGGAGTAAGTCAAGAGGAATTCAGATTAGATGTTTGGTACAACGACCCATCTACGGGAGTGGACCTCAATTATATCCCCAGAGACCCATTAGACGGAACCCTCCTGCTTCAGTTATTGGGACTCGACAGAATGGATATCAATACCATGCCTAATCCCGACGGCGTGTTTGATTACATAGATAATGCGGCGACGAATGGGGGTACGATTAATTCTCAAAATGGGCGAATATTCTTCCCGTCTATTGAGCCTTTTGGCGACAATCTCAGAGAGGTGATTTTAGCTATAGATAGCATCGACCCTAACCTCGCGGAATCACTAATTCAGACATTGGTTTTCGACCCTCTTTATGATTCTACAAAAACTGCAGCCCAGCAAATTCCATCTCTAAACAGATATCATATTAAGGGGACATTCCAATCTCAGAGTAGTTCTGAAATCGCTCTGAATGCGCTAAACGTTCCGGAGGGGTCAGTGACTGTTACTGCAGGTGGAGTTCGACTTGTGGAAAACAGGGATTATACGGTTGATTACAATTTAGGAAGAGTTAGGATTATTAATGACGGTCTTATTGAATCAGGACAAACAATCCGCGTATCTCTAGAGAGCAATTCGCTCTTTAACATACAAACTAAAACACTCATAGGCACAAGATTTGATTACGTCGCAAGTGATGATTTCACTTTTGGCGCTACATTCTTAAATATGCGAGAGAGACCGCTAACTCAAAAGGTGAATATCGGAGATGAGCCGGTAAATAATACCATTTTTGGAACGGACTTTACATGGCAAACAGAAAGTAGATTTCTTACGGAGCTAGTAGATAAACTTCCATTCTATGAAACTACATCGACGTCAACAATAGATATAAGCGCTGAAGGAGCATATTTAATCCCTGGACACAGTAAAGCGATTGGTGAGGAGGGAAATGCTTACATAGACGATTTTGAAGGATCCCAATCGACAATCGACATTAGATCTGTTTCGAGGTGGTTTTTAGCTTCGACTCCTAAGCACCAAAATGAACTCTTCCCAGAAGCGGCATTTGAAGACACACTTTTATACGGTTATAACAGAGCTGCAATGTCTTGGTATACTATCGATCCGACATTTTATTCTGGCAGCGGACTTCAAGATGGGCAGGTGTCAGATGAGGTAAAGCACGATCACAATATGCGTCAAATCTTAGAGCAGGAGATTTTTCCCAACAGAGATTATCAACCGGGAACGCCTAGGAATATCCCGACTTTTGATTTGAGTTTTTGGCCTGCAGAAAGAGGCCCTTATAATTATGAAACTGCTGATGGAACCTCTGGATATTCTGCGGGTCTTAGTGAAAACGGAGACTTAGTTGAGCCTTCTTCTCGTTGGGGAGGGATTCAAAGAGCGCTTACTACTACGGATTTTGAGAGTGCAAATATTGAGTACATCCAGTTTTGGGTTATGGATCCTTTTAATGATGATTCTGAAAACTCAACGGGAGGTGATATATACTTCAACTT
>Ga0209089_10002346_pt1 | contig 16805 bp, 10 predicted proteins | sample ArcticOcean_MG_C_FD_187431 | JGI IMG/M metagenome (GOLD analysis project Ga0209089, IMG submission 187431) | Marine microbial communities from western Arctic Ocean - ArcticOcean_MG_CB2_150 (SPAdes) (version 2) | ecosystem: Environmental > Aquatic > Marine > Oceanic | place: Arctic Ocean: Canada... | reverse complement strand
GATCTTTCAAGAGAACTCGAGAGAGATCGTGCTTTGTGGCAGGATGGGAAACAGTCTTTGGCTGATCGGATTGCGCAGTCCGAGTCCGAGTTTACGACCAAGCTGGCACTGGAGATTGAGGAAACGGAGAAGCGATTGAGGGACACACAGGCCGTAATCATCAAGAAAATGGAAGCGGAACGAGGCCTGTGGGTGGAAAAGCTAGAGGCCTTGCGGGATGGACTCCATATCGAGATCGAATCTTCGCGACGACAGATGACGGAGAACTTGGACTCTGCTGCCGGCTTGATCGGAGAGGCTTTGCAAGCGGGATTTGAATCGGAGCGGGAGAGCCATGGCACCGAAACCAGAGAGTCCTATGATCGATTGGTGCAACAGCTAGCAGGTCTAGAGCAAACACAGCAGAGTATTATCGATCGGGTGGAAAAGGCGGGAGCCGAGAGCCTCCGAGAAATTGAAGGAATAACAAACAATGTAACGACCAACCTTCAAAGTGGAGGCGAGCTCATAGACAAAACGTTGGAAGAACTCGAAACTTTCCTCACAAAGCAAAAGGAAATAACTCAGGTCTTCCCGAGAGTCGTCAAGCTGAATACTTTGATTTCTTCAGGCTGCATGTTTCAAATCACCACGCCTGTGGAGGTGTTCAGGGTAGAAAAATATGGCAACGAAAAGGATTTCACGGCTGTGATATTGGCGGAACTTAAAAAGACAGACTCCTTCTTCGATATCGGTGCATCAGTCGGTCTGGTTTCCGTACACGCCGGAAAAAATGGTGTATCGACGTTCGCCTTTGAGCCCGATCCTCAAGTTGCCGAAAGGCTGAACATCAACGTCAAGCTAAACAGGTTGACAAACGTCAAAGTGGTGGACTGGGCAGTGTCGGACAGCGAGTCAGAAGTCGTACTTTATACGGACGGAGTCGATGGCAGATCTCCAAGTTTGAGGGAGGTAGGCGAGCGAGGAAGCACCACTGTGAAGACGGACACCATCGACAACGCAATACGGCGGAAAGAACTCCCCGTGCCGGATGTGATTAAGATCGACATTGAGGGAGCAGAGGCGCTCGCGATCGCGGGCATGAATGAACTGCTGGCATCCGACAGCGCACCCCGTACTCTGTTTGTCGAATTGCATCCACAGTTCCTTCCCGACTTTGGCTCCACTGCGGAACAAGTGGTGGAACTGATTGAGTCGTTCGGGTACGCAATGGATCATGAACAACAGCGTGCGGATCAAGTGCACTGTATTTTCAGAAAACCATTACTAGTCCCAGATAGATTTGGCGGAGCTTAAGGATTAGGTCGTAGCAACTCGACCTGATCGTGCCCACAAGAGGTCCGGTCATGCGACGGGACACCGTTTTTCGACAGCCTGCCAAGTGGGTTTATTCCAGCTAAGACCAGTGCTAGCCTGTCCAATTTTTGCCACGACCGATCATTCGCGGTAGTCAACTTTTTCTGAACTTCAGCCTAATCCTTCTCGATCTTGATTGACCATTTTTCCGCGAGATATGCTTCCAGCGGCACCCGTTCGAAATCGCTCAGCTGCCGCTTGTAAATGAGGAGTTCCATGATATCGCCCTTCCACGGGATGCTTGGCGTTGGGTTCTGGCCACCGATGGTCAGGGGGGCGTTGTTGCTCCACGTTTTGATTCCGAAGCCGCCTAGGCTGCGGGTGCTCTTAGAAGCGCCGTCGCGATAGGCTCGCATATGTATACCGCGGTTCACGACAAAGGTGCCCAGCGTGGCTTGCCCAACGACCTGGTCGGGTAAGCCGACCAACCGTCGCTCCGCCTCGCCGTTGGAAACGATCAAGAGCAGTGCGGTGTTGTCGCCCATGATCGCGTAGCCCTGGCCGCGGTCGGTCGTCGCCCCCTTTGCCAGGAGACGGAGGTTTGTGGTGGGGCTGTCGCCTCGCGAATAGACCACGAGGATGGTGAGATCGCCAAATCCAACATCGAGGGAGTTGGAGTCGGGGATGACGAGAACGTCGTTCTGGCCGTCAAATCGCACTGTGGGGAGGCCGTTGCGGGTGTTTTTGACATACTTCGGTCGCTTGGTGCCCAGCTCCTGAATGGCATCGTTCCCACGTCCGCTCGAATCGAGCCACGTTCCGAGGTTGTCGCCGTCCTGCAGCTTCTCAATGGCCCCGGCGTCGAGCCACAGGGCCAGATCAGGTATTTGCTTCGGCGCGAAACCGGAGTTGACCCCACCGCCGCAGCCGATGAGCGCGACGCCGTCCAGAGCCAGCAACGTAAACCATACGTTGACATCCCTAACCGCCACCGGCCTACGGAGGCGATGTCCTTGATTGCTCACGCGTTGAATTTAGAATGTCCCATGTACTTAGGAATCAGTCCTTCGGTTGGGGCCATATTAGGCCGACTGACGGCTTGAAGCAAGGCCAACTGTAAGGGTGTAACAATCAATACTTAATCTGACTGATTCGAAAAGAATGTTATGTCTGGCTAGGCAAGCGGGCTTCGGCCTCATAAAAGTTCCCGACAAATGTAACCCGCACACTTTCCTGCGCCAACCATGTCCCTGTGTACACCGACGGCTACAGCGACCAACTCGACGACGCGGTTGACGGGCATTTTCCGGTGCCTGACCGTCCTGGTCTCGGAGTTGAGTACGACTGGGAGATGATCGAGCGGAATTCGTTGGGCAAGGTTGTGTACGAGTAGTGGTGTGCACTCACGGCCAGAGCACCATCCCGCTGGCGCTCGCGGGCTTGAGGACAACGACGACCTTCTCGGCCAACTTCCGAGCGGACGTGGTTCGCCGCGAGCTGAGCCAGGCGTGAACAGCATCGAGGCCGCCCTGCCCGGGCGCGCAAGCGATGGAGCGCCCAAGACAGTCCACTCGCCGTCCGATGAAGTCTGGCCGATCAGGCGACGTACCGAACTTGCTGTTACCGAAGTCTTTCGCGACGACTCGTCGAGGCGGATAAGGGCGCGCGGGGTGCACACGGTAGAACGTCCAGACGTCGAAGTCCTTCACACCGTTCTTGCCGTCCAAGTAATGCAGGGCTGCCCCCTGGCACAAGGCGACGCACAATACGCGATCTCGGTACAGCCGCCCAAGCTCCGGCTTCCTCCGGAACAGATCAGCGCGATCATCTGCGGCAACTTCGGTGAGCCGAACCAAGTCCGAGTCGTCGAGCCGTTCTTGCGACCTATCCACAGCGTGCCTCCATCCAGATAACAAGCTTTTCAACCACCTTAGATTCTTCAGTCGCTCCGCTCCTTCAGAAAGGCGAAGGTATTAATGGCGTTCCTCATAAATACCTACCCAGTCAGGCCTTGAAGGAGGAGGCTGGAGAGAGCGTGGGTACCTAGCCCGCTACCAAAGCTTACTTGCGGGCCAAGGCCCGATGCCCTACGCCGTAATCCCCCACTTCACCGCGAACTCCCGCGTGAAGCGGGCTAGCTCGTCCTGGGTCTCGCCTTCGTTGGGGATGATTGTCTCGAAGGTGTAGGGGCCTGGGTAGTCGATGTCTCGGAAGGCCGCCAACATCGCGTCCCAATCCAGAACGCCTCTGCCCGGGCCGCGATGGTCGGTGCCGTCCTCATGGCCGATAACGTCGTGAATGTGCGTCCCTCGCAGTCGCGAACCTGCGGCCTGAATCTCCTCGACGATGTCGTCGTCGAGGACACCGACGTGGCCCGTGTCAATAATGAGACCCAGTTGCTCGGCAGGATACTGATCGACCAGCGGGCGTAATTCCTTCATCCGACGGTACGGGTAGTCGCAATGATATGGCAGGTTTTCCAGATTCATACGGACACCAGCCTTTTCGGCAACAGGAATTAGGTCATCGAGAGACCGGGAGGCTGCTTCACCGACTAGTCCAGGAATCTCAGGTGCGAAGGCGTTTTCTACGAAAATGGGGTTCGGAATGGGGTGAATGACCATGTCTGTCGCGCCCATGTCTCCGACGAATCGAAGGTAGTCAGCGAGGACGCCGACCGCCTCTTTGCGCCATTCCTCATCGGGCGCGCCAAGGGTAATGCGACTCGATGGGGCATGGACGGTTCGGGCTCGCAGGCCTCGCTGCTCTAGGCGGCCCAGAAAGCCAGCTAGCTCGTCCGCTGGCAACGGGTCGTCGCCATTGAGCCCCCACCCCGATATCTCGGCTTGGGGGAATCCAACTTTTGCAATCACATCGAGGGCCGAATCGGTGTCCCGGGGACGGAATCCAGCGGTACTGTAGCTCGTGTCGTCCATGTTTGATCCTTCCTATGTTGGCTATACCGCATTCTACAACAGCCGCGAGGTGCGTCGTGTGGCGGTGTTCGTCGATGAGTTGGTATACTCCCTCAATCTACCAGGGAGGGTGCGATGTCTCAGCAAGGCTTTCTCGTAATCGCCGACATCACCGGCTACACAGCGTATCTGAGCGACTCCGAGTTGGAACATGCGCAGGACAGCCTGTCGAGTCTGCTCAATCTCCTGATCGACCACACTACGACGCCACTGACGCTTTCACGCCTTGAGGGCGACGCCGTCATTAGCTACGCGATGGACGGCACCTTCCTGCAGGGGCAGACCCTTGTCGAGATCATCGAGGGCACGTACGTCTCGTTCAAGCGGGCTCTCGAAATGATGGTGCTCAACACGACCTGCACTTGCAACGCCTGTAAGAACATCTCGAACCTCGACCTGAAGTTCTTCGTGCATCACGGCACCTTCCTGCTTCAGCAGTTAGGGTCTCACACCGAGTTAGTCGGTACGGACGTGAACATGGTCCATCGCCTTACGAAGAATTCGATAGTCGAGAAGACCAGTATCAAGGCGTACACCGCCTACACGCAGGCCGCTTTGGATGCGCTGGAAATCCCAGAGTTCGCCGCGACGATGGTTTCGCACGAGGAGTCTTATGACGTGGGCCCGGTGAGCGTTTTTGTCCAGGACATGACGGCCGTATGGGAGAGGGAGCGCTCTCGAGTACGAACAATCGTCAAACCCGAAGATGCTTTGCTGTCCGTGTCTATCGAAGTACCCATTCCCCCGACCCTAGCTTGGGCCTACGTGACAAAGCCGGAATACCGCGCGAAATATATGATGTCGGACGACGCGCGAACGACGGCTCGGTCAGACGGAAGGCTCGGCGATGGAACAGTCTATGTGTGCGCTCACGGCAAGTCAGTCTATGAGCAGACGATCGTCGATTGGCAGCCCTTCGAGCAATATACGTATCAGTCGACCGGCTTCATAAAAGGCAACAACAGCCTGACCACAACACGGCTGACTGCAACTGTCAACGGCACAAACATATCGATTGTGCTCGGTAAGACTGTAGGGCCGCTCATCGTGCGTGTGATCGAGGACCTGTTGGCTCGATTGTTTGCCACCCGGCCCCTTGATAAGGGCGGTCATATTTTGTTGGATGTGATTGAACAGGATCTGGCCGAGGGCCGATTGACACAGCTTTCCTCAGGCGAGCAGTCAGTCGGCATCTCCTCTGGCGATGTCGAAGCCGCCGCCGCCGCGAGCTTAACCGCCTGACCGAATCTCCTACCGATAGGCGAGCTGCGGTTCTGATATTCGGTACATATTCGGATCGCTGCTGGGCTGGGCGAGGCGTTGATACAGATCTCTGTTGAGGAAAGGATCGACGGCCATGCCCCCGGCCTGTACATCGTGGATGGCCTGACGCAAGCGGTCGCCCTTCGACGACTTCATCATGTAGCCATCGGCGCCCGCGCTTACGGCGTCGTGAAAATGCAGTTTGCCGTGGCCGCTCAGTATCATCACCTTGAGGTCGGACCGCTGCGACTTTATCTGCCGTGTGGCCTCGATACCGCTCATGCCAGGCAGATTGATGTCCATGACAATAATGTCGCACACAGTGGTACCGAGAAGCGCCATCGCATCTTCGGCTGATTGTGCTCTGCCGACGACTTCGATCTGGTTGTCGATGGTCAGGAGCAAGTCTAGACCCTCTAAAAGAACTGACTCGTCCTCGACCAGAACGACCTTAACTGAGGACTTGGAGCCGCTCTTCGGCAAGCTGCCGCTAGGATGTACGGCTGTATGGACTTGCCCCAAAGGTACTGAACTGGGCGGGACTTTGTTGCTAATACTTGATACTGGCTTGGGCGGCATCGCCCTGGACCGTTCCACCTTGAAATTGCTCGGTGAACTCAAGCGCTTCGCTCGGGACGGTGATAGCCCGTTCACCATCTCGATGGCGGACTGGTATCGGTCGTTAGGGTCCTTCGCTAGCGCCCGGAGTAAAAAATTCTCGATGTGCGGGGGCAGTTTCACGCCTGTTTCCGCCTCGGAGGGCAGCGGCACCGGCTGGTGGACGTGAGCCATGAGGGTTGCCATGGTGCTCTTGGTATCGAAGGGGACTCGACCGAGCAGGAGTTGATACAGGATCACACCCAGTGAGTACAGGTCAGACCGGTGGTCGACCGGCTGGCCGAGCGTCTGCTCCGGGGCCATGTAGTGCGGCGTGCCGAATATGAGGCCGGCGCGAGTCAACTGCTGGTCCGAACTGAGCAGTCGGGCGAAACCGAAATCGCCGAGAATCGGCAGGGTCGCGGTCTGCATGTAGATGTTCGACGGCTTCAAGTCGCGATGAACAATACCCGACTGATGGGAATAGTCGAGGGCATCTGCAATGGGCGAAGTCAGGACGATCACTTCTGCGAGGCTGTGGCGCTCACGCATCTTTTTGCTCATAGTCCCGCCTGGGATGAACGGGGTAACGATATAGGTAAAGCCTTTGTCCTCGCCGAAGTCGAACACTTGCAGGATGTTTGGGTGGCTCAGGCTGGCAACCGCCTTGGCCTCTTGCCGGAAACGGTCAATAGATGCGCCGTCCTCCGCAGCGTTCGAGGGAAGCACTTTCAACGCCACCTCTCGGTTGAGGTCGGGGTCGATGGCACGGTACACGCAGGCGGTCGCACCGGAGCCGACCTTCTCTCTGAGATTATATCGCCCGAGGGTGCTGCCGCTGAGTTGAGTAATCATCCGTGCCCACCTATGAGTAGTCTGCCCTAAGAATAGGCGGCAGAAGTCAAGAGTTCATTGATGTGGGCAACGGGGTTGTTGTGGGCCGTACGGAACGGTTTTGTGTGTGCGTTAGGTGTGATCGACAGGCGCAGGGCAGGAGCGCCTGTACGATCTGGCTCAGAGGCTCTTTGGGCTAGCAGCCTACTTGCAATAGACCGAACTGCCGTCGCCGCTGAGGCACTTGCGGTGAAGGCCCGTCTTGCGCTCTTCGATGGCGGTCTTGATGCCCGCGACCGCCTCGCCGGTCATCCACTGGGTCCACGCATCTTCGTTCCGCTGAAAGTACATAATTCCCGCGACGTTCGGCTTTATCCCGACGCGCCCGCCGGTGAGACGGGACACCAGATCGGTGACGACCTCCTCACCGGGCGTCATCGTACGCAGCAGGTCTACGACCTCTGGAACACGCTCGTTCAGCCCGGTGTTGACGCCGATACGCAGGTCGGAGTCTTCGCCAAACAGCGAGCCCAGGTCGATGACCTCACCCGATTCAGTTACCTCGTCGTACCACTCCTTGGACTCGGTTCGGGACATTGCCAGAACGATATCCACCTCGCCGGACGCGAGGGCGGCGTGATAGTCTCCGTCTGGGAACTCGACGATCTCGACTCCATACACGTAGCCTTGGACGAGAGCGTAGCCCACGATGAAGTTGACGAGCTTGACCGTGTTGTCGTCCCACTCGGCGACCCTGACCGTATCGATGTACTCGAAGCCGAAGATGTCGAGAGAGTCCTGGTCTCCCTTGACGACGGAGGTCGGGGTCGGCGTACCCTGGGTCGGCGGGATCGTTGGCGTAGCTAGGTCGCGTAGGTTCAGGCGCGGAGACTCCCTGTCGGCGCAGGCGAGTCCGACGAGCAGCATCAGTGTGCCGAATAGGATGACGATGGGGATGGTTCGTTTTTGACGCATATGTCTACCGTTCTTACAGTCGCATTATACGGTTGACGCGGCGCCGCGTTCTACTTTCTACATGATACGAAGCAACGTACTCGCCTTGTGAAACGACTTCCCCGCATACGACATATCCGCAGGCGGCTGGCGTACGTGTTGGTCACGGTTCTGGTGATGCTGCCTGCCGTGGACCGGCTACACGTCACGCCGGCGCGCGACGTGGCGTCGGACTACGTCTTCTCGCTGGTGCAGTGGGAGATCACCAATTTCTTTGGGAAGTGGGTGCATTTGGCTGGGGAGTTGTTGCCTGGAAAGAAGCCATCCAGGGAGGAGCGCGTTGCGCTGGTCGACGAGTACCTCCAAACATCTTTGCTGGCGGAGAAGGAAGAGAGGCTGCTCGAAGGGCGCGCCGCGAGGTCGGGTGGCAAGGGCCTAAGCGTGTCGCGCGAGACTCTGGACGAACTGCGCGCGTTACAAAGAAGCCTCAGGCCCACTGCGGAAGAAGCGGTCGAGGCTGAGTTAAGCGCAGTCCTTGATAAGGAGAGCTTCGGGTGGTGGGGCGACCTGCTGTTTCCGCCTGTGGACATCAAGTTTGGGCAGATGCCAACGATCATCGTCACCTCTCGTCGCGATGAGATCAAGCGACTAGAGCGGGTGCTGCTGGAGCCGGATTTAGAGGGCATCCAACGTGGGGTGTTAGAGGACGAACTTCTTGAAGAGCACGATCTGTCGGCCATCGTTGGCAATCTGGCTGGACTGTCGACCTACCCGACGCTGGTGACCGACACCGACTCTCTGCGCTCGGTCTTGCGGACGACCGCTCACGAGTGGCTGCACGTCTATTGGTTCTTTCGACCCTTCGGACAGTCCTTCTGGTCATCGCAGGAGATGGCGACGCTGAATGAGACGGCGGCAGATGTTGCGGGCCGCGAACTCGGCGACGCGACCTTCGTACGGATGGGTGGCGACCTTGACGACAACGCCCGTCGCTTCCTGCCACAAGAGGACCGTGACCCGCGCTTCACTGCAATGATGCGAGAGACCCGTCGCAACGCTGAGGAGCTTCTGGCGGAGGGCAAGATCGAGGAAACGGAAGAGTACCTCAAGCAGCGTTGGTGGAACCTTCGTCTCGGCGGCTACGGCCTTCGCAAGCTCAACCAGGCGTATTTTGCGCTGCACGGTCTGTACGGCGAGAGTGCCTCGGCGGTGAGCCACATCGGCGACCAGGTGGCGGAGTTCCGTGAGTACTTTGCGAGCGTCGGTGACTTCATCCGGGCGCTATCGGGGGTTTCCTCGTATGAGGAGTTTTTGGAGAGGTTGGAGGTCGAGAGGGCCAGGAACCTCTAGGCCCTTGGGCGGCAATCGATAGGACTAACTCTGCGCTCCGTCCAGGGCAATCGCATTCTCTGGAGTCTAGCTTGATTTCCACCCGTTCGCCCTGAGCCTGTCGAAGGGCAGGTGTGCGGGACAAGGTGACCTCCACTACGAACGGTTGCCCCACCTGTGCTTCAACAAGCCATCAAGTAACTGCTCGAAACAACCTTGACTTGCGGGCTAGCGCCTTCACCCCACTCTAGCTCTCCCCCTCGACGGAGGAGAGCTAGAGTCTTGCGTCTTGAAGTTACTTACCTCGATTCGGTCCGGTCCCCGGACTTAACGTTGCTCAGCACGAACGGATTGTGAGAACGCGATTGCCATGGCGCTCTCCCTCGCCGATATTGACAGATAAAGAACATATGTGCCATGATGACCTTGACTACCTGCACCTCAAACAGCCCACCGCCTCGCACCCCCGAATGAGACAAAATAAGACAGAATGAGACACTTCAGCGGGTGAACTTGACTAACGGCACGCTTGTCTGAAGGCCCCCGCACGGAACGGCGGATCCCTTGGGTTCTCGATAGCGATCCCTGGTCTTGCCAAGCATCTCAATCCTTGGCACCCATGGAGCGAGTATGAGATGCGAAGCTACCTCGTGACAAAGCACACCGGAATCGTAAGGTCATTCGAGTTGATCCAGGATGAGTTTTGACCTGCTATAGCTGGCCATACAAAAAAGACCCCCGTGGCTGTTACACCACGGGGGTCTAGTCCCTCAGAGGAGGGGGGTTGAGGGCTTTTTGTGTAGCCTAGTCGCCGTCTGCTGGGATAGTGGCGTAGGCCGGGTGGCCGGCGGGCTCGGCAGACGGAAGCTCGATGACGGGCTCCTCCACATCGTTGCCTTCTGCGCTGACATTCGGCAACCACTCGAGCCAACTCGGCAGGTACCAGTTCCACTCTCCGAGGAGCTTCATGGTGGCCGGGAGCAAGATGCTGCGGATGATAGTCGCGTCGATGAGTACCGCTACTCCGAGGCCGAGGCCGAATTGCTGCAGGCCAACGATTGGCCCAAGCGCGAATGCTCCGAATACGCCGACCATGATTGCCGCTGCGCTAGTGATCTGACCCGCCGTGAGCTTGATGCCGGTCGAGACGGACTCCTCGTTAGTCGCACCCTGGTCATGGGACTCCTTGATACGGTTGAGCAGGAGCATGTGGTAGTCCATGGACAGGCCGAACAGGATGCCGAAGAGGAAGAGTGGTATCCATGCCTCGATTATGCCCGTGACTTCGGCGTCGATGATGCTCGCGCCCCAGCCCCACTGGAAGACTGCAACCAGCACACCGTATGCCGCGCCGACGGACAGCAGGTTCAGAGCGATGGCTTTGAACGGGATGACGATTGAGCGGAACATGACGAGCAGGAGGATGAACGCCAGGCCGAGGACGAATGCGAAAACCAGGGGTGCACGTCCTGCCATCCACTGCTGGAAGTCCTGGCTGCCAGCAGTCGCGCCGGTAACGTACACGTCTGCGTCGATGCCCGCGAAGGCCGCTGGAATAATCTCGGTGCGGAGCTGCCGGACCGCGTCGTGGGCCGTGTCACTTTCGATCTCACCCGCCAGTGGCACCCTGACGAAAAGCGCGTCGCCCGCTTCGTTATAGATCGGCTCGAACGGAGCGAAGTAGGCGTCCTCACGTTCCAGGTTGGCGATCATAGTGTCCACCGCAGTTTGAATCGAGTCGGAGTCCTGGCTCCGGGCGTCGACAACGACAAGTGCGGGACGGTTCAGACCGGCAGTGAAGTGCTCTTCGAGGATTTCGATAGTGCGGCGGCCCCTCGCTTCGGCGGGAATACCTGAGGCGTCCTGATTGAAGCCAAGGTTGAGGGAGGTAACGGGCAATGCCAGGGCGATGAGTCCGGCGACGGCGACGGCTGCGAAGATCGCCGGGCGGGCCAGCACCCGGTCGGACACGGCGCTCCAAATGCCGCCATCGGACTCCCGCATTATGGAACGACCAAGAATCGGAAGGCGGAGGCGGTTGACGTTGTCTCCAAGGACTCCGAGCATCGCTGGGAGCAAGGTCAACGACGCGACGATGGCGATGACGACCACGATGATCGCGCCGAGTGACAGCGAGATGAAGATCGGATTGTTGGTGACCATCAGGCCGGCGAGGGACAGAACGACAGTAGTGCCTGCATAGAAGACGGCGCGGCCCGTCGTGTTGCTGGCGATAGATATAGCGTCCAGCTTGGAACGGCCTTGCATGCGTTCGCTACGGTACCGGCTCACAATAAACAGCGAGTAGTCGATACCGACGGCCATGCCCATGAGCATGATCATCTCGGTGTAAGCGTCAGCTAGCGAGTACGATTGACTAACCACCGCTGCCACCGTCGTCGCAATCATGATGGAGCCGACGGCGAGGGTCAGCGGCACGACCGCCGTCACCAGGGCCCGGAACGCGATGATCAGAATAGTGAGGCCGAGGACGATAGTTACGAGGAATATATTTTGGAAGCCTTTGTCGACGATCTCGTCAATCTCTTCGTTGAGCGAGGCGTTGCCAACGATGCCGATCTCGTAGTCGGCCGTCGCATCGTCGGCGGCATAAATGGGCTCGACGATGGCGTTTATTTTTTCTCTGGCGTCGTCGGGATCACCCGCGATCACGACGCGGCCTAGAACGACGTGCGAGTCCTGTGACAGCATCTCCGGCGACTGAGTGTCGTAGTACGTGACGACCTGTACGACTTCTGGGAGCGCGCGAAGTGTGTTGACAAGCTCGTCGACTGTCGCCTGGAAGCGAGGGTCGCTGGCGTCAAGGGACGGGTTGCTAAAGACTAACTGTTCAGTGGCTGGTTGCGGTGTGTCAGACTTGAATCGCTCATCGAAGAGCTTGTCGGCGAGCGCGGACTCGCCCTCGCCACCGTCGTCATCCAGAATTTTCGGGGTGACCATGCCACCAACGACGATAGCGGCCACGAGCACGGCCAAAGAAGCGCTGATGACCCACCAACGGTTCCGGGCGCTCCAATTGGCGGTCTTGCCGGTGAACGACAGGGACGACGAGTCGACCATGTCCTGCTCGGGTTCGCCCTTTATTTTCTTCCTGCCGAAAATCTTTCCGAATGCTGACATGACGGTGGTTCCCCTCTGCGTTTCCTGCTGATGCCGCTCGCCGGTGTGTGATGCGTCGTTCATCGGGTGCTGTCTCCTCTGTGGCTGCGATTTCTCTGCAACCCATTGTCCCCCCCGAGCACCCAGGTCGCATCGCCCCTCAGTCTGATTTCTCGCCCGTCCATCGTGGCGAGATAAAGATCGTTGTTAGGGCTATGCGGGGTCGGTCGAAAGTATGAGAGCGTGGAAGGGGAGGTGTTGGGTCGCTGAACTAGGGAGTTACATATTCTGAGGAGGTAGTGGCACTTACATACCTTATAGACGAGATATCCTTGGTCCGCAGAGTCCTCATTTCAGTAGTAGTCGTTCCGGGCACAGCCAAGAAAGTGAAGTTCTCGGTAATAAGCAGCACCCTTGCGTCTATCGCAGTCGCCTCACCGATCGAGCCACTCATCGAAGTACCACTGTCGAATTCAACACGGGCGATCGGGGCATCGGTCAACAATTTCTGCGCGTCAGCGCTCCCCCACGATGCTGTTTGCTCAAGAAGTGTCAGGAAAAGAATCGACACGAACACCAATACCACGACACTGCCCAATGCAATTGTAGCGGTAATCAGTGAATTCGCCTCTTCTGAGCTTACTGATTTAGGATGTTCCAGTTCTCTCTGTTCATAGCGCAGAATGATCGATGCCAAAAATGAGTTGCGAAATATTAGCCAGCGCAATCCCTTGAGAGCTAATCCCAGCATCCATAATATTGCTGTTGCCGCGAAATACCAACCGGCAGCACCAACATACACTGCAGCGCCAAACGCCATTGCCAACACGATGCCCCGAGTGCCGTTGTTGGCTAATTCCTGTGGCTCGATATCAAGAACGGTGCGCAGACCCATCCACCAGGCGACGACTATAGCTATGAATAAGATCCCTATGAGAACTTTGAAAGAGAACCTAACTATTCGAACTATTTCTGACAGTTTGGCCGCGAATACAAGAAAAGGGAGAGAAAAGGCGGCGATACCCAGCGCCAGGAAAGCCGAATCTGGAGACACGACGGCGTAGTCCAGCAGACTCAGGTCAGTCGATGACGCAGGTATGTCGAGCTCATTCAGAAACTCGAACTGATATGTTCGACCGAATGTAATGGAGAGGGCGACAAGAATGGAGAAACTCTGAGTCACGAATAGCGCCAACCTACCAATCAGCGAGTTGTCCATCTGTTTTTGACCTCCTACCGAAACATGGTACACATCCAGTTCGCGGCAAGATGTCAATCAACACTAATGTATGAATCGAGGCCAATAAGGTCAGACTTCAGCCACTTCGACCGTTTCCTATTCATTTTTTGCTTGCGTGGTGCTTCACTTGCTGTAAGAGTGTCCGACGGATGTCCGTGGGACGTCCCGTCTCGGCACTGCCGACGTCCGTCTCTTGTCTCGACCGGCAACTCCGGGACGCACCATGACGTACAGATTGAAACGTGAGCCGTTCTCGTATCATCCGTCCGTACTGAAACGAAATGCCAGGTACCAGGAACTCGTGGAGTAGGCACGAGCGTGGATGTAAAGCCGCTCATCGCTGCTCAATATCTGGGTGGCGTCCATACAGGCAGACCGACTTTGCACATTCTGTCCACCGGATGTCCACAGGACGTCCGACGGAAGTCCGCTGCTACCTAACCTAACCCTACCTAACCTAACCTTAAGACAAATATACCGTCATCGCTTCAGAGCCAAGCGCTGCCGGGAAGTACATGACCCAAACCTCTTTCTTTCGACGGTAGTCAGCAAGGTGTGACGTCTAGGGAAACCGCATTCCAGGAAATCAAGCAGTCTTTCACCCGTTCGCCCCTTCGATGAACTCAGGGCAGGCTCTGAGCTTGTCGAAGCCTGTCGTGAGCCACGCCGAAGGGGGTGGGAGTGCAAGGCAAGTTCGTTCATGGGCGACGTGACTGCGTTACTCGTACTTCGATCCTTCCCAGGAAGGACACGAACGTATTTCCTAGAACGCGCTACCCTGGGTAGAACGCCGTCAAGATGACTTCCCAACAGACGTAATCTACAATGAGATTGGTGGAGGCATCGTAACTCTGCTTACTCGCTTAACGTTGTGATGTATATACAAAAATATTCCGCGCGGCCGATTTCAGCTTTACCTCGCCGCGCGCTCGGAGGCAACGAATGAACCGACCAACTTACGGAAAAGACCCCGAACTGGTCTTCCGCATGTTCTTCACGATGTTCATGCTGGGGCTGGTGTACATCGCTTTTATGGGCCTGCTGTTCTGGGCGGGGATATCGCCTATCTTCATCCTCGGACTCGCCATTGTCATGGGCCTCTTCCAGTACTTCGGCTCGGACAAGATCGTTCTTATGTCGACCGGCGCGAAGATCGTGACGGCCGAGCAGGAGCCGCAGCTGCACGCCATGATCGAGCGGCTGTCGGCTATGGCCGACATGCCCAAGCCCAAGAAGATTGCCATGATGGAAACTCATGTGCCCAACGCCTTCGCGACGGGCCGCAACCCCAAGAATTCTGTGGTAGCGGTAACGAGAGGGCTGATGTCTCGTCTCGACGAGAAAGAGATCGAAGCAGTCCTGGGTCACGAGCTCTCGCATATTCGTCACCGCGACGTGATGGTCATGACTTGGGCGAGCATCATCGTGATCGCAGCGGGCTATTTGTTGCAGATGCTCTTCTGGATAGGTCTATTCGGCGGGTTCGGCGGCGGCGGCCGGCGCGAGGGCGGCAACGCAGGAATGGTCATGCTCGCAGTGTATGTCGGCACTATCGCGATTTATTTTGCCAGCCAGCTACTCATCATGGCCCTGTCGCGCTACCGCGAGTACGCAGCGGACCGTGGCGGCGCGATGCTCACAGGCGCGTCCATGCACTTGGCGTCCGCTCTGCAGAAGATCAGTTCCGACCTGTACCGCATCCCGGAGAAAGACCTGCGGCAGGTTGAGCACGCCAACGCCTTCATGTTCGTCAACGCGCTCAAGAAGGGCAGTATGTCGTCGATGTTCTCCAGCCACCCGCGAGTCGAGGACCGCGTCGAGCGTCTCCGCAACATGCAGCGCCAGATGGAGCGAGGGTTCTGACGAGATTACGTAAAGCGTATTTCGTATGATGTAGGTGGCGGAGCATGGTAAGCTGAGGCAACTTGGGTTTGCCAAGCGACCCTATGCAATACGCATTACGGAATACGCATTTTCCCCCATGAGCATCCTCGGCACCATACTCGGGCGCAGCAAGATCAAGAAGGGCAACCGCGAAAAGTTTTTCTCCATCATCACGGCGGAGATGGACATCGAGGGGCGCACCGACCTGCGCCGTACCGAAAAGGCGGGCCTGGTCTTCAACCCCGTGGAGTCGCAGTTCTTCGAGAACCTCGATACGGAGATACGTGACTTGCTGGCTGTCAGTGCGGACACGACAGGCGCCCGCTACGAAGTCATGGACGATGGTCACGGCACCCGCTGGGTCATCCTCGACGACCGTGATTTCGAAGACCTGGTCACGACGCTGCACCTTGTCGGCGAGACGATCACCGATCATGGTTTCGGCGACCGGATCATCGCCAGCGTCTTTGGCTTCCAGTATGAGGGCAAGAAAGCCTACTGGATTTACTATGTCAAGCGCGGGTCGTTCTACCCCTTTGTCCTATCCGGCGAGAAAACGCGCGACAACGCCGCCGAGATGCGCCTGTCCGCCCTCATGGAAGAGCAAAAAGTCCCCATCGAAAAGGACCTCGAAAAGTGGTACGCCCTGTGGGGGATTCCGTTTTAGGGGGTCGGCGAGTCTTCGTCTTTGGATTTCTCTGATTCGACCTTGGCGATGTAGCGTATCAGGTCTGAATCATACGATTTCCCGCCAGTAAAGTAGGGCTGTAAGAAGGGATTGTTGAAGCTAGACTTCTTTTTGGGGGAATTGCCAGCGCTTGAGCCGGAACGCGTCGTGATCTGCTTGGCTAATCCCCGTAACTCTAGTCGCATCTCAGCGATCTCTCCTGAGATAGCTTCGCTCAAAGAGACCTCGTTAGCTTCGAGCTTGGCGACTATGAACTGGCCAAAATGCCCTAGGAATGGGGTGTAGTCAGGATCGCTGTTGGCCTTTTCGTACGTAGCTTTGATTTTCTTCGCAAGTTCGGCTTTGAACTCGACGATCAAGTTGTAACGAAGGTCACGAGGATACTCTAAATGCTCTATTGGCGAGGTATCGAATGAGTAGGGAGTCTCGTAATCTTTCACGATGATGGTTGGCTTATCGAACGCCAAGCGCATTCCTAACTCAAACATGACGTTAGGGTTCCGGCCACTCACGTCACAGACGACAATCGGGTTGTCGTAGAGGTTCTGAATGATTCGCTTTTGAATGATCCCGATGTCGTCGGCATCGCTGACCATATTGGGCTTGAATCCGGCTTCTTCGATGG
>Ga0209089_10002336_pt1 | contig 16830 bp, 19 predicted proteins | sample ArcticOcean_MG_C_FD_187431 | JGI IMG/M metagenome (GOLD analysis project Ga0209089, IMG submission 187431) | Marine microbial communities from western Arctic Ocean - ArcticOcean_MG_CB2_150 (SPAdes) (version 2) | ecosystem: Environmental > Aquatic > Marine > Oceanic | place: Arctic Ocean: Canada... | reverse complement strand
ATGCATTGGAGCAATATCGGGATAAAACTCTACTATCATGTCTCCAAAATTTGTTGAAATTACCGCTACATCATTCTCTTTTTCGTAAGTCATAAATAATACCCCTATCACTAATAATGTTAATAATATTAATCCTAATACTCTATTCATCGCTTCACCTTTGCAACTTGCATTGTAATTGTTGGATGTTTTCTTGGAGCAAATATAGCATTTAAAACCTCAAATTCTAAATTGAATTTTTCTAATTTTTCTCTTGTAATGATCTGCAATTCTACTGTTTCATGAGGAGGAATCTCAATCACATCAATATCCATAAAAAAATTATAACTACTAGTATTCTTTAAAATGAATCTAGCATCAGAATTATTTTTAATTTCTACATAAGCTAAGTCTCTTTTATAGCTTGAATCATCATATTTATATTTAAAAGATTCTATCTCTAAACTAGCATGAATTAAAGGGATCAACCATTCTTCTCTTCCAATTAAACTGTTTTTATGCCAAACAACTGTCTGTCTATCAAATAAAGCTTTTTGGATTGATTTCTGATTTCTTTTTTTAGCAAAAACTAATGTAACTGGTCTATGGCCCCCACTAGGAACTTCATACTCCCAATCAATAAATCCATGGATATCTGAATTTCCCATGATTGTTAAATTATTATCTAGAGCAATCTGAAGAGCACCATCAGAAAATTTTCCTCTATTAACTACTTCTATGCCGTGAAGTAGACCTTTATTAATCAATTCTTTGTGAATATCCTTTAGCTCTAATAAGCCATAAGGCTCTTGTCTTCTATATGGATGATTCCAGAAAGTAAAAGCATTTTGCTTTTTTGCTTCTTCAAAAAGTTCAATTGGATCTTCAATGATTAATGCATTAGCATCTGTAACAAAGATTGCATTACAATGACCAAGTGGCATGCTTCTTGACAGTTCAATACCATGCACTACTACAAGATCACTTTTAACAGCACTTTCTGCGATGTCATAAGATCTATTCTTATCTGGATTGGGTATATCAGCGCCATTACCAGAATAATTAGGATCTTTATATAAATGATCTGTGATAGCAAGAACATCCAGCTGCTCTTTATTAGCTTCTTCCACTCTAATTGTTGGCCATACATCTGCATCTGAAAACACAGTATGTGAATGGAAATCAGATACTAAAGTTAAATGACCATCAATGTCAGGAAAATTAATTCCTCTATGAGAAGATAATTGCTGTGCATTTAAAATTGCACAGCAACTAATAATAAACAATAGGATATTTTTATTACTCAAGATCTCTCGTGTATTGTTCAACACCGCTAATCTTGCCATCAAGATCAAAGAAGAATAGCTCTACTAGATCTTTTTCCCATACTGTTCCATCTTTGCTTACTCTTTTTTCAGTAGAATAAACAGTTACACCGGATGCTGGATCGGTATCATATATTTTAACTGGTACCATAGAAAATGGTGTCCATGTTACAGAATCTAAGTTATCAAAAACAGATTTCATGCCTTCGCTGGTTCTTTGAGAAGTTCCGCCGGTGGCTGCCCTAAAAGTCCACTCATCTGCAAAATATCCAGCAACAGCTTCTCCATCCATATTATTGTAATCAGCAAAGAATTTTTCTAAAATTTCAACTTCACCTCTGTTTGAGAAAACAAGTGGTCTTCCTGAGTATTCGCTTTCGCCTCTACCAAAGAATTTTCCACCTGCAGATTCACTAAATTCATTATCTCTTCGCTCGGAGCTCCATTGGCTAAATCCGCCAATTTTACCCTCAGCATTCACAGCAAATACTTCAAATAAATCTAATGTTTGCTTAGAACCATTCTTCCACTCTCTGCTTTCAGTAGACCATACAAGAACTAAATCTTTATTATCTCCTTGCAATTTAACTGGAATCACAGCCCAAGGTGTTTGCTTTAAATTTTCCATAGACTCATGCCATTCTGCAGTAAAATCTCCGCCATTTTCATTCATCTCATCTGAATAAAAAGATAGCTCTGCTTCTGTATCATTTGCACTGTAAGCTGCTATAGCTTCCATCACTGTATCCATAGAGGCTTGACTACCAAATCCATATGCATTTCCAGTAAGTTTATTATCTTCTCCGCCCATAAATTTTCCAGCAGATTCTTGAGACTCATTCGTTTCACCGCCATTAAAGGTTATTGCAAATACAAGTATAAATGCTATGACAAACGCCATTATTGTGTCTTTTGTTAATTTCATTTCTTTACTCTCTTTCCTTTTTTCATTTATAAAAATAATTACCAAACATTTTAATCAAAAAATAGTAGCATTGCACTAGCAAATATTAAGTGGAGCTGACAGGGATTGAACCTGCGACCTCATGAATGCCATCCACGCGCTCTACCAACTGAGCTACAGCCCCAAATTATTGATGATTGACTTTTTTCCAGTCTTTATCAAATTGATCAATTCCTTGATCGGTTAGATCATGTTTATACATTTCTTCAAAAATAGATGGTGGCAATGTTACTATATCTGTACCAGAAGAAAACGCATTCACGACATGATCAATGCTTCGAATAGAAGCAGCAAGAACTTGCGTTGAAATACTATTTCTATCATAAATAGTACGAATGGACTCTACTAGCCCAATTCCATTCAAATTATTGTCTTCACAACGCCCAATAAAAGGTGAGACGTATTTTGCGCCTGCTTTAGCGCACAAAATGGCCTGAGCAGCAGAAAAAATGAGAGTAACATTGACTGGAATATCTTTATCTGAAAGAAATTTACACGCTTTTAATCCCTCTTCTGTGCAAGGCACTTTAATGGTAATATTTGAACTGATTGAATAGTATTGTTTTGCTTGTGATATCATCTCTTCAGCTGTATCAGCAACTACTTCAGCGCTAATACTTGCCGTATCAGGAAATAATGCTGAAATATCTTTAATAACATCAATAGGATTTCTCCCTGCTTGCATCATTAAAGTAGGATTGGTAGTCACTCCATCAATCAGTCCTGTTTCACAGTGCTGACGAATAACAGCTACATCCGAAGTATCAAGAAAAATCTTCATAAGGAAACAATTTAACAAAAAAATCTGTAAATACAATTTTAATGTGATGAAATTAAAAAAAGGCTATAAAACTATAGCCTTTTTTTAATACGTAAGATTTTTGAGATAAAGAAATTATCCGCGAGTTCTGTCGCTTTCTTCTTCACCATGTCCACGTCTACAATTATCTTTCCATGCTTGCTTCATCTCTTCATGAGAGTTCACTGTTAAAATACTACCATCTTCAAAGGTAATATCAACAGGGAACACAAGTTCTGGTCTTTTTCTTTCTCCATCATAAGACTCAAAGAATGCTTTCATTTGCGTAGCTAAGTCTTCTTCATCTGATGCAGTAAGCGTTGAACCATCAGGCATTGTAAAGCTTACAGGGAAGACAAAAGAGAAACATCTTTTATCGTTCTCTTCACCTCGACATGCTTGGAATGCTTCTTTTAATTCATCGTCAGAATTAACCGTTAATACTTCGCCTTCTCCACCTTCTTCTTCAGGTCTAAATTGTACTTGAATTGGATAGGTAAATGCTGGTCTTTCTTTGGTTCCAGTTGCTTCAAAATGTGCTTTTAATGTTGTATGAAACTCTTCTCCATCATTTACAGTGTAAGATGAACCATCTGAGAATGAGAATGAGAGCGGAAATACAAATCTAAAACATTTTCTCTTTCCATGTCTTTTTCTATCATCACCGCCTCTATCACCTAATTTTCTACCATCTCTAGCAAAAAATACCTCAGTAACATCTCCAGCGTCTATAGCCATATCACCTAAAGATAATTGATATCCATAATTAGGAGATAGTTCTACCTCAATAGCGATATGATCAAAATATTGGTTATCAACAACCATACGAGAAAGAACTGGTAAATCCACGCTGTCTATCTCTATTTTATTGGGATCGCTAGCAATAGCTTCCATCAGCTGTGCATCGTTCATCATATCTGCTTCCATGTAAGACATATTGTCTTGACATGAAGAAACAAACAATACCATTCCAAACATTAATAATAATTTTTTCATTCTAATCTCCTATATTCATTGGTTTATAAATTTATCTTCTTTTTTTGTTACTGTCAAAACCTCTTTTGGTTCCACCTCTATCAGAAGGAGGACCTTTACGATCTCTCATTTGTTCAGAGAGTTTAGACTTCATTCTTTCTTCAAAAAACAACAATTTTATACGCTGATCTTCAGTTAAGATACCTTTTGTATCTTTTAGAAACTTACTTTCCAATCTAACCAAAGTACCTTTCATTCTTACTTTAGAATCTATTGCTGCATCAACATCAAATTTTGATCTGTCGTCTTTAGCAGCGGATCTTAGTGTTCTTAGTTTTTCACTATTCGCTTTTTTTGCCTCTTCTGATCTTTTATGAAATTCATTTTGCAATGGAAAGAACTTTTCGGCTTGCTCAGAAGTTAAATCTAAGTGTTTTGTCAGCGTTCCTATAATCCAAGCCTCGCGCTGCTCTTTACCTGCTTCCATTTTCTGTTTCATCATTGCTTCTCTATCGCCACGATCTTGTGCATACAATCCCGCGGTTAAAGCTAATAGTATTAGTATCTTTTTCATTTAAAACTCCTCGTTATTACTTACAAACTCCAAGTTGTTGTCTGCAAATATGTTAATTAAGTCTAATTGATCTAAATCATTAGAATCTTCTAGATAATCCATTTCAGCATATAAATTGCTGTCTGGAATAACAGTTTGAATAGGAATGAACACATATAAAAGGATTGCAACAGCCAACGTAGATAATCCAATGCCTGTTCTTCGTCTCTGTGCTGATTCAGAATCAATCCTATTGTGCATCCTACCTAAGAATGCATCCGTATCTAATGATACGTTCGTTTTAAAATGTTGTTGTTGAAAATCGCTCATTTGTTTGTACCCATAATTTTACGTAGTGTTTTTACGCCATGACTATAATTATTCTTAGCTGAATCCTCAGAAATATCTAGGACTTCACCGACTTCTTTAAAAGTGAGGCTCTCTGCAACGCGCAAATTCATCACATTTCTTTGTTTTCTTGGTAGTTTTTTAATCGCATTCCATAGCTCTGTACTCAATGCTCTCTTATCATAACTGTCATCAGATACCTGCAGCTCTGGTGCTTGATCTAAATGTAAAAATGAACGCCATTTACTTTTAAAAAAATAGGAATTTAATGTATTTACCTTGATGCGATATAAATAGGTGGTAAATGCCGCATCAAATCGAAAATTCTTTAATGATTTATACAGCTTTACAAATACACGTTGTGTTAAATCGTCTGCTTCTAGCTGATCGTGAGTAATTGAATAATAATAATTATATGTCATATCTATATGTTTTGTTACCAGTTTATCAAACGCCTTTCGATCGCCATCATTAAACTGCTTTATCAAATCATGATCTTCGGGCATACAAGTATGACTGTTTGAAATTGGAAAAGTAAAAAATTATTTTTTTCTTGCCTCGATAAAAGATTGCACGCCCACAATAATTGCGCTCAGGCATAGAACGAATGTTGTAAATTTCTCTACCGTAGCAAGGGGGCTTAATAAGGCATCTCCACTAACGAGGTAACCAAAAATAGCTATCACAGACTTATAAGTAGCTCCTACACCCATACCTAATACAAATAAATTAACATGTGCAAAATGTCTACTCTGGTTTGGAAAGCGATCAGATAAGAGAGTGAATCCACCTACAATTCCACCTAAAAAAGCTGGAATCAATGCTGTAATACTCTCAGCACCTGTCATAACATAAAAAGCGCCTCCTAAAATCAATAAACTAATACTTACTTTTTTAAAAATATCATTCATTTCTCTCTCCTTTTAATTACCACCTAAGCTATCAACTATCTTTTTAAAGCTTTCATTCAATCCTACAATCATCTTTTGAGTATAAGGATTATATTTCTGAATATCTTCAAATAACTCCCATGAGTCATTACACGTCTGATTTACTAGCTTATGCAATGCTTTGTAACCAACCGTATCAATATTAGTCTGTTGTGTCCCAAAATCATCTATTACTCTTCCTACTAAATGAGTTAATCCTTGTGATCGTGCTGCCATCATATCATGTTCTTCCGCAGAAATTTCTTCAATTGTAATATTTTGACTCTCAAAATAAGCCTTCCAAAATTCATATCTATCATACGTATCGCGCACTTTCTCCATCATCATTACAGAACCGCGCTCTTGAAAGGAATCAGGTCCAAATAATGGGTGTGTAGCAATGATGTCTATTTCACTAGGAAGATGCTCTAACATCATTTGTTTTGGATGAACTTTTACCGAACAGACATCAATTAACGTCTTTTTACCGCCTATCTTACTAGACAAATCTTGCATTAAACCTGCAAAATCTCTAATTGGAACTGCAATAAATATCGTATCATTTTTTAACACATCTTCAAGCGATACAGAATGAATATCCGATTGATTAATAGGTTCAATATCAAATACATCTACTTCAAATCCCTTAACAAGCAGTTGATGAAGCATGGTTCCAAATCGTCCAAATCCAATAATGCTTACTCTATTCATTGTTATCAATCCTTTCTACTGCCAAGAATAATGTTAAATTTTTCTTCAAATCATGGATATCATTTTCAATAATATTTAACCCATATTTCTCTGCAGAATTTTTACTTGCAATTACTGCAACATTCTTAGACAACTTTCCTTCTGCAAGATCTTGCGCCGCTTTAGCAGTATCATCTTCTTCAACAAGCTTTTTGGACCAAAATTTTTCTGCTAAATAATCTTTACATTGTTTTAAGGCTTGTTCATGAGAATGAATTGCTTCAATATCGCCCAGAGTAATATTATCTTTTGCTAATAGATTTTGGCTAATCTCAATATAGAACATATCAATAATCTTGCATTGATTTTTTGCAAGTGCTTCAACACTCTCAATAACCACTCCTCCCTGCGCATTTTCCATCGCAAAAATTCCAATATCAATTGTCTCTGATGTTAAGCTATTTAATACGTTCATTGAGCTTACTAAATAATCTAACTCAAACTCTTGCACATTAAATTTATTACAATATGATTGTGCTGCTTCTTCGCTAAAACTTCCTTCTATTCCTTGTATGCCAATCTTCTTCATTTTTTCTCCAATATATGCTTAATTGCCGTAATATATCCTTGCTTACCTTCGCCGTAATATTGGGCTAGACAAACACTTTTTGTTACTGATATCTTTCTAAAATTTTCTCGACTATGGATATCAGACAAATGCACTTCAATTGCCTTTAGTTGTGTTGCAACAATCGCATCTCTTAACGCATATGAATAATGAGTCAATGCACCTGGATTAATAATAAGATAGTCTGCATCCTTACGTTTTGAATGAATAAAATCAATAATAGCTCCCTCAGAATTAGACTGAAAAAATTCTAAGCTTAAATCAGAACATATTTCATGATTTTCTATCCAAGAATTGATCTGTGATAGAGACTCAGAACCGTATATTTCAGGCTCTCTTTCTCCTAATAAGTTGAGATTAGGTCCATTTACGATAATAATATTCATAATACCTCTAAACTTTCTTCAATATGATTTAATGTTATCTCTGTACTAATATTAGCCTTTCCAATCTCTGGAATTAATACAAATCTTATCTTCGATTCTTTAAATTTTTTATCTCTTTTTACAAATTCAATAATCTCAGCTTTATCTTTAATATCAATGGATGGTAATGTGAAAGCAGATAACGCTTTTAACCCTAAACGATAATCTTCATCATTTAAGCTGCCAATTGTATGTGAAAGATATAATGCAGACTTCATTCCATATAGAATAGACTCTCCATGTAACAATGTTTTATACTGAAAATGGCCTTCAAGAGCATGTCCAACAGTATGGCCAAAATTTAAGATCATTCTTAAATCGTTCTCGTTCACATCTTGACTTACTACTTCGCTTTTAATTTCACATGATCGTAAAATAATTTTTTTAAGGATCGCAGAATCTCTATTACTGAGAATGTCTGACATATTTTCTACGATATAATTAAATAAATCTCTATCATAAATAAATCCATATTTAATCGCTTCAGCTAATGAAGCATTAACTTCTCGTTTAGGTAATGTAGATAAAAAAGATATGTCAATAATAACTGCTTTTGGTTGATGTATTCTACCAATCAGATTCTTTCCACTTTTTAGATTTACACCTGTTTTTCCTCCAATAGAAGAATCAATCATAGCTAACAATGTGGTAGGATATTGCACATAACTAATACCTCGCATGAAAATAGATGCTACAAAACCAGCTATATCACCAACTACTCCACCGCCTACTGCAAAAATGGTAGAAGAACGGTCATATTGCATGATTGCCATTTTTTCACAGATTTCCATTGCTGTCTTAATTGATTTTGCTTCTTCTCCCTGTCCAATGAAATGGAATTCTAAATTTGGCAAAGACTCTAATGCGGCAAACTTATCCTCAAAAGCTTTATAGATTACTTCTTGAGTAATCAGGATACACTTAGAAGACGATGCCCTAGAAAAACCTTCAATAGATTCTACAAAATTATCACTAAGGATAATATTATAGCTATCTTTTCCAAGATCTACTTTCACTGTATTACTCATTAATATATTCCATTATTGTTTTACAGCTATCATCTACGCTTTTATTATCAGTATTTACGTTAAGCTTAGATAGTGATTTATATTTTTCTTCTCTATTGTCAAAAATATCTTTCATTATATCTCGCTTATTATCTACTGACAACAAAGGCCTGCTATTATCGTTCTCAATTCTTTTATAAAGATGATCAAGTGATGTATCTAAATAAACACAAAAAGATTGATCTAATATTTCACAATTAGACTCTTCTACTACAATACCACCACCTGTAGCACAGACAATACGGTCTTTCAATGCCACTTCTTCTAATTTTGCTGTCTCGTAAGTGCGAAATGTATTTTCTCCATCTTTAAACATATCCTTTATTGAAAGACCACTATCTTTCTCTAATTCAGAATCAATATCTATAAATGTCCAATTCAGTTTATCTGCTAACATGGATCCTACAGTAGATTTTCCTGATCCCATCATTCCTATTAAAAAAATTTGCTTAATATTTTCCACTAGCTTTTATATGTTTTTTAAGTTGATCTAAATTGTCTCCACCAAACTTCTCTAATAGTGCATCTGCTAAAACAATTGCCAACATACTTTCACCGATGATGGAAGCTGCTGGTACAGCGCAAGAATCCGTTCTTTCTTTATGAGCTAACTTTGGCTCCATAGTATTTAAATCGATAGATCGTAATGGCTTTCTAAGCGTTGAAAGAGGCTTCATACTTACTTTTACATGAATTGGCTGCCCATTGCTCATTCCGCCTTCAATACCTCCAGCATTATTGCTTGCACGCGTTATTTTATCATCTTCATATAAAATTTCATCATGTAATTCGCTACCAAATACAGCTGAAGAAGCAAATCCTGCTCCTAGCTCTACGCCCTTAAATGCATTTACAGACATCATCGCTTGTGAAATTCTTGCTTGAAGCTTTCCATCTGCATTAATATAAGTTCCTAGTCCATATGGCAATCCTTTTGCAATAACCTCAAAAGATCCTCCAACAGAATCTCCATTATTTTTAGCTTCATCAATAACATCCATCATTTTTTTCTCTGCATCTTTATCAAGACATCGTACAGGCGATGCATCTACTGTATCATTTAATTCTTGCAAGCTCATATCATTAGAAACAGCAGTAGCATCTACTATAGTATGAATTTGATATACACGACTTCCTACCGTAATACCTACTTCTTCTAATAACTTTCTACACACAGCTCCAATTGCTACGCGCATTGCTGTTTCTCTTGCAGAAGAACGTTCCAATACGTTTCTGATATCATCTAAACCATACTTCATCACTCCTGCTAAATCTGCATGTCCAGGACGAGGCATTGTTACTTTTCTATGCTCTTTTTTTGGTTCTCCAACAGCCATTCGATCTTCCCAATTCACCCAATCAAAATTCTTAATTAATAAGGAAATTGGTGATCCTAAAGTAATAGCATGACGTACTCCAGAAAATATTTCTGCATGATCTTGTTCAATCTTCATGCGACCGCCTCTACCATGCCCTTGCATTCTTCTAATTAAATCTTTTTCAATATACTCTTCTGTAATATTCATTCCAGCTGGTATACCTTCAATAATTCCAATTAATCCTTTTCCGTGGGATTCTCCCGCAGTCATATATGATATTTTCTTTAACATATTATTTTCTCCAATTGTTTTTTAATGGAATCCAATTTTTGGTCCACATTATAGGTAGTTTCTGTCCAAATTTCAATAGACTTGATGGCTTGAAAAATAAGCATTTCTAACCCATTGATTGATTGTTTTACTTGATCTTTGTATTGATTTAAAAATAACGTATGATTTGAAATATAAATCAAATCAATAAGTGTGCTATTTTTATCTACTGGAATATCAAAGAAGCTTGCATTGTCTTCCTCTTGGTACATTCCTAAAGGTGTCGTATTAATCGCAATATCAAACCTGTCGTCAGATTCAGTATAAAGCTTAATATTCTTAGCACCTAATTTTTGAGCATATAATTGTATTTCTAATGCATTTTCAATTGACTTATTTTTAATTGTAATCGATTCAGCTCCCCTATCAATTAGTGCTTTAATAATAGTTCTGGCTGAACCACCTGCACCCAATATAAGACAGCGAGTTGACTGAATATTAATATTATTTTTCTCAAGGAGCATTTTAAATCCATATAAATCTGTATTATAACCTTTTAACATATTTCCTGTTCTTTTAATACAATTTGTATTGCCTAATATCTTCACACTATTATCAACTTCATCTAGAAATTCTAACCCTGTCTCTTTGTGCGGAATAGTCACATTTATTCCATCAAACTCTCCTTTTTTAAATCTATCAAAAAAAGAAGGGAGATTATCGGAAATAATCTGATGCTTTTCATATGCACAATTATTCAATTCTAATTCTTTAAATAGAATCCTTTGTAATTGAGGACTAATGCTTTTTTGTACCGGATTACCTATCAATCCTAAATTCATCCTTGAATCTCCCTCAATATGTTAAAAAACCCAGGTAAAGAAATATCAATACAATCTGTATTATCGATATCGTATTGCTCAAATGCTACTATGTTTAGTATAATAAATGCCATTGCTATACGATGATCATCAAAAGATAAAATTTTAGCCATCTTTGTTGGCTTTCCCCCCTCTACTACTAAATTATTTCCCTCTTCATATGCATTGATACCAGATAATTGCAAATTCTTTATGATAGCATGCAACCTATCGCTTTCTTTAAATCTCAATTCTTCTACTTCATGAAACACGGTTTTACCTTCTGCAAATGCTGCAATTACTGCTAAGATAGGAATCTCATCAATAATAGATGGGATCATATGTGCTGGAATATCACAACTTTGAATCTTGGAACCAATAAATTGTATATCGCCACAAGACTCTCCATTATTTATTGTTGGATTAGATACCAAGCCTTGTACTCCCATTTTTCCAAGCACATCAATAAAGCCAGTACGCGTAGGATTTAATAAAATATTTTGTACAGTAAGACTCGAACCCTTTAATAGAACTGTTAGTGCAATAAAAAAGGCTGCAGATGATGGATCAGCAGGAATATCCATGGTAAAAGATCGTAATGCAGAAGAAAGTGGTTTTATATCGATATTGTCACCATTTATTTCGATATCAGCTCCCATACTTTCTAGCATAATCTCTGTATGATCTCTAGAATGTTTTAACTCTTTTATTGTACATATGTTTTGTGATCCCAATCCGGCTAATAATACCGCTGATTTGACTTGCGCGCTTGCAATAGGCATTTCATAATCAATTGTATCTAAACCCATCGATGCATCAATATGTAATGGCAATAATCCATCATTTGATGTAATTGTACATCCCATTTCAGCTAATGGTGTAATAACCCTGTCCATAGGTCTCTTTGATAATGACTCATCTCCTATTAATGAAAATGAAAGGTGTTGCGAGGATAATAATCCTGTTAATAATCGAGAAGTTGTACCAGAATTTCCACAATCAATTGGTTCTGTAGGATTTTTTAAAGTCGATCCTGTTACTACAATAGTATCGCCTTCTTTTTCTATTAATACTCCACATGATTGCATTGCTTTAATAGTAGATTGTAAATCTTCTCCATCATTTAAATTCGTAATACGACTTACTCCGCTTGCAATGGAAGCTAACATAATTGATCGATGCGAAATCGATTTATCTCCCGGCAATGAAATAGTAGAATTAACAATCATTACTTTGCCATTTCCTCTGCAATATTAAATGAAAGTTCTAATGCTTGATTTGCATTCAATCTTGGGTCGCAATGCGTGTGATATCTAGAGGTCAAGTCATCATCGCTTAGCTTATATATACCGCCTGTACACTCTGTTACATTCTGACCTGTCATTTCTAAGTGCATTCCACCTAGATGACATCCTTTGGATTTTAAAATTTGAATTGCTTTTGTAGTCTCATTCAATAGCGATGAAAAATCTCTTGTTTTAAGCCCTGAAGAAGATTTTACAGTATTTCCATGCATTGGATCAGAAATCCATAATACAGATTTTTTATGCTTGTTAATTGTATCTATCAATGTAGGTAAATGCGCTTCAATATTACTTTCTCCATAACGAAAGATTAATGAGATCTTACCTGGCTCATTGTTTGGATTAATAACATCAATAATCTTAATCAATTCCTCTGGATCCAATGACGGTCCACATTTAATACCAATAGGATTGTTAATACCTCTACAATACTCTACATGCGCACTATTAACAAAGCGCGTTCTATCTCCAATCCAAATAAAGTGTGCTGAAGTACAATAAATGTTATTCGACAACGAATCTTTACGAGTTAACGCTTCTTCATAAGGAAGATGCAATCCTTCATGACTTGTATAAAAATCTACCGTATTTAAGTCGATTACTTTTTCAGTATTAACACCTACAGCATCCATAAAGTCTAAATATTCTGTAATGTTATTTGCAATTTCTTCATACTTCTTTCCTTCCTTGCTCGCCTTCACAAAACCCATATTCCAAGAATTTACTTTACGCAAATTAGCAAATCCTCCTTGGGCAAAAGATCTTAACAAGTTTAATGTAGATGCTGATTGTGAATATGCATGTAACAGTCGTGCAGGATTAGGATTTCTATCTTTTTCTGTAAATTCTATTCCATTAATTGAATCTCCGTAATAACTATTCAGTGTCACGCCGTCAATTGTTTCTGTATCAGATGATCGTGGTTTTGCAAATTGTCCTGCAATTCTACCTAACTTGATAACAGGTACCTTCATTTTTGATGTAATGACGGCACTCATTTGTAGAATTACGCGAAAAGTATCACGAATATTATTAGCGTTAAATTCTTTAAAACTTTCAGCGCAATCTCCTCCTTGTACTAAAAAAGCATTCCCTTCAACTGCCTTTGCTAATTCTGACTTAAGATTTTTACATTCTCCGGCAAATACTAATGGTGGAAAGGTGCTTAATCGATCTAGCGTCTCGTTTAATTCGTTTTGATCTTCATATTCAGGAATATGTTTTATATCAAAGTCTTTCCATGAATCTTTCGTCCACTTACTCATTACTTCTCCTCTATTTTTTTTGATTCTGTGATAATTGATTGATAAATATGCTTCAAAAAATCTGCCTCTATTGCTGAAAATTTAGCATCAATCTTTGCATAAATTTCGCTTTCTCTATTTTGATCTAACACCGGCAGTCCTTCTTGTTTTTTAATATATCCAATGGTTGTTACCGCATCCAATCTATCGATTAACAAACCAAACACTTGATTATCAATTGCATCTATTCTGTCTCTATTTTTTTGTATGTCTTTATTCATCATTACCTCCATATAACAAAAAACCCTAGCGGATTAATGCTAGGGTTCGTGTAGTTTTTTATATAGTCCTATTATTAGGCCTCTACAGTCCCCCTGCTTCTAAAATAATAATAGTTAAAAAAGTTCTTCATTTCATAGAGTTTAAACATGAGTTAATAGGGTTAGCAAGATAAATTATTTATTTAAGTAATTTGTTTCAATTTATTGCTTTAAAAATCAGCTTACGCATCGATTGATCTTCTCTAATAGCAGTTTCTGAAAATTTAAATGACTTAAACTCTCCCTTATTATAGAGAGAAGTTTGATCACTATAATGCGGTGATTTGAATACACCAGATTGACCCGTTGGAAGAATGCTTAGTCCGTTATCAAAATTAGAAAAGTCGATGACTCTTCTCATAGAAGATCCTGCTCTAACATCAAATGGACTACTCACGGAATAACTAGCAGCTCTTGGTGTCATCCCAGATCCAGCCATTGGAAAAGGACCTGTACTAAAATTGATCAACCTTTTCACCAGTGGATCTCTATCTAATCGATGACGGTAGGTTACCTGATGCACCTGACCCCATGTCAGCTCTCTAGGATTGCCATAATTTTTAGTGAGGAAATCATGTGCGTCATCAAAAGATTGATTAACGATATCATTTAAAGTTTCCTCCTTGTCTTTGGTTAAAAAATTATCTACCCATAAAGTTGCCTTTCCATCAAAAATACTTCGAACAGCTAATGAACGGATATATTTTAAGCTATAAAATGTATCAAAAGAATCTTTCCCAAAACTTTGTAATTCATCCTGGAATAAATTTTGTATTAAGTGAATATAAATGGTATGAAAAGCTACTGCAGCATCCGAATCCAAAGATTCTACTCCATCCCATCCATTTAAAATATCATACATTTCATCCCCTTTAACAGAGAAGCCTTGTGTATAATTTTCATAGAACAACTTTGAGTACTCCTGAGCAAATGGAGAAGTGATTTCATTGAGAATAGATTTCATATCTTCTACCCCTAATTTGGCATCGATTTTTAATCTTCTGTCAATTTGTTCTCCTCTACTAGGATCTGCCCAATATCGAGAAATGTAATAAGGATAATCCTTATCAATGGTTTTATTATTTCCATTTGATATGTATCCTTTCTCAGGGTTATATAAATATGGCATTTCATCAAAAGGAACGTACCCTGTCCAGTCATGCTTGCTTGTGCTCCCATCAAAAGGCACTAAATGTTCTCCTCCTAATCGGATTGGAATTTTAGAGTTAGGTCTCCACCCAATATTGCCATTTTTATCTGCATAAGTCCAATTTTGTCCAGGCGCTCCAAATAGCTTCGATGCTTCTGAAAATTCATCCCAATTCGTTGCCTTTGCTAGCTTAAACAGCGCAGTAGTCTCATCAAATGCATCAAACTCCGTCCACTTAAAAGATATCGCTCTACCCTTTCCTCTGGCATCAGGATGAATATCGCTGACAATAGGACCTCTATGGGTTGATCTAATCGTAATAGTTCTTGTGTTGCCAGACTTTAAATGTAGTACTTCTTCTTCAATCTGTAAATCTTTCCACTCTCCATCTAATAAATACTGAGTATTGTCATCGTTTAACGTTTCAATATAAAAATCCATATCATCTGTCATTACATTAGTAAAACCCCAGCCAATGTGGTCATTATGCCCTATAACAGGTAATGGGAATCCATAAAGACCATACCCTCCAAAGTTGTAATTATCACTCTTTAATCTAATCTCATACCACCAAGGAGGTTGACCATAACTTAAATGAGGATCGTTTGCTAGAAGCGGGAGCCCTGTCTCTGTTTTACTTCCTGAAACTGCCCAAGAATTTGATCCGTAGCCATCTCTATCTGTTTTAAGAACATCTCTAATTCTTTTGGTATCGCTAGCAAAATCCTGATAACTCTTGAGCAAGACATCGCTTGAAGCAATAGTAATAAAGTTTTCATTGTAAGATGGTAATATATCATTCAAGTAGTCCGGCCCTAATTGTTCATTAATCGCACCAAAAAATAATTCTGAATCCCATCCGCCCTGCAATTCCCAAGCCATCATTGTGGATAAAGCAACTATGTCTAGTGGTTCAAAAGTTGGTAATTCTTCGATACCTAATAGTTTAAACTCCAATGGATAGTCTGACGGAGACAAAGTCTCTACATAAGCATTAATACCAAAACATGTATCTTCAAGGTGTTGTAAGGTTTGAGGTGGAATTTTTGCTAAACTCTTTTCAGCAATTTTTTCAAATCCGAGTGTACGTAAGAATTTATCTTCCGCAAACAGTGTATCATTAAGCACTAAGCTTAGTTCACCCTTATATGCATATTTCATAAATGCCATCTGGAACAGTCGATCTCTTGCTCCTATATAACCAGCTACTTTGAACATGTCAGAATCATTGGAAGCAAAAACGCTTGGTACGCCATAGTCGTCAAAATAAACTTCAACGGTATCTTGAATATCTAAATTAGAGATTTCTCCTTCATAAAGAATAGGTGTTGGTGCGAGAAAAGACTGTATCGAATAAAAGCTAATTGACATCAATATAAGACAGATGATTAATATAAAAGGAAATTTTTTCATTTGATAAAATTACAGATTAATTGTTTCTATTTTTAGGTTTTTTTTGAAAAATTCTTTTGAAAAATTAAACGATTTTTCTCTCGCATCTACATTACCACCCATACTTGGACCTCTACCAGCACAGGTCAATAATGCTAATTTCTGTCTTAGTGGCGTATTAATAGGGATATTCCAATATTCACTCAACCAGAGTGTTCCTTCTTCATTCATTGGAAAGCGACAGTCTCCTAAGCTATATCCATTCTCTACTACTGAAATCTCTGTATCT
>Ga0209089_10002335_pt1 | contig 16831 bp, 17 predicted proteins | sample ArcticOcean_MG_C_FD_187431 | JGI IMG/M metagenome (GOLD analysis project Ga0209089, IMG submission 187431) | Marine microbial communities from western Arctic Ocean - ArcticOcean_MG_CB2_150 (SPAdes) (version 2) | ecosystem: Environmental > Aquatic > Marine > Oceanic | place: Arctic Ocean: Canada... | reverse complement strand
CTTGGATTTAATACTAACAAGCAAAAAAACTATAAAATAAATGAGTCTCTTGCTGATAATATTATTTTGGAATCAATTAGTCCTGAATTGGTCATAATTTCTAGAGAAGGTATAAGAGAAAGTGTTATGTTTAAACAGGATAGGGTTTTAGATTTACCAATAATAGATCCAGTGTTAGTACAAAATTCTAAAAATTCATCAGCTGAGACTTTAGGTTCAATATCCTCTCTTAGTAAACTTGTTACATTTAAACCTTACTTTTTAAACGGTTCTTTGAAGGGCTATCAGTTGTATAGAGGTAATAAATCAGCCTTATTTCAACAACGAGGTTTAAAAGAAGGAGATATATTAGTAACAGTCAATGGTTTAAATGTTCAAGATCCTGCATTTATTAAGGAACTTGTAGGGCCAGGCTCTGTGAAATTAGATCTTTTAAGAGATGAGCAAAGATATTCTATGACATTGAATTTAAACTAATAGTATGAAGATTTTATTATTGTCTAGATTCTCATTTTGTTTTCTAGTTATAGTGCTTTTTCTATCCAATCTATTGTCAGCTACTCAAATAAATATGCGCGATGCAGACATAAGAGCATTTAGTGCAGATATAGCTAAAATATCTAATAAAACCATAATCTTAGATCCTAGAGTTAAAGGTAATGTTACAGTGATATCTGACCAAGATTTAGACCCTCTTGAAGCTTATGCTGTTTTTCTTTCCGTTTTAAGGCTTCACGGATATTCTGCTATAGAAAACAATAAAGTTGTAAAGGTTATGCCTGAATCAGGAGCTAGACAAGATGCCTCCTTTAATAGCACTTCATTAGATTCATTAACTACTGAAGTTATTAGATTATTACAAGCTAATGCGAAAACTATAGCCCCTCTTTTAAAACCGCTTGTTAATAAACAAGGGCATATAGCGGCTTATGAACCTACGAATAGTATTATTATTGCAGACTATGTTGGCAATGTTGCCCGTATTAAGAAGGTTTTGAAAGATCTTGATGCAAACCCAGGAGACACTTTTGAACTAGTAGAACTCAAAAATATATCTGCGGGTGAAGTAGCTAGAATAATAGGTTCAGCCTATTCAGGAAATAGTGAAAGTTTTAAGAATTTTACGGCTCTAGCAGTTGAAACAAGTAATTCTATTCTTTTAAGAGGGCAACTTGGAACAGTCAACCAAATTAAAAAGGTTATTGAAAGTCTGGATTATTCAACATCACAAAATAGCAATTTAAAAGTTATTTACCTTAAGTACGCTAATGCTTCTGAAATCAAGCTCATACTTGAGAAGGTGGCAACATCTCTTGAAAATGAGAAATCAGTAACTGATGGCTCCTTGATAAAAACAACTTCAATTGAATTTCATGAAGATACAAACGCAATTATTATATCTGCAAAGCCTGATATTCTTAGTCAGCTTGAAACAGTTATATTTCAATTAGATATAAGAAGGGCTCAAGTACTTGTCGAAGCTATCATTGTTGAAATGTCAGACCGCCTAGCCAGAGACCTAGGTGTTCAATTTCTTTTTACTGGAGATGGTAAAAACACGCCAATTGCCGCACAACGTTTTGGGTCTCCTAACCCTGATCTTATTTCTGCAATTGCTTCTGAATCTGGATCTGTTTCAAATTCATCTTTAGCTGCAAGTGCTGCTAATTCATTATTAGGCATAGAAGGATTGGCTGTCGGAGTAGGAAAGATTAATTCTGAAGGTGATAGTTTCGCAACTATTATAAATCTTGTTGCGCAAGATGCTGATTCAAATATTCTATCTACTCCTTCAATTATGACACTTGATAATGAAGAAGCATCCATAGTAGTTGGTCAAGAAATTCCAATAACTACAGGTGAAACTCTTAGTTCAAATAATGCCAATCCATTTAGGTCTGTGAATAGACAAGACGTAGGTATAAAACTAACAGTAACTCCTCAAATAAACGAAGGAAATGCTGTGAGGTTGTCAATTAATCAAGAAGTATCTAGTGTTTATGGGCCTATTACTGATTCATCAACAGATCTTATTACAAATAAAAGAGTAATTACCACAACTGTCCTGGTTGACGATGGAGATATTATAGTTCTAGGAGGTTTAATGGATGAAGACGTTCAGGAAACGAAAAGAAAAGTACCTTTTTTAGGAGATATTCCTTTGCTTGGAAAGCTTTTTCAATCAACTTCGTCGTCTATAACTAAAAGAAATCTTATGGTGTTTGTTAAGCCTACGATTGTCAGAGACTCAGCAACCATAAGGTCAATAACCAACTCAAAATATAATTATTTTGAAGCTTTGCTGAATTTAAAAATTGAGAAAGGTGAAGAAGTTCCGAATCTTCAAATTTTAAAAGAAAAGATTCTAAAAAATTAATTCCCTTGAATTCATGTCAATAGAAGTTGAAATTAATAAAGAACAAATAAATTTACCTTATCGATTTGCAAGAGAGCACGGGGTAATCTTAGATAAATTAGAAAATAAGATTGTATTTATCAAAGCGAATAGCTCACCTTCGTTGCAAGTATTCTCAGAATTAAGAAATTTTTATAATCTATCTATTTCTGTAGATGTACTTAGTAACGATAATTTTGAGAAAGAGTTAGCTAAATATTATGCCGATTCAGCAATATCATCCTCTGAAATTGTTGAAGATTTAGATTTTTCATATAGCTTGTCTGATCTAGCTGCTAATCTACCTAAAACTGCTGATCTTTTAGATTCAGAAAATGATGCTCCTGTTATTAAACTAATCAATGCTGTAATAGCAGAAGCTATTAAATCAAAAGCTTCTGATATCCATATAGAGCCTTATGAAGAACATATATCAATAAGATTTAGGATTGATGGAGTTTTAAGAGAGGTTTTAAAGCCTAGTTCAAAATTAGTTTCAATGCTCAATGCTCGCATTAAGATTATGTCGAGTTTAGATATAGCTGAAAAAAGAATCCCTCAAGACGGTCGCATGTCTTTAAAATTAGGTAAGAAGTGGATAGATATTCGAGTTTCCACATTGCCTTCTAGCTATGGTGAAAGAATAGTTTTACGTATTCTTGATAAATCAGATGCTCAACTTAATTTAACCCAATTAGGAATGAGTGACGAATTATTAGAACTCTTCAAGACTACCCTTAAGAACCCAAACGGAATAATTCTAGTAACGGGACCTACTGGTTCGGGTAAAACTACCTCATTATATGCAGGTATTAATCTTCTAAATGATAATACAAAGAATATTCTGACAGTCGAAGACCCTGTTGAGTATGCAATAGATGGAGTTAGTCAAACGCAAGTCAATACAAAAGTAGACATGACCTTTTCAAAAGGGCTTAGGGCTATATTAAGACAAGACCCTGACATTGTCATGGTGGGAGAAATAAGAGATGTAGAGACTGCTGAAATTGCTATTCAAGCTTCTTTAACAGGTCATTTAGTTCTTTCAACTGTTCATACAAATGATTCAGTTGCAGCCATAACAAGAATGAAAGACATGGGAATAGAGCCATATCTGCTTGGTTCTTCAGTAAAGGCCATTATGGCCCAGAGGTTGCTTAGAACTTTATGTATTCATTGCAAAGAAGAATATTCTTTAGATAACTTTGTACAAAACATACCTGAGAAATCTATGCTCTATAAAGCTAAAGGTTGTAAGGAATGTGGTGAAACGGGTTACGTTGGCAGAACAGGAATTTTTGAATTACTTATTGTTGATGAAGAGATAAAAAAAGCAATTACAGAGAACATGGGTGAGCAGGAAATAGGTAAGATAGCTTTTAAGAAAAATTTTAAATTAAGTCAATCAGGAGAAAAACTAGTCCTTAGTGGAACAACTTCATTGGAAGAACTCTTAAGAGTAATTAAAGAGGAATAAAGTGCCTGCTTATCAATACTTAGCTATTAACCCACAAGGAGAAAAAAAGAAGGGAATAATTTCGGCTGATAATATTTATATAGCAAAGAAAAAGCTGAAAGAAAAAAAACTTTCACCAATAAAATTAGATTTAAATTCTGATAAATTTAATTTATTTAGTTCCTCTAAAAAGAAAGTAAGCTTGGTTAACTTAATGTTATTCACTCGTCAGCTATCTACTTTGTTGTCTGGTGGAGTGCCACTTAATAAATCTTTAAGTATTATTAATGAACAAACAAGTAATATTATTCTTAAAGAACAAATATCTGAAGTACTTTTAAATATAGAGAAAGGTTATAGCTTGTCCGATGCTTTAAGAGAGTTTCCTCAAAGCTTCGATAATTTATATATTGCTCTTATTGTTGCTGGAGAAGTTTCGGGAGACTTAAGTCCTGTTCTGGAGAAGACGGCTGCCTTTCTTGAAAAGAGGTCACTAATGCAAAAAGAAGTTGCAGCAGCACTTATTTATCCAGCAGTTCTCTTATTTATTACTTTTATAATTGTAGGAATGTTATTAGTTTTCGTAGTACCAAGCGTTGTAGATCAATTTAGTAGTACGAACCAGCAACTTCCTCTGTTAACTCGTTGGTTAATATCTATTTCTGAATTTATATCTGGATCAGGATTGATCCTTGTTTTAACTCTTTGTCTATCTATGTTTTTAGCTTTAAAATTAGGATTTAGAAAAAGAATAAGATTTTTCTTTGATAAAATTTTTCTTTCAATCCCTTATTTAAATACATTTCTAGTACAAGTAGATTTATCACGTTTTTTAAGCTCACTAAGTATGTTGCGTAATAGCAATACACCTGTAATGGAAGCAATTAATATTTCTCTCAAAACTATTAGTAATGGATCGTTTAGGGAATCCTTGGATTTTCATCTGATAAAAGTTAATGAAGGAGATTCTATTGCTTCATCGTTATCAAGAGTAAAACATGTTCCGCCTTTAGTTAACCAGATGGTAGCAAGCGGAGAGGCAGGGGGCAATTTAGAAAAAATGTTGTCCAAGGCAGCTGAATATTTAGACCAAGAATTTCAACAGACTTCTAAGATCTTCATGGGATTTTTAGAACCACTTGTTGTTTTAATCATGGGTGGGTTAGTTGCTGCAATTGTTGCTGCAGTATTATTGCCTTTGATTGATATGAATAATGTTTCACTACTAAACTAATAAATTATGAATAAAAAACAAAATAAAAAAAATACAGAACAAGGATTTAGTTTGATAGAAATCCTTGTTGTTTTACTAATCATTGGTTTGCTAACAACTATGGTTGCTATCAATGTTCTCCCAAGTCAGGATAAAGCTAGGGTGGATAAGGCTAAAGCAGATATTGCAATCTTAGGAAGTGCATTAGAGATGTATAGGTTAGACAGATTTCGCTATCCAAACACTCAAGAAGGCTTAAGATTTCTAATAAATCCGCAGTCAAATGATTACTCTAACTCTAGAAATCAAGCATATATTAAAAAACTACCTCAAGATCCGTGGGGAAATGATTATATTTATTTAAGTCCTGGAGATCATGGGGAATATGACCTGTATTCAATGGGAGCAGACGGACAAAGGGGAGGCGAATTATTAAACAAAGATATAGTTAATTGGGATGATCAGCTTGAGTAAATTTAATCAAAAAGGTTTTACTCTTATAGAGGTGCTTGTTTCTTTGGGAATCTTGGCATTTGTTATGTCAGCAGCATTTCAAATTTTTTCTTCAAATGCACAATTGGTAATTAAGATGGAACAAAATACCATGGCCAATTTTGTTGCTGAGAGTGTACTAGTTAACTCTTTCGTCTCAGAAGATGAATTAGATTTTTTGTCAGGTTCTTCTTTACAAGGTGGTAGAGAGTATCAATGGGAACGAACTATAAATTTTTTAGAAGATGGAAAATCAGCACAAATTCTTATAACTATAAAAGATGAGGAAGATTTACCAATTTATAATCTTATAGGTTTTAAAGTTTTATGAAGAATCAAAAAGGATTCACTCTTGTGGAGCTGCTTGTAGCAATTGGCATAACCGGACTAATTGGTACCTTGTCACTTTCAGGGCTAAACACAAGTCTTAGCATTAATAAAAAAACTCTAGATAGATCAGATTTAATATCAGAATTACAATTAACTGACAGGGTCCTTAAAAGAGATTTACTTCATGCTTTAACAAGAAATTCTAGATTATTTGAAGGTAAAAGACTAAACCACCCTTTATACGGCGAAGTTCTTTTAAGCAAGGAAGTTTTCTTGGCATTTTCAATTCACAGTTCTATTGATTACCAAGATCAAGGAGGATCCATTAGATGGGTAGAATACTCAAAGTCCGATAATCAAATAATTCGAAATGAATACCTTTTTGCCGATAGAACGGAGGAGACAAAAGTTCTTTCCAGTGTTCTTTTAAATAATATTGATTCAGTAGAATTAAGTTTTACTAATCAAGATCAATCTTATTTGTCATGGCCGTCGCAAATTACCGAAGGAACGGGCCTTCCTCAAATGGTAGAAGTAACTTTAAAGATTAAATCGTATGGTGATGTATCTATGAGTTACCTTTTAACTGAAGGTTTTCAGGTTTGAGAATTCAATCAAAGAATCAAGGCAGTGTACTAATATTAGTTTTATTAGTAGTTGCAGTGCTCATGTCCTTTGGAACATCATCAACAAGTAAAATACATTCAGATATAAATGAAACAGTTCAGTTAGACAATAATAGCCAAGCATTTTGGTATGCCCTGGGTATGGAGTCTAAAGCTAGCAATTTATTAAAAAACAATAATCAAGCCAATAGAGACTCTAATTTCTTAGTTCATTATGGTAATTTACCAATAATCAAATCTGATATTGAAGAGGGCACTATAGAAGGCTCTATTAGAGATCTATCTACTTGCTTTAATGTAAATAGTTTAGTGAAAGTAGATAAGAAAACATCTAATCTAGTGATTAATCAGCCTTCTGTTGATTTATACAGAAACTTATTAAATGCTTTGATGATTGATGAGTTCCTTCACGATGGTCTTATTTATAGTATGCTTGATTGGATTGATTCTAATGACTTTATGGCTAATTCCTTTGGTGCAGAAGATAACTTCTACACTCGTCTAGATAGTCCTTATAGAACTCCTAATCAGTTAATTCACCACGAGGCAGAGCTTTTTAATATAAAAAATTATGAACCAGAAGTGTTGAATAAAATTCTTCCTTTTATTTGTGCTAAACCAGTAGTAGCAATATCAAATATTAATATCAATACTATCTCTAAAGAAGAACCAGAAATATTGATGATGATGTTTGGAGAACAGATGTCGCGTGAAGCTGCTTTGAATATACTTCAAGATAGACCGCTCACAGGATTTTATAATAAAGACGATTTTTTCTCACACCCTGAACTTAAAGATTTACTGATTTCAGACGTAATAAAAGAACAAATTAAAACAGAAACAAATTATTTTTTGTTGACCTCAAAATCTATTATTAATGGCCAGCAATTTATTTTGCAATCCTCACTTAATGTTCTCTCAAATGGAAAAGTAAAAGTAATTAAAAGAAATTTAGTTCTATGAATCATCTATTCTTTATTTTATCTCCTGATTTAGACATCTTCTGGGTTATAAAGGATGAGAGAGGAAAAGTAATCCACCAAGGGTCTAAGGAAAATCAAGATGAGCTTGGTATGCTTAACATTAATTCAGCAACAGGATTTGTTTACAACCCTCTAATTTTAAATAAAATTCTTAATGTTCCTCCTGGAAAGCCTAAAGATATTGAAGCTTCTGTGCCTTTCATTTTAGAAGATCAAATATTAACTAATCTAGAAAAATTTCACTTAGTTGTTTCTGATAGAGAAGATATTGGTCAGGTGAAGGTTGCGTTAGTTCCGGAAATTGTTATGGATCAAATTAATGCTTATATTCTTAAAAATGAAATAAATATAACAAGTATATTTAATTTTTCTAATTTACTTCATTGCGAACCATCCAAAGGGATATTATCTATATTGGATAAATACGCAATTATAAATTTTGGAGATAAATGGTCTTGGTGTTCAGATTTAGAGAGCATTCTAGGTCTCCTAGATAAAGGATTTAAAGAATTTGATATAACCTCATTTAAGGTCTATACCAATAAAGAAGTAGATATAGATTGGTTGAGATATTCAGAAATTTTTCCTGAAATTATAAATAAACGGAGCCAAGAAGATTATTTAATCGACCCTATTAGCAACAAGCAAAATAATTTTTTGCAAGGCAGATATCAGCCAAAAATAGAATGGAAGAAATATTTGACCTTATGGCGCTACCCTATAGCTGCTTTAATGCTATTAATAGTTATTCATTTCTTTCAACTATCTTTAAAGATCTTTCAAAACAACTTAATTGCCTCAGAGCTTAATGTAAAAGCTGAAGGTTCTTTTTACCAGGTCTTTGACAATACTGATCAAAATTCTAACTTCAAGTTAGCCTTACAGAATAAAATAAAAGAAACTCCCAGACTGAGTAAAAATTCATTTTTGTCCACTTTTAGTAGAATCTCCCAGGTAATAAATCTTAATGAAAATATTTCTATCAATTCTGTGTCTTTTAATGCAGAAAAAGACCTTTTCTTATTAGAAGTAGAATTGGCAAGTTTTGAAGATATTGACTCTCTGAAATCTGTTCTTGATCAGTCCGGCTTTGAAGTGAAAGTTGGCCCTCAAAAAAGGTCAGGATCTTCTATCTTGAGTGAAATGTTTATAACTAAATTACAATGAAAAATCTTTTTAATAATCTAACACGCAGGTACCAAACTCTTGTAATTTTTATGATGGTGTCTGTTCTTTGCTTTACCTTATTCCTATTAAAAAATTTCCTTAATGTTTTATATGAAACATCAACTCAGAATGTAACCCAAGCTAAATATCTTTTAACAGAAGTCCAAAGAACAATATCTATAAATTCTTCAACTAGTAAACTGGCCAAAATTAAAAGAACTTCTTCATTAAGTTCAATTGCAAACAAGCAAGCTAATATCCATAACGTAGTTATAGATAGGGTTGAAGAAGATAATGATGGGAATACTATTTTAAGCATTAATGAGGTCAAATTTACTCATTTTTATGCCTGGTTAAATAGTTTGGAAAAGGAAGAGGGTGTAAGAGTCATTAAAACATCAATTCGACGAAATCAACTTTCTACAGGTAAAAAATATTTAACAATTAGAGCACAACTAGTTTTATCGTCAAACTAGATGAAGATTAGATATATTTTTTTAACATTACTAATCTTTTTAACCTTAATAATAGGCAGTTTTCCTATGAGGGGTGTAAGCTTATTATTAGATGATTCTAATAAAATCTCATACAAATCAGCTAAAGGATTTTGGTGGGATGGAGAGCTTTTAGATATTTACTTTAAAGGTAATTATCTTGGTGATTTACAAGCCAGATTATCTTTATTTGATGTGATAAAAGGAAGGTCAATTTTTTTTATAAAGTTAGAAGGACCTAATATAAACATAAAAGGAAAGCTTGGCAGGTCTTTAGTAGGTACTTATTTGATTGAAGATTTAGATTTTAGTTTGATAAGTAGTAACACAAAAAAACTGAATACTCCTATTTCTTCTGCTACTGGTTCTATTAATCAATTATTGTTTAACAAATCTGGATGTTTGAAAGCTAAAGGAAAAGCCGAGGCTAAAGTTTTAGATTTATTTGGAATCTTCTCACAAAATCTTTATGTACAGTCTTCCTTAAAGTGTAAGGGGACATTCTTGGAACTAAAATTTGGTACTTTAAATCCAAATAAGTTAAAAGGTACTTTGTTAATTGATCCATCTATGAAATACACAATGGAAGCAAGCTCAGAAAGAGTGTCATCAAAAATTAAAGAGTTAGGTAAATTTCGACTAGACTTAGATCCTTCTATAAAAGCTAAAGGGAATCTTGTAGATTTAATAAATTATTTATGAAAAAAATTCTCAGAATGAAACTTCGGTTAAAAAAAATTGACCTTTATACGTTTCTGTAGTCAAAATGAATATTGTATATGTGTGGAAGGTTTACTATTAGAAACACCTCGGTGTTTCAGACTCAATTTGGCGGAGAAGAGATAACCCCTAGTTTTAATATAGCTCCAGGCCAAAAAATAGCTGTCATGACTGAGAAGTTACATTACATTAAATGGGGTTTTACCCCGTTCTGGGCTGAAAAACCTTTTAATTTAGTCAATGCCAGGTCAGAAACTTTATCTACTAAACCTTCTTTTGAGAATTCAGGTAGGTGCTTAATACCTGCTGATGGCTGGTATGAATGGAAAGGAGAAGGAGATAAAAAAATTCCCTTCTTTCATCATCTTGATGGCGAAGCTTTTTGTTTTGGTGGTGTCTATGGAGGTTATAGAGGAGAGGTGGGTTGTGCGATTGTCACAACTAGTGCCGTTGGACATCTTAAGCATATACACGAAAGAATGCCTTATATAGTGCAGAGAAGTCATTATAAAGATTGGCTTCAAAGCAATGAATTAATTTCTTTTGACGAAGTAATCTCAAACAAGATAGCATTTTATCCAGTCTCAACTTATGTAAATAATCCAAACCATAATGATAAAAATTGTGTATTTGAAGTTCAGTATTAATTTAGTAAGCAGCTAAATAAGCAAGAGAAGCTCTTTTTGTTTCATTCACAACTCTCGGACTAATTAACCCTTCTTCTGAAAAGCCTTGAGATAATAGTGAAATAATAATGCTAAGAATATTAGATAGTCTTTCGTTATTTGTTTTAGTACTTTTTTGATTTATTTTTTTAATTACCTCTGCAGCTAAAAGATTTTTTGAATATATTGAGAGTTCTGATTTCGTAGGTAGATCACGACTTAAAAAAATAATTGATGAACCTTTTTGCTCATTTAAATAGATGCTTAATAGATCAATAATTAGATTTATAAAATCCGATGATTTATTAAAATCAGCATTAAGTAAGTTGGCATCTAACATATCTAAAAGCTTATTAAGATGTTGTTCAGATAATGCATATAAAATAGCCAGATTACTTGGAAAGAATTTATATAGAGAAGACCGTTTCAAACCAGATAATTTTGCAATCTCTTTAATGGTTACAGCGTGTATGCCCTTTTCAGTAAGAATTAAATCAGCAGTTTGAAGTGCATTCTTATAACGTTTAAGACTTCTATCTTGTTTAGGTATGTTAGGTGTGTGAATCTCTAAGACCATATCTTTGACTTTATTCTCCAGAAAAGACTATATATTTTATTTCATACCTAAGCTTAATAAAATGAAAATATTATATCTATTTTTTTACCTATAATTTTCAAACTCTTCCTAGGGTAATTTTTTCTTGTTAACTTTTAAATCCTATTTTTTTAGTTGGCTGTTGAATAATAATTACCCTTCTGATTTTTTGCCATTTTTGTTAATGTGTATGCTGTTAGTCATTCTATTCACAGTCCTAGCTGGTAAAAGATTGATGGATCAACAATAAACTAAAATAAAGAAATAAATATGAAAGAATTACAAAATTTAAATCTTGATAATTATTGGATTCCTTTTACGCCAAATAGAAAATTTAAATCTGATCCTAGGCTATTAGTAGCATCAGAAGGAATGTATTACGAAACTCAAGATGGAAGAAAGGTCTTAGATGCTATAGCAGGTTTATGGTGTTGTAATGCAGGTCATTGCCATCCTAAGATTGTCAAAGCTGTACAAGATCAGGTAGCAATTCTTGATTATGCTACGGCCTTTAATATGTCGCACCCAAAAGCTTTTGAATTGGCAGAAAAAATTGCTGATTTAACTCCCGACGGTTTAGATAAGATTTTTTTTGGAAATTCAGGTTCTGAAGCCGTTGAGACAGCTCTAAAAGTAGCCTTGGCTTATCACGTAGCAAAAGGAGAAGGGCAGAGAACAAAATTCATTGGAAGAGAAAAAGGCTATCACGGCGTTAATTTTGGTGGAGTTTCAGTAGGAGGTATTACTCCTAACAGAAAGTCTTTTGGTCCTCTATTACCTGGAATAGATCATTTGCCTCATACTTTAAATTTTAATGAGATGGCTTTTTCAAAGGGTCAACCTACATGGGGACTCCATCTTGCAGATGAGTTAGAAAACATTTTAGCTTTACAGGATCCATCAACAGTAGCAGCAGTTATTATTGAGCCGGTCACAGGTGCGGGAGGCGTCATTGTACCTCCAGTAGGATATCTGGAGAGAATTAAAGAAATATGCACCAAGCACAACATCTTATTAATTTTTGATGAAGTCATTACTGGATTTGGACGCTTGGGAGACTCTTTTGCTGCCAACCGTTTTGATGTAACTCCAGATATCATCACAATGGCTAAAGGTCTAACAGGAGCAGTTGTACCTATGAGTGCTGTTGCTTTTAAGAATGAAATACACGATAGCATTATGCAAGGACCAGAGAATATGATCGAATTATTTCATGGTTATACGTACTCGGGGCATCCCGTTGCTGCAGCTGCTGGTTTAGCAACACTTGAAGTTTATGAAGAGGAAGGGTTGTTTCAAAAAGCAAAAGAACTTGAACCTATTTTTGAAGAAGCTATTCATAGTTTAAATGGTGAAGATCAAGTAGTTGATATAAGAAATATTGGATTGATGGGTGCTGTGCATTTCAGGTCAGATCGAATTCCTGCTACAGAGTTTGCTTCAAAAGTTTTTCAGCATTGTTATGAAAACGATGTGATGGTTAGGTTTTCAGGTGAATTTTTAATCCTCTCTCCATCTTTAATTGCAGAACCTCAGCATATTGAAATAATTATTGAAGCATTAAAAAAGGCTATACGCAGTATAGCTTAAGGATTAATAAAAAAATGAGTTCACCTGAATGGTTTATCTCTGCTATTAATAGCAAGCCGGAGAATTATTTCGTCGAGGTTGATGGTGCAAAAATTCATTACGCTCTATGGGGAGATTCAACAAAACCAGGATTATTTTTTGTACACGGTTATAGTGCGAACGCTAATTGGTGGGATTTTATAGCACCGCATTTTTTAGATAACTATTCTATTGCAGCAGTTAATTTATCTGGAAATGGGGATAGTGAGCACAGAGGAGAATACTCGCAAGAGTTGTATGCAAGGGAGTTAAAAGCTGTTTGTGAAGATCTAAATTGGAGTTCTGCAAGTTTTATTGCCCATAGTATGGGAGGGTCAATTTCTTTAAAAGCTACTTCATTTTTTCCTGAAATATTTAATAAATTAATCTTACTTGATTCTATCGTAGTCTTACCTCCAGACAAGACCAGATCAATGGGTAAATCTATGATACGGGCTGATTTCATTTATGAGAGCCTCGAAAGTGCAATAGAAAGTTTTAGGTTAATACCGCCACAACCATGCAGGAATGATTACATTCTTGAATATATTGCTAAAAATTCTTTTAAAGAAAATTCTGAAGGATGGCGATTAAAGTCTGATGGAAAGATGATGAAGTCTTATCAATCTTCTGATTTAACAGATATTCTTATGTCTCCAGCGTGTCCTGTTTACCTCGTCTATGGTTTAATGAGCCAGATTTTTCCAGCGGAACTCGTTGAATATACCAAGTACGTCGGAAATTTACCTGATGATAGGGTTGTAGGCGTTCCGGGTACAATGCATCATCTTTTTATTGATGACCCTTTAAGGGTTGTAGAAGAATTAAAAAAAATACTAGGAGTAGGTTAATGAGTGAAGGACCAGAAAAGTCTATTAAGGAGATTACTAAAGGGTTCTCAAAGCATGGATATATATGTAGCAAGCAAATTGCCACTGCAGTTTACCTTGCTTCACAATTAGAAAAGCCAATTTTAATAGAAGGCCCTCCTGGTGTTGGAAAAACAGAGCTAGCAAATACAGCAGCTTTACATTTCGAGAAAGAAATAATTAGATTGCAATGCTATGAAGGTCTAGATGAGTCAAAAGCACTTTATGAATGGAGATATGGAAAACAGCTACTTTACACCCAAATTCTAAAAGAACAAATGAATGAAGTCCTAGAAGGTGCAAAAGGACTCAAAGAGTCTTTAAACCGCCTTATGGATTTCGAAGATATATTCTTTTCAGAGGATTTCCTTGAATCACGACCGCTTTTGCAAGCCCTCACGAATGAGGATGGCGCCGTTTTGTTGATAGATGAAGTAGATAAGGCAGATGAAGAGTTTGAAGCCTTGTTATTGGAAATTCTTTCAGAATTCCAAATATCTATACCTGAACTTGGGGTTAGAAAAGCCACGGTTAAGCCTTTGGTTATGTTAACAAGTAATAATAGTAGAGAAATAGGCGATGCGTTAAAAAGACGCTGTCTTCACTTGTATATACCATTTCCTGAAGCAAAATTAGAAAGACAAATAATACAAGCCAGGGTCCCAGAAATTAAAAAATCTTTACAGAAACAACTGGTAGATTTTGTTCAGGGCATAAGAGAACTTGATTTAAAGAAGCACCCAGCAATTAGTGAAACTATTGATTGGGCGAAGACGCTCATTTTACTAAATAGCGAGGAATTAGATGCTGAATTAGCCACAAATACTTTGAATGTTTTATTAAAACACCAACAAGATATAGATGTTGTTGCTAAAGAAGTTCCAAGATTAATTTCAGATTCTATGGGGTCACCAAGTGGAAAGAGTCTTAACTGATTTTGTCAAAGCTCTTAGAAACGCTAATGTAAGAGTTTCTCCTGCAGAGACCTTAGATGCAATGGAGGTCATAGACAGGGTGGGTTATGGGAATAAAAAACTCCTTAAGAGAACTTTATCTATAGTTTTACCAAAGACACCAGAAGAAAAAGACAAGTTTAGTTCTTGTTTTGATGATTTCTTTACTAATGAGATTAAAACTCTAAAAATAATAGATTTACCCAGTCAAAATCAGGAAATCAACCAGAGCAACTCGGATCTTTCTAATACTCTAATGGAAGGATCTCAAGCAGAAATAATGTTAGCGATAGCAGAAGCAGGAGAAAAATCAGAAATTAGAGAAATAAAATACTTTACTCAACGGTCTGTTTTTACAAGACGAATCTTAGAACAAATGGGAGTTGGAAAGTTAGAAGATGAGATTATGTTAATGGGACAACAGAACGATGGTGATGTTCCATCTGATTTAGAACAACAGTTAAGATCCCAGCTAACAGGTTTAAGAGAACGCGTTTCTGATTTTGTGCAGCAACAATTCCTATTACATGGAGATGTATCAGGTGAGCAATTAAGAGAGCAAGTTTTTAAGTCTATGAATATGGCCCAGATTGATAGATCTTATCTGCATGAAGTCCATTCATTAGTTAGAAGAATGGCAAAAAAATTAGCAAATATGCATTCCAGGAGAAGAAAAAATTTCCGAAGGGGCAAGCTTGATATTAGAAAGACACTAAGAGATAACTGGGTAAACCAAGGTATTTTATTTAATTTAAGGTGGTCGTATAAAAAATTAGATCGACCTAAAATATTAGTAATTTGTGATGTCAGTGGTTCAGTGGGAGCATACGCCCGCTTCATGTTGATGTTTTTATTTAGTCTTACAGAAGTTGTTTCTAAAATTAGAGCATTTGTTTTTTCTTCAAACTTAGGAGAAGTAACACAAGATTTTAAAGACACACAGCTAGAACCTGCTATAGAAAAGGCTTTACAAAAACACGGAGGAGGTTCCACAGATTATGGACAGGCACTTTCAGACTTTGTTAGTCTTTGTTTGGATGATATTGATAAAAAAACAACTGTTGTAATATTAGGTGATGCAAGAAATAACTTTGGCCCAGAAAAAACACATTTAATGAAATTAATTTTTGAACGCGCTAAACAAGTCTACTGGTTAAATCCTGAAGGTAAATACCGTTGGAATACTGGAGATTCAGTTATGACAAATTATTCAGCTTATTGCACTAAGGTCTTTCAATGTGGATCTATAGATCAACTTGAAAGAGTCATAGCAACCCTTTTAAGAACAGCAATTTAACAATCCTTAAAGATTTTAAGTTTCAGTGTTATTATTAAATTAAATAAGAATATCTATGAATAAATTATATAAAACTCTCCTTTGTATAGTGTTTGCTTTATCTTTAAGTGCCGTTCAATCTCATGATTTAGAGAAAGCAATAAGTAGTAGTGACAGATCAGCTACTAATATTACAAGAGATATGTCGAGGCATCCTCATGAAACCCTAACATTCTTTGGAATAGAGTCTAATATGACGGTTGTAGAGCTTTCACCAGGAGGAGGTTGGTATACAGAAATATTAGCAAACTATATACATTACCCCGGAACACTTATAGCTGCGCATTTTAATCCTGAATTAGGTGATTATTATGCAAAATCAAGAAAAAAGTTTAATAATAAAATAGATTCAAACCCAATGTATGGGAGAGTTGAGTTAGTTAACTTGGATTCAGAACTTGCTGAATCTAATTCTATTGATGCTGTTATAACTTTTCGTAACCTACATAATTGGCTAGGACCTCAAATGGATTCAATTTTTCTTAACTCTTATAAAGCACTCAAGCCAGGGGGGATCTTTGGTGTGGTTGAGCATAGGGCAAAACCTGGCACTTCCCTTGAAATAATGAAAAAGAGCGGTTATGTAACAGAGGCTTTAGCTATAGAAATTGCTACCAAACACGGATTCCAGTTAGTTTCCAAATCTGAAATTAATGCTAATCCCAAAGATACTAAAGATTATAAAAAAGGTGTTTGGACTTTACCGCCTTCTTTTAGACTTAAAGAGGAAGACAGGCAAAAATACGCTTTAATAGGGGAGAGCGACAGGATGACTCTTCTTTTTACAAAGCCTAAACATCAATAATATATAAGATATTATTTTTAGATTTTAATGCCATTACGTTTAGCAAGCGGGCATCTTTCAAGTTTTCTAACCGAAACCAATTAAAAGCATCTTTAGAATTCTTTTTTATTATAGGAAGAGTTAA
>Ga0209089_10002324_pt1 | contig 16869 bp, 15 predicted proteins | sample ArcticOcean_MG_C_FD_187431 | JGI IMG/M metagenome (GOLD analysis project Ga0209089, IMG submission 187431) | Marine microbial communities from western Arctic Ocean - ArcticOcean_MG_CB2_150 (SPAdes) (version 2) | ecosystem: Environmental > Aquatic > Marine > Oceanic | place: Arctic Ocean: Canada... | reverse complement strand
CTATAACCAATGATAGCCAGTGGGGAATCTGGCCCAATTCATTTAATGGATTTATTGTTCTGGGTGTAACGGTAGAAGCTTCCCTTGACGGCTTGGATGTGGCAGCCGAAGTTAAAGATCAAACCAACCCCGGACTTATGATTTGTACGACCACTTTTCAAGAAGGCAATATTGCACTTTCTCTCAGCAACCCTGAATTTGATAGTGAAACCAATACTCTATCAGTAGCTTATACAGATGGAGATGGTAATCTGCCCTGGTTTAAATCAGCCCAAGTATGTGATTCTTCTGGAACGGACAATTGTTTTTTCCAAATGGATATGATTCCTGATGCCCATACTTATGCAGATGGCGTGCGCTTTTCCGCATCCTTTTCCAATGGGGATGTAGCAGAAGGAGATTATGACGTTCATTTCTGGTTTGCCGATGATGATATAGATAATTATCCTACAGCCCAAATCAATCTACCGATTACTATCGGTGGTGGTGGCTGTGCTTTAGAGGGTGATTTAAATTCTGACGGCATATCAAATGTGTTGGATATCGTGTTACTGGTAAATTTGGTTCTTGGAGGCAATGAATCTGGAGACTGTTCTGATGTAAACGGAGACGGTATATTAAATGTGCTGGATATTGTTCTGCTGGTAAATATTGTATTAGGCTAAACTAATAACAACACTAAATAATTAAAAGCCCTGCTTTTTTAGCAGGGCTTTTTTAGTTTACCATATTTTTTAGGGTTGCCAACGCTTTTTCTATATCATCTCTGGTAATACCATAATGTGTGACCAGTCTAAAGTTATTGGGATTGGTCTCAAAAAATTTAATTCCTCGGCTTTCCATTTTGGATACTAATTGTGAACCTGTCAATTTTGGAGCATTCAATCCAAAGTAAACAATGTTGGTTTGTACCTTTTTAAGATCAATGGTTAATCCATTAATTTGGGAGATACCTTTTGCAAGGAGGTGAGCATTTTTATGATCTTCAGCTATTTGGGTTTCAGCTAAACTTAATGAGAGTAAGCCAGCGGCCGCTAAAATCCCAGCCTGTCGCATGCCACCCCCCAACGCCTTCCTGTTGCGCCGTACCTGATAAATAAATTCCTCACTTCCACAAACCACAGAACCTACGGGTGCAGCCAATCCCTTAGATAAACAGAAGGTGACTGAATCTGCATTACGCACTAAATCTTTCACCGCTACATTGAGAGCTACTGCAGCATTAAAAATTCGGGCACCATCAATATGCAATTTTATTTTATTCTCTTTAGAAATATCTGCAACAGAATTTACATACTCAATGGCAAGGGGAGTCCCAAAGCACATATTATGGGTATTCTCCAAGCTGATGGCTGATGTTTTAGGGAAGTGGTCATTTTCAGTTCTAATGGTAGCTTTTATTTTTTCAATGCTTATGGTACCATCATCTTCATTGGGAAGCTGCCTGGAATGAACACCCCCAAAAGTTGAGATTCCACCTCCTTCATAAATACAGGTATGCGATTTATCACCCAAAATAATTTCAGTACCCCTGGCGCAGTGTGCCAAAATGGATGCCAAATTTCCCATGGTTCCGCTGGGAACCAAAATGGCGGCTTCCTTACCCATGATGTTGGCAGATTTTTGCTCTAACTCATTTACGGTGGGGTCTTCCTGAAAAACATCATCTCCCAATTCTGCATGGGCGATTGCCTGCCGCATTTCATCAGTTGGCAGTGTGACGGTATCGCTGCGAAGATCTATTATTTTACTCATATTACTATATCCTATATTTCAATGATGTAAGAATTTAATACCCTTTTATGCAGGCACAGAATCCTAAATTTTAGTATGAGCCAGAAAGTAAATTTAATTAATGGTAATTTTATTACCTTGGATGACCATTGTCCCAGTGCAGAAACTATTTCCATTATCAATGGAAAAATCAATGGAGTCAATGCATTGGATCATAATTCAAAATCTATTGATTTAAATGGTGCAACGGTCATTCCCGGATTTACGGACTCCCACTTTCATTTAACAAATTTAGGAAAACAGTTAGATACCTTGCAGCTAAAGGGGTGCAACTCTCCAAGTGAGGTAGTAGCATTGGTGCTGGAAAAGAGTAAAATTTTGGAAGACGATGAATGGATAATCGGTTTTGGTTGGGATCATAATAAATGGCATGAACCTTTATTCCCTACAGCAGACATTCTAAATACATTGCCAATATCACAACCTATAATGCTCAATAGAATTGATGGACATTCTAGCTGGGTGAATCAAAAGGCTATGCAGCTCTCTGGTCTGAGTGTATCCCCAAATCCACCTGAGGGTGGTGAGATTATAAATGATTGTATCCTCATTGATAATGCCATGAACCCGGTACAGTTTGTCATTCCCAAACCGGATGAAAGTACTGTGGAAAAATGGATCAATTTGGCGCTGGAGATTATCACACCCCGGGGAATTACCAATATTCACGATGCTTGGCAGGACCCTGTTACGGTCAAAATTTTGCAAAAGATGGCGGAAAAAGGTGAACTACCCATTCGTGTATATGGTATGTTGGGCAGTAGTTATCCTAAACTGTTGAAACAGTTTTTTAAAGATGGTCCATATCAATCTGAGAATTATACGATCCGCTCTGTGAAGGCATTTATTGATGGTGCTTTGGGTAGCAGCGGAGCTGCATTATTAGAGCCCTATTCGGATGACCATTCCAATTGTGGGCTTATTTTAATTACTCATGATAAGTTTGAAAAATTAACAACACGCTGTCGGGATGCCGGCTTTCAACTCTGTACTCATGCTATTGGTGACCGTGGTAATCGAATGGTATTAGATGCATATTCTAATTCCGTAACGGAAATTAAAAATCATCGCTGGCGCATAGAACATGCACAGATGGTTTGTGATGAAGACATTCCACGATTTGCTGAAAATGGAATTGTTCCATCCATGCAACCCAGCCACTGCACCAGTGATATGCCTTGGATAAAAGAGCGACTGGGAGAATCTCGACTGCATCGCATTTCCCGCTGGCAATCATTTATAGATTCTGGTTGTCAAATTCCCGGCGGTTCGGATTGCCCTATTGAAGATGGTAATCCATTATTTGAATATTATGCTGCTATTACCCGAAAAGATCATAATGGCTCACCAAATGCCGGCTGGCAAAAACAGGAAACGGTGAGCAGAATGGATGCTCTGAGGATGTTTACAACTTGGGCAGCCTATGGAGAATTCGCCGAACACCGCCGAGGGAAAATCAGACCAGGGTTTGACGCAGATTTAACTTTCTTATCTCAAGATATTACCATTTGCCCAGAGAATGAAATTTTAAAAACCGAAGTTTTGGGAACTATGGTGGCTGGAAAAATTATTTATAATAATTTGAACTAAAGTTCATTTGTCAGACAATGAACAGAACCACCACTGAGGCGAAATTGTGAGAGTGGCACAATGGTATGGGTAATTTTATGTTCTGCTAATGCCAATTTTACAGCCTCTGAAACAAAGGCTGCTGCTCCCAATAATATTCCCGGTAATGGCAAACAATTCACGGCAAAACTCCCCAATTTATCAGCAGTACCAATGGCTTCACTGGGAGGAACCTCCAATAATGGTATATTTCTATTTTGGGAAAATCGCTTTAATATTTCAACTGATTCTTTTTCTAATAAATCAGTACAGGCAATCAACAAACAGAGCTGGTTAGTTTTATTAAACACCGGTGTAAAGAGGGTATCCAAATGAAAGGCGTTGGATTTTAAAATAACCAATTCATTCACATTTAAAAGTTCAGCTGTCTTATCGTTTCCCTGTTGGCTATTTCGAGATTCCCCTGCAAAAAGCACATTTTCATTGGGGCAAAAATAGAATTCGCCACCTTCCATAAAACAATTTTTGTCATGAGGCAACCTAAGAATTTCAACCGGTTTTGTATTCAACCATTGAGCTACAATTTCAGTTTCGGCCTGTCTTTCCTTTTCCCTGAAATTTGCCAAGACAACTTTTCCATTTTGATTGCTGAGGAATAGATCACGAAAAAAAACATAATCGTGTTTCCAATTGGAAGTATTAGTAGAATCTAATTCTACCGGAAAGGGGACCACTTCACATCCAACAGTGGTTTCATTTAAAGATTTCTGCAATTGATTCCATTCCAACCCAACCCGAGATTGGTCTGGAATGGTCCCTTTTACCATTGCAGGATTATCGTCATATTGAGGGGTACCATTTCCCCACCATGGATTCTGCGGCAACGCTGATATATAAATTTTCATATGGTGTAAATTTAGTTTAAAATTGGAGCCTGTAATTTTCCATTCTTACAGGTGTATTAAAAAAAAGAAATTGATTACTTGTTAAACCTCCAACTCTACCAGATACCCAGTATGTTTTCGCATATTGAGAACGGTGCCATCATCGAAAATTAAATACTGCCCTTTTATTCCCCACAATCTTCCAGAAATTTCTTCCAGTTTATCAAAGTTGAGAGATTTCACTTTTTCAGGGTATTCATTTACCGGGTAATTAATCTCTGTAATTGTATTTTCATCGCTTTCAAAGTTTTGCAACTCAGGTGAAAGTTGGGCAATCATTTCTTTTTTCTTTTCCAACAAATCTACACCTTCAATGAGCTGGTTTTTCAGCATGCGCTGCCAATTGGTACGATCTGATATGTGGGCTTTCAACTCCACCTCAATGAGTCCGGCAGTATAGCGATTGGGAGTCAGTGCCAATTTGATAGCCTGCCAAGCACCTTGATCCATCCAACGGGTGGGTATTTGCCCTGAACGTGTCACTCCCACTTTAACTCCGCTGGAAATTGCAAGATAAACGAAATGCTCCTGCAGACAGTGTGCCTCTGCCCATTCCATATCCCGGGCAATACCATCCTGTGCCTGGCAGAGTTCCGGTCGGAAAATACATTCGGAGGTTTCTGGTGCATTCAAAAAACAGGGATAACAAAATCCCTGAGAAAATGACTTATTTGTTTTTCGTCCACAGGCAACGCAATAGATTTCTTTCAGCCATTTAAAAACGATGTACTTACCAATACAATGATTCATATAAACCAACTCATCACCAATGGGCAGTTCGTATTCTACTGGATTTGCCAACTTGGTTTCCATTTTTAATAGTGTACCCTTATATCGCATGGTGAAAATTACAGGGGTTGGTGCATTAACCTTGTATGTATTAATCTTAAAATTACAACCCGCCCTTGAAAGGTTCCATATTTTTTTGGTAAGTAAAAATATTTAAAATTCCATTTGGATTATTGGAATGAATTAGATGTAAGTTTCCTCTATATGGCAGAAAAATCTAACAGTTTAATCATAGTTGAATCACCATCTAAGGCTAAAACACTAAAACGCTTTTTGGGGGATGAATATACAATTGAAGCATCAGTTGGGCATGTGCGAGACTTACCCAAAAGCGACTTGGGTGTGGATGTAGATAATGGATTTACACCAACCTATGTTCCATCTAAAGATAAGACAAAAGTGATCTCGCAACTGAAGTCAATCATGAAGGGAGCAAGCACCCTATACCTAGCAACTGATCCTGATCGTGAAGGGGAGGCCATAGCTTGGCATCTCATGGAAATCTTGAAACCAACAATTCCGGTGAAACGATTGGCATTTCACGAAATCACAAAAACAGCCATTCAAGAATCTTTTGATCACACCCGCGATATAGATCTATCTTTAGTGCGTGCACAAGAAGCGCGACGTATTCTCGATAGGCTCTGGGGATATCTAGTTTCTAAAAAACTGTGGTTTAATGTGAAGGGCGGCCTGTCCGCCGGAAGGGTTCAGAGCCCTGCAGTAAAAATTGTAGTTGACAGAGAAAAAGAACGTGCTAGATTTATTGAAAGTGAATATTGGAGTATTATTACTCAGTTTGATTCAAAAGGAGAATCTTTTGAGGCACGTCTAAAAGCATTAGATGGACAAAAAATTGCTATTGGCAAAGATTTTGACAAAGAAACGGGTAAACTTTCAAAGTCTAATTTATTAGCATTGGATAAGACTAAAGCTGAAAGTTTAGCAGAATCATTTCTAAATTCAGACTGGAAGGTTACCAAAGTTGAGCAGAAACCCGCCAAGCAAAATCCATACCCGCCATTTATTACATCCACCCTACAGCAAGAAGGGGTTCGAAAATTAAGGATGTCCTCTCAACAGGTAATGCGCAACGCACAAAAGCTCTATGAAGAAGGTTACATAACCTATATGCGTACTGATTCTGTGAATTTATCCAGCGAAGCAATTAATGGATCTCGAAATGCAATTAAATCTTTATTTGGGGCGGAATATCTGCCGGAAACCCCCCCTATATACAAAAGTAAAGTAAAGAATGCCCAGGAAGCACATGAAGCAATTCGTCCAGCGGGAGATACTTTTAAGAACCCGAAAGATATACAGGGAAAGCTAGAGGCTCAAGAATGGAAACTCTATGACATGATTTGGAAACGAACTCTTGCCAGCCAAATGAAATCTGCAAAATTACTTAAAACAAATGTGGAAATTTCTGATGGGAAAGCCATGTTTGATGCTCATGGCAAAGTGATAGAATTCCCGGGATTTTTAAAAGTATATGTTGAAGATATTGATGATCCTAAAAAGGAAAGAGATGACAAAGAATCCATACTTCCTCCCATGCAGGAAGGCGAATCTGTAACTGGAAAAGATTTCACTCCAAACCAGCATTTTACCAAACCATCTCCACGATTTACAGAGGCAACCCTGATAAAAGAGCTTGAGGCTTTGGGTATTGGTAGACCATCAACTTATGCCTCAATAATGGGCAATATCCAAAATCGTGGCTATGCCCGAAAGGTAAACGGTGCGCTCATCCCCACTTTTACAGCCTATGCGGTTATACAATTTTTAGAAAGCAATTTCACCGATATGGTAAACCTTCAATATACTGCCGATTTAGAAAATACGTTGGATGCTATTTCCAGAAATGAAATGAAGTCAGAATATTTTCTCACCCAATTCTATAAAGGTGAAAATGGGACTGCAGGACTCGAAGCATTATTAGAAAATGAAGTTGATAAAGAAAAATCCCGAACTATAATGGAATTGAAAGATGATGCCGGGAAAACCATTACGGTTAAAATTGGACGCTATGGTGTGTACATCCAGGATGGAGAAACCAATACCACACTGCCCGAAGAATCTATTCCCAGCGAATTAAATTTTGAAAGTGCAATGGCAAGTTTACAAAAAAAAGCGGAAGGTCCTAAGGAATTATGTAGCCATCCCGAATCTGGAGAACCCGTTCTATTAAAAGATGGTCGCTTTGGACCTTATGTGCAATGCGGTGATAAAATGAAATCCCTCTTACCGGGAATGGTTCTAGATGAAGTAACCCCAGATATTGCCCTAAATTTAATTGCACTGCCTAAAGATTTGGGTAAACATCCTGAGAGTGGTGATGTGGTCAAATCTGATATTGGTAGGTATGGACCCTATATTCGCTGTGGAAAAACTACACGCAGCGTTACGGCTCCGGACAGCATTCTTGATCTGAGTATTGAGAGAGCAGTTGAAATATTGGCTACTGAGAAAACAAAAGCTGGTACCCGAGTTATAAAAGAATTGGGAATCGATCCTAAAACAAAAGTGACAATTGAAATAAAAGATGGCAGATATGGCGCTTACGTAACCGATGGAAAAATTAATGCCACCCTTACAAAGGGAACAGACCCTAATACATTAACCCTTGAAACAGCCATTCAACTCATTGCGGATAAAAAGGCCAAGGGACCAACAAAGAAACGACGATTTAAAAAAAAATAAACGTCGGCGAAACTTACCCCACAATACATTAGCCCGAACATCTACATATTATAAAATTATTACAAAGAAATTAAATGGCTGATAAAAACAACAGTTCTTTAATGGAAAAAGTAATCTCTCTTTCTAAACAAAGGGGATTTGTATTCCAAAGTAGCGAAATTTATGGTGGCTTGAAATCGGCTTATGATTATGGTCCCCTTGGTGTTGAGTTGAAGCGTAATATTATGAACGAATGGTGGCGCTCAATGGTGCATGAACGGGAGGATGTCATCGGAATTGATGCGTCTATCATTATGCATACAAAAGTTTGGCATGCATCTGGTCATTTAGCAGGATTTTCTGACCCCTTGGTGGACTGCCTAATCAGCAAGGAACGCTTTAGAGCTGATAAAGCGCCTCGACCAGTTGCAGGGGATGAACTTCCAATTGAATGTGCCGATAAGGGTCAGGCAAAAAATTATGTAGAAGCCATACAAAAACGCTTCAATATTGAATTGAAACGTAATGGAAAAATTCTATATGGTATGAAGGTTATTGATGATTCCACTATGGGATTTTTCACCGATGGCGGTGACAAACCTACTGAAACTTTTCCATATAGGGGTTATGTGAGCCCAACTTTTGGTAGTCCATTTCTCAGCGATGAGCGCCAATTTAATTTGATGTTCCGCAGTCAGATTGGTCCTATTGATGTGTTGGGTGACATCACCTCTTACGTTGAAAAAAACAAAGAATTAGATGGAAAAGAGCTCCGGACAGGCATTGAAGAAATTGTAAAAAAATCAGCTGTCTATCTGCGACCGGAAACGGCTCAGGCAATGTTTGTGCAATTTCTAAATTGTCAGCAATCTATGAGCATGAAAGTGCCATTTGGCATTGCCCAAATGGGGAAGAGTTTTAGAAATGAGGTTACGGTTGAGCATTTTATTTTTCGATCCTGCGAATTTGAACAAATGGAAATGGAATTTTTTGTAGAGCCCGGCACCCAGAAAGAATGGCTGGATTATTGGCGTGATAAACGCATGGAATGGTGGCAGGGTTTTGCTAATAATCCTGAAAAGTTTAGATACCGTGCCCATGAAAAAGATGAACTGGCTCATTATGCCGATGCCTGTTACGATATTGAATATGAATATCCTTGGGGATTTGATGAATTGGAAGGAGTTGCCAGCCGTACAGATTACGACCTTAAAAAACATGCCGAACATTCCGGTGCCAAACTAAGCTATTTTGATCAGCAGAAACAAGACCCGGAAACCGGTAAAAATGGCTGGCGCTATACTCCCTATGTAATTGAACCTGCTGCCGGGGTTACGCGTGGTTTACTAGTCTATCTATTAGATGCCTACCATGAAGAAACTGTACCCAATGCCGATGGTGAAGATAGCTCACGGGTAGTAATGAAATTTCACCCCAGATTAGCACCTATCAAAGTAGCGGTACTTCCCTTGGTAAAGAAAGAGGGATTACCGGAAATTGCCAGAGAAATGGTAAGCGGATTTTTTAAAGCCGGCATCAATGCCCGCTATGATGAGCAACATTCTATAGGCAAACGTTACCGCCGGCATGACGAAGCAGGAACTCCCTATTGCATCACCATTGATGGACAAACCACGGAAGATGGAACGGTTACAATCCGTGATAGAGATACAATGGAGCAAGAGAGAATTTCTAAAGATGAAGCTTTACAGGTAGTACAGAAACGGCTCATTGAATCGTAAATAAACTTCAGAAATATGCCGACGAAGTTTAGTATTAATCCCAATATTACACAGGCTGAAACCCTTTCTTCGGAATTTTATGTAAATCCTGAAATATTTATAGACTGTAAAGAACAGATTTTTGCACCTTCTTGGCAATTTATCACCCACTCCTCAACTTTTAACGATCATAATATTTTTCCCTTTTCATTTTTAAAAGGATATATAGATGAGCCCCTACTTCTCATTAATAATGAGGATGTTCTTAATTGCTATTCCAATGTCTGCACACATCGTGCTCATTTAGTGGTCAGTCAACCCTGTAACATTAATAAATTGCGTTGCCCTTATCATGGACGCACCTATAATTTAGATGGCACCTTTAATTCTATGAAGGGGTTTGAGGATGTAAAAAACTTTCCAACGAAAAAGGATAATCTGAAATCCATACCTATTTTGCAGTGGAACAATTTTATTTTTGCATCGCTGAATCCCAGATTTGATATTACCCCGGTTATGAATGATATTGAAATGCGGCTACCCAGTTTCCCCTTTGATGATCTTATTCATGATGAAAATAACTCAGCTAGTTGGGAAATTGATGCCCATTGGGCACTCTATTGTGAAAATTATTTAGAAGGATTTCATGTGCCATTTGTACATAAAGGATTGGCAAAGGATATTAATGTGGGCACTTACGAAGCCCAATTACTAGAAAATGGGGTATTACAAATTGCAGAGGGTGAAGAGATTATTGAAATATTAAAAGACCCCCGAACTCCTAATAGAAATATTTATGGATTATACTATTGGATATTTCCCAACATTATGTTGAATTTTTATTCTTGGGGTTTATCGGTTAATATTATAGAACCCATTTCAACAGAGAAAACCAGGATCCGCTTTTTGTCATATGCCATAGGTTCAATGACACAACCTCAAGTAGGTGATGCCTCATTAGATAGAGTTGAATTAGAAGATCAGTCGGTAGTTAAGAGCGTACAAAAAGGGATTAAATCAAGGTATTATAAAAGAGGAAGATATTCACCTGCCCATGAAAAAGGGGTGCATCATTTTCATGGACTGCTGGCAGATGCTCTTAATTCTTCAGTATGCTCATAGTATTCCACATTTTCAAATTGTTCTAAAAATGTAGCGCAGGAATCTTGGTTACCCATTACGAGTAATATGAAATTATTTGGATTATAAATTTTTGAAGCGGCACTGTTTACTTCATCTAAACCAACATCATTTAAATTATTTAATACCCTACCAATTTTTTCCAAACTGTATCCATTTACATAAATAACCGGAATTATGCAAAATCGTTTAAAATATCTCTGGCATGTGATTTCACAGAAACTTTTTCATATACTTTTTCTATAACTCCATTTTCATCTATAATATATGTTACCCTCGAAATTCCCATATATTCCCTACCCATGAATTTTTTCTTCCCCCAAACACCATAATTTTCAAGCATTTCATGGCCCTCATCACTAAGGAGAGGATATGGAAAATTCTTTTTTTCACAGAATTTTTTCTGTTTTTTAGGAGGATCAGCTGAACATCCTAAAATTTCCACATTTTTTTCTTCAAATTTTTGGAATTCATCCCGGAATCCCTTGCCTTCAATGGTTCAGCCGGGTGTACTGGCTTTAGGATAAAACCACAAAACCACTTTTTTACCTTTAAAATCACTGAGTGATACCGAATTTTCATCACCATCTAAGAGTGTAAATTCCGGTGCTTTTTCTCCAACTTTTAACAAAATTATTCTCCTGATTTAATTGATTATTTGATTTACTTTATTCTATTGCATACAGTTTAAATTACCACCCATTATTAATGAGGGGAAATGATAAAAATTTATACAACTAGTTGGTGAGGGCCATGTATAGCAGCAAAAAAAATGCTGGATGGCATGGACATGTCATATGAAAACATAGATATTGAAGAACAGGGATTAAGCCGTGATGATCTAGCAAAAATTACTGGCGGACATACGGTTCCACAAATTATCATCAATGATAAAGCAATAGGTGGATTTAACGAACTGCTTCAATTAAACAATTCCGGTAAACTGAAAGAACTTTTAAAAGATGATTGATTCTATAACTGAAAATATCCACAAGTATTGTAAAGCACATACGGTATCTGATAATAGATTGCTATCTGAATTAGAACAATATACATGGGACAATGAAGATGTTCCTCAAATGATTTCAGGACAAATGGTGGGGAAATTTCTTCAGTCTATTATTAGAATGATAGCCGCCCAAAAAATAGTAGAAGTAGGCACCTTTACTGGATATAGTGCTCTGCAGATGGCTGAGGCCATTCCTTTACATGGTGAAATCCATACATGTGAACTTATGAAAAAACATGTTGAAACAGCACAGTCATTTTTTGATAAGTCAGATTATGGAAAAAAAATAATTATACATCAAGGTCCAGCCCTGGAAAGTCTTGAAACTCTAAAAGTTGGGAATTTTGATATGGCTTTTATAGATGCTGATAAATCAAACTATCTAGAATATTATAAACGTTGTTTAGTGCTTATACGAGCTGGAGGTGTAATCATTTTAGATAATATGTTATGGAGTGGAACAGTTATTGATCCAAAAGATGATGATTCTAAAGCACTAAGAAAAACGGGGGATTATATACAAGAAGATACAAGGGTATTTAATATGCTATTGCCAATCAGAGATGGACTTATGCTGTGTATTAAAAAATGAAAAATAAAAATATTCTTATTGCGGTCACCGGCTCAATCGCAGCTTACAAGGCCTGCGAAGTAGTGCGCCTGCTAAGGAAGGAGGGCGCCAATGTACAGGTGATGATGTCCAAATCTGCATTGGAATTTGTGGGAAAAGCAACTTTTGCAGCGCTCACACATAATGAGGTGATTACAGAGATTTTTCCTGATACACCCAAAGCAGGACTTGAACATATTGAAATGGCCACGGAATTGGATGCCATTGTTGTGGTACCTGCTACGGCAAATACAATTTGTAAGGTGGCAAATGGCGTGGCAGACGATGTTGTAAGTACTACACTTTCAGTTTGTGAGCAGCCCACTTTATTTGCACCGGCTATGAATTTCCGCATGTGGCAAAACCCTGCCACTATAGAAGCAGTAGAGAAACTAAGAAAAAATGGAAGTATAGTTTTAGACCCTGAAGAAGGCCAGCTTGCCAGCTTGCATGAAGGTGAAGGAAGGCTCCCCGAAATCAATGATATTATGAATGGTATTCGATCTTTATTTGAGATTCCTTTGCCCTTGTTGGGAAAACAAATATTGGTGACGGCAGGTCCAACTCGGGAAGCCATTGATCCGGTGCGATTCATTTCAAATCGATCCAGTGGTAAAATGGGATATGCTCTTGCAAAGGTGGCCAGAAATATGGGAGCTCAGGTTACACTTATTTCGGGACCAGTATCTCTTTCACCAATTCCAGAAGTTGAAATGGTAAATGTAGAATCGACAGAAGAAATGGCGATTGCCGTAAAAAATAATTGTGGCGATGCAGACTATCTATTTATGGTGGCAGCTGTCGCAGATTATTCCCCTGCTAATCCCTCTGACAAAAAGATAAAACGAAATAGTGAAAATAAATCTATCATACTCAAACCAGCACTGGACATTCTAAAATCCATCAGAGGGAAAACAAAAGGGAAAGTTATCGCATTTGCTTTGGAGACCCATAATGGAGAATCTGAAGCACAGAGAAAATTGGTAGAAAAGGGAGCTGATTTTATGGTACTCAATTATGCCAATGAAAAAGGTGCTGGCTTTGAAACTTCAACCAATCGTGTTACAATTTTCAGCAAAGCTGGGAATCAAATTGAATTAAAAAAAGATCGAAAAGACAGAATTGCAAAAAAAATAATTGAGTATATTCTTAATTAATAATGCCTGAAAATTAAAAAACTATTCTATAAATCAATTCAAGACTAACCACCAGGGTTTAAATTTTTGTAAATTATAGGCTAAGCATTATGATAGAATCCTACAAAGACAGCAATCAAATCACATCACCCGATAAATTTGAAGAGGACGTATTAGTTGAGCAATCGTTGCGTCCGAGTTGTTTTGACGACTTTATTGGGCAACAGGAAACGGTAGAAAATTTAAAAATATATATTGAAGCTGCCACGCAAAGGGATGAAGCTTTAGATCATGTACTGTTGTTTGGACCTCCGGGGCTTGGGAAAACCACCTTGGCAGGTATCATTGCCAGGGAAATGAATGTGAACATAAAAGCTTCTTCAGGACCTGTGATGGAACGACCAGGTGACTTAGCAGGAATTCTAACCAATTTTTCAAAGCAGGATGTGTTTTTTATTGATGAAATTCACCGACTATCCAGTGTAGTGGAAGAATATCTCTATTCCGCCATGGAAGATTTTACCATTGATATAATGTTGGATAAGGGACCCAGCGCTCGCTCGGTACAATTAAATTTGAATCCTTTTACTCTGGTGGGGGCAACCACCCGGCTGGGAAATCTCACCTCACCCATGCGAGATCGTTTTGGGGTGGTGCTACGTTTGGATTTTTATGAAGATGAAGATTTATTGGAAATTATTACCCGTTCTGCAAAAATTTTAGACATAGAAATTCATGCAGAAGGTGCTGTTGAAATTGCCCGCCGTAGCCGGGGAACACCACGTATAGCTAATCGTATCTTGCGCCGGGCTCGAGATTTTGCTCAGATAAAATCTGACGGTGTTATTAATGTAGAAGTTGCAAAATCTTCTCTCACCAGATTAGGAATTGATGATCAGGGATTGGATAATATGGATCGTAGAATCCTCACAGCACTTGTTGAAAAATTCAATGGAGGTCCTGTTGGATTAGAATCATTGGGGGTAGCAATTTCTGAGGATGCAAGAACTATTGAAGAAGTATATGAACCCTATCTCATTAAAGAAGGGTTTGTACAAAGAACATCCAGAGGAAGAAAGGCATTGGCTAAAACCTTTACCTATTTGGATGTTGAAAAACCAGATGTAAATGATCAAGCGAATTTAGTTTAAATGAAAGGAAGAGTATGTTTTTTGGATCAGTAGAAAAACCACCAAGATTATCAGAGTTTGATTTAGAAGTACCAGAAAGGCTAGTTGCTAAAGATCCGCTGCAAAAAAGGGATGAATGTAAACTAATGGTTTTAAATCGAAAAGAACAAACCATTGAACACCGCCAATTTAAAGATATTGTTGATTATTTTAATAAGGGTGATGTTTTAGTAATGAATAACACACGGGTATATCCAGCTAGATTATATGCCAATAAAGATAAATCAGACGCAAGGGTAGAGGTGTTTTTGCTGCGAGAGCTGGCAGATGACTTATGGGAAGCCATGGTAAAACCTGCACGGAAAGTCCGCATTGGAAATAAACTTTGGTTCAGTAAAAAAATATCTTGTGATGTAATTGATAATACGGTGTCCGGTGGACGGGTATTGAGATTTGAATCTGACGCAGAATCACTTTATCCCTTCATTGAAAAAGTTGGACATTCTCCACTGCCACCTTATATTGACCGTGAATCTACTCCATCAGACAAAATATATTACCAAACAGTATATGCTTCTGAACGTGGATCGGTTGCAGCACCTACTGCCGGGATTCATTTTTCAAAAGCAATATTAAATAAAATGGAAAAAAAGGGTGTTAAATTGGCCTATGTAACACTTCATATTGGACTGGGAACTTTTCGCCCAATTATGGTTGAAGATTTAACCAGACATCAAATGGATTCAGAATATTTCCACGTTTCACCGGAAACGGCTGAAATTATTAATAAGGCTAAATCCCACAAAAAAATGGTGGGTGTTGTAGGCACTTCAACAGCGCGAACACTCGAAACCGTGGTTGTATCGGGCTTTCAAATAACTTCCAGAAGAGGATGGACAGATAAATTTATCTATCCCCCGTATGAATTTAAAATGTGTGATAAATTCATTACCAATCTACACCAGCCAAAATCTACATTGATGATGCTAACGGCAGCTTTTGCAAAGAAGGATTTTATATTGAAAGCCTATAAAGAAGCTATTAAGAAAAAATATAGATTTTATTCTTATGGTGATTCAATGATTATTGTTTAGAGCTTTTTGAAAGGATAAATCTTTACTTTGCCTACACGCATTGGAAATGGTTTTGATGTACACCAGCTTGAGGCAGGGACCCCTCTTATAATAGGAGGGGTTTCTATTCCTTTTCATAAAGGTTCTATGGGACATAGTGATGGAGACGTTTTATTACATGCAATAGTTGATGCCTTATTAGGTTCCCTGGCTCTGGGCGATATTGGAACGCATTTTCCATCTGATGATGCCCGCTGGAAAGATGCAGACAGTAGAAAATTTTTAGAACATGCCTATACCCTAATTAAAGAGAATGGTTTTTCTGTTGAAAATGTTGATTCTGTAATTATACTTCAAATACCAGCAGTAGCTCCCCATTTATTGAAAATGCGTAAAAACATCGCTCAAATACTTTCAACGGATTTAGACCAGATTTCTGTAAAAGCTACCACCACCGACAATTTAGGTTATATTGGTAAAGGCGATGGAATTGCAGCAACCGCAGTAGTTCTAATTTCCAATGGCAGCTAAAGTTAGATTCGCCCCCAGTCCAACTGGGCATCTGCATGTTGGGGGTCTCCGAACTGCACTATTTAATTACCTCTACGCTAAAAAAGTGGATGGCAAAATTGTCCTGCGTATTGAGGATACGGATCAATCTCGAAAAGTAGAAAATGCGGTTGAAAATCTAATTTCTACATTTGATGCATTACAGATTAACTTTGACGAAGGCCCAACTCAAGGAGGAGATTGTGGTCCCTATTTTCAGTCTGAGCGGATCTCAATTTATAATGAACATATTAAACTCCTGCTTGATAGTGGTGATGCCTACCCCTGTTTCTGTCCAGTGGAAAAATTGGAAGAAACACGAAAAAAACAATCTGAAGCCAAACAAACAATCAAGTATGATAGATATTGTCTTAAATTAAATGTAAAAGAAGCGCAGAAACGAATGGAAACCGAACCGCATGTAATCCGCCTGAAAGTACCAAGTGTGGAAGAGGTCGTTTTTTATGATTTAGTACGGGAGCGTGTTGCCATTCGATGTGAAGAATTGGATGACCAGGTTTTAATAAAGTCTGATGGATTTCCCACCTATCATTTTGCCAATGTTGTGGATGATCATTTAATGGGAATCACCCATGTTCTGCGCGGGGAAGAATGGCTGTCCTCCACACCCAAACATGTTCTCCTATATCAATTTTTTAATTGGAAACAGCCAAAGTTTATTCACCTTCCATTATTATTAAACCCAGATAAAAGTAAGCT
>Ga0209089_10002316_pt1 | contig 16905 bp, 15 predicted proteins | sample ArcticOcean_MG_C_FD_187431 | JGI IMG/M metagenome (GOLD analysis project Ga0209089, IMG submission 187431) | Marine microbial communities from western Arctic Ocean - ArcticOcean_MG_CB2_150 (SPAdes) (version 2) | ecosystem: Environmental > Aquatic > Marine > Oceanic | place: Arctic Ocean: Canada... | reverse complement strand
TTGTATGAAAATACATATTCTAGGCGCAGGTGTAATTGGCTTGTGCACGGCATACTATCTTGTAAAGAAGGGTCATTCTGTAACTGTTGTTGATTCAGCCCAAGGCGTAGGTATGGGGGCTAGTTATGGTAATGGAGGACAACTTTCATACGGTTTAACTGATCCGTTAGGCAAACCAGCTTTACTAAAAAAACTCCCCTCCATGTTTATGAATGCTGATCCCGCTTTAAAGTTTAAGCATCCAATTAATTTTAGAACAGTTAAATGGGGACTAAAGTTTCTAAGAGAATGTTCGTCGCGTCGCCATAAAAAAAATACCTTAGATTTACTTAGCTTAGCTTTGAAATCAAAGGAATTATTAGAATCTATGCGTCAAGATATAGAGGTTAATTTTTCATGCGTTAAGAGCAGTAAAATAGTCCTGTATGAAAATGAAGAGTCGTTGGCAAGTGAAGTTTCTTTTTTACCCCAGAAGTTAAAGAACGGTTCAGATAATGTTCTTCTGTCATTTTCTGAAGCTATTGATCTAGAACCAGCTATAGAATCTTTACAGTTAGATATTAAAGGAGCAATATTTTCTGAGCAAGACGAAGTGGGAGACTCTTTTATATTTTGCCAAAATTTATTTAAGTGGCTACAAAATAATAATACAGAATTTATATTTAATAGGCGTGTAGAAAATCTAGCAATCTGGAAAAATAAGGTTAATGGTTATTTTTCAGAAGGTAAACTTTATCAGGCCGATCAAATTGTTTCTTGTTTAGGATCATTCACTGACAAAATAATAGGTCATCCAACACCCGTTCTTCCAGTGAAGGGCTATAGCATTACTTTAAAACCAGGAGAAAAACAATTCTCTCGGAGTATTACTTTGGCAGATAAAAGAATACTTTTTACTCGGCTGGGTGAGAAAGTGAGAATAACTGGATTTGCAGATTTCGTAGACTTATCTAATTATAAGGAAAAAGAAAGATTAGATTTATTAATAAGCTTATCTCAAGAAATAGCTCCTGATTTAGCTGATTATAATTCAGGACAGTTGACATCTTGGTCAGGGTTTAGACCTTTAACTCCAAGCGGCTATCCAATTATAGGGCCCTCATCTAAAGAAGGACTGTACATAAATTCTGGGCAAGGTTTCTACGGCTGGACGTTAGCGTGTGCTTCTGGTTTTAGATTAGCGAATTTCTTTTAGTCCCAGCCAGATCGCTTAACGTCATAAATATGGCACAATAGAGCATCAATTTTATAAAGCTTAAGAGTTGAAAAAAAAATACATACTTTCTTTAGATGGCGGTGGCGTTAGAACTATAGCTACAATAACTTTTCTTCAAAAATTAGAAGATCATCTTGGTGTCCCTTTAGCTGAGAAGTTTGATTTCTTTATTGGAACGTCAGCAGGAGCAATTTCTTGTTTGGGCTTGGCAGTTAGTAAGATGTCTGCAGTAGATTTGATGAAAATTTGGTCCAAAGAAAATCTTAATAAATTCATGACCAATTCATCTTGGGAAACAAATTTAGGAATTATGCAAATAAACCCTAAATACACTAATGAAGGTAAAAGAAAGGTCCTTGCAGAATTTTTTAATGAAAAAAAAATAGGAGATGCTTCCAAACCAGTGGCTGCTACCTCTTATGATATCGAAAAGAGAACGCCTGTACTTTTAACTTCTTACGGCGATCCTGAAATATCAGTAGTTGATGTGGGAGATGCTACTAGCGCAGCACCCGTTTATTATCCTACTGCTGAAGTAGGAGATAGATATCTCATTGATGGAGGTATAGTGGCTAACCATCCAGTTTTACATGGTTATGTTGAAGCAAAAAATATATATCCTAATAGTGAACTAGTAGTTTTGAGTGTAGGGACGGGCTTAAATAAAAGACCTCTTAAAGGAAAAGACTCAAAAAAATGGGGGTTAATAGGCTGGATGATGCATGATCTGTTTGGTTTAATGGTTGAAAGTAGTATGGACCATGAACTAGCTGAGGATTTAATAGGAAAAAATTATCTTAGGGTTAATTCAGCTCTCGGGCGAGTTAATAGAAGGCTTGATGATAATAGCGACTCCAATATTGAAAGAGTTGTAGCTATGGGAGAGTCTTGGTGGAAATTATTTGGAGAAAAATCTTTAGATCTATTATCTGAATGAAGAAATTAATAGCATTAATTATATTATTCATTTTAACCGGTTGCTCTGTAAATCCTGTAACGGGTCAGAAAGATTTCGTGATGATGAGCGAAAACCAAGAGATATCGCTGGGAAAAAAATATCACGCTCAAGTCTTACAACAAACACCTGCTTACAAAGACCAAGACCTACAAAACTATGTCCAAAAAGTAGGAGATTCTTTATCCACTAAGAGTCATAGACCCAATTTATTTTATAGATTTACAGTGCTGGACAGTCCTGATGTTAATGCTTTTGCTCTGCCCGGGGGCTATATATATATTAACAGAGGCTTGATGGCTTATCTGTCTTCAGAAGAAGAGCTTGCGGCTGTATTAGGACATGAAATAGGCCATGTAACAGCTAGGCATAGCGTTCGCCAATATTCTCAATCTCAATTGCTGAGCATTCTTTCGGCTGCCGTTCAAATGAATTCAGGAAGAACAGCAGGCGATATTGTTGGGGTTGCGTCGGGAGCATTATTGGCAGGTTATGGTCGAGAAATGGAGTTAGAGGCCGATGAATTGGGTGCAGAATATTTATACCAAGACGGATACTCTACTGAGGGGATGATGAAGGTTCTTTCAGTCTTAAAAGATCAAGAAATTTACTCAAAAGAGTTGGCTAAAGAAAGAGGGCAAGAGCCAATAAATTATCACGGCATTTTTGCTAGTCACCCATCAAATGATAAGCGGCTGAAAGAGATCTTAGAAGAGGTAAACATTAAAAATGAACAAGGAGTTGTGAAAATAACAGCAGATTATTTCGAAAAGATAAATGAAATGGTTTACGGTGACTCCGAAAAATCTGGTGTGAGAAAGGGGAATGAATTCTTTCATAAAGACTTAGACCTTTACCTTGCTTCTCCTGATAATTGGGAGATTATAAATACACCAAAAAATATAATTTTTAGAGCCCCTTTCAGCAAGGCCATGCTTAACGTCAGCTTGGAGGATCTAAATTTTAGAGAAACCCCAAAAGAGTACATGCAAAGAATCGCTTCTAATTTTTCAGAAGGAATGGATTTAGAAATTAATGGATACAAAGGATATGCCTGCTTAGTTAGAGAAAGAATGGGTGAAATAAGAAGGTTAGCTGTTCTTTTTAGAGAGGATAAGGTTTATCAATTTGTGGGCTATCTAGACGAAGAGGAGAAAAACTTTCAACAATTTGATCCTTTGTTCATGCAAATTATTAATAGCTTAGACCGATTGGATCAAAGAGGAAGAGATATGTCTAAGCCTTTAAGAATCATAAAATACATTGTAAAAAAAGAAGATAATTATAAGAAATTAGCTAGCAGCAGCTCCATTTCATACAACGCTGAAGAACAATTAAGACTTATTAATGGTGACTTTCCGAACAGAGACTTAGTGGTTGGAAAAGTAATTAAATTGGTGCGCTAGTAATTAAAGCGGGTTAACTAAATGCCCGCCATCCACTGGAATAATCGACCCTGTCATAAAGGAAGAGGCATCACTGGCAAGCAACAAAATAATTCCATCCAGTTCGGATTCAAGACCAAGTCTTCTCATTGGTATACTTTTTATATAGCCTTGACCTTCTTCGGTGTCAAAGAAATCGTTATTTATTTCTGTAAGTATGTAACCGGGTGCAATTGCATTTACCCTGATGTTTGAACGAGCGAGCTCAAGTGCCATACTTTTAGTCAGCTGAACAAGGCCTGCTTTTGCTGCTGCATAGCTCGTAAGGTTTAAGCCAACTCTCATGCCTAAAATTGATGCGATGTTAATAATGCTCCCACCTTTTTTATCTTCGAGAAAAATATCGGTTACAGCTTTAGCCATTCTAAAAGCGCCATTTAAATTAGTTTCAAGAACGTAATTCCAACTTTCTTCTGTTAAGTCTTTAAAACGTTGAGGATCTGAAACACCTGCGTTATTAACCAAGATATCTAGACTCCCTGCGGTGTTTCTAATTTCTTTTACAAGATTATTAATACTCTCCACCGACGTTACATCAAGAGGTATGCAAGAAGCTTGTGAACCAATTTCATTTTTTAAAGCCTCTAGGTTTTCAATTCTTCGAGCACTTAAGATTACTGAAGCTCCTGCACCAGCAAGTGTCTTTGCAAAATGTTTTCCTAATCCAGATGAAGCCCCTGTGATTAATGCAGTTTTGCCTTCTAAGTTAAAAATATCATTCATGATTCATAAGTTTAGTAGCAGTTTTTCTGCTTCTTTAATTAGATTATCTTGGTGGGGTTGTAGTTCTTGTTGGCCCAGTCGTCCAATGATATTTTGGAAAGGATCAACAATACCTGAATCTCTTCCTGCCATAGTCTCTATCACTTTATGGGCAAGGAATGGAACAGCAGCTGCACTATAACCACCTTCATGAGTCATGATAATTTTACCTTCACAAAGATTACGTGCCGCTGCCATTAATTTTCTGGTTAGAGATCCGAAGCCATCACTTGTCATCATCTGTCGACCCACCGGATCATTAGCCCCACCATCAAATCCAGAAGGAACAACTATTAGTTCGGGCTTAAATTTATAAAGAGCAGGAATAACTACTCTATCAAAAGTGGCTTCATAAGCTCCCACTCCTGAACCAGGAGGAAGGGGAACATTAATATTGTATCCAGTGCCTTCATCTTCTCCATTTTCTTCAATCAACCCTGTGTTTGTTGGGAAGTTTCTATCTTGATGCACGGATATGGTGAGAACATTTGGGTTTGAATAGAACGCAGTTTGTGTCCCATTTCCATGATGTACATCCCAATCCACGTAGGCAATTCGTTGTATGTCTGTTTTAGCTAAGGTATGCATACCAGCAATTGCAGCATTACCAAAGATGCAAAAACCCATTGCCATATCAGGCATGGCATGGTGTCCTGGCGGTCTAACTAGAGCGTACGCATTATCTACAGTGCCATTAATTACAGCATCAAAGGCTTCAATCACACCTCCTGCAGAGAGCAGTGCTATATCAAAACTATCTATACCCATAGGAGCAGAAATTCCTACATCAACTGAAATAGTTTTATTAAGTGATTGGATATGCTCAAAGTATTTTTTAGTATGAAACCTTAAAATTTCTTCTTTTGTAGCCGGTCGGGGTTTAATTCTTATTAGTTCATCTAGAAGACCGGATACTTCCAATAAATTTTTTATTCTTCTTTTTGTGTCAGGGCTTTCAGTGTGCTGCAACGGTTCAACCAGCCCGCCATAAGGAACATAATCCGCATGATTGCCCGTGTGATGCCATAGATAACGTTCGTGAAATACTAAGCCCGTACTCATTCTAATTTTTATATGATTTCAAAATACCTTGCAAGCTCCCATTGAGATATCTTATCAGTTTTCATCGAGTTACTATTTTTTAAGAATTGATCGTGTTCCCATTTTCTTGTGTTACTAAAATGATTTACAAATGTATCACCAAATAAAGATCTGGCTGATTCAGATTTTTTAAAAAGCTCAGAGCTTTCTTTTAAATTCCTAGGCACTTCAAGTTCTTTTGGAACTTTCAAAGAGTAAGCAGTCCCTATGGTTTCTTCCGTAGGCAGTATTTTTTTCTCAATACCAAGACATCCAGCCCCTAAAGTTGCCGCTAGCGCTAAGTACGGATTTGAATCAGCTCCGGGTAGTCGGTTTTCTATTCTCTGAGAGCTGGGACCTCCCTTGATTACTCTTAAGCCGGTAGTTCTATTTTCTTCACCCCAGGTCATGTTGACAGGTGCCCAAGCACCAGGACACAGTCGTTTATAAGAATTGACAGTGGGAGCTATTAAACTAGAAAATTCTCTCATGTATCTTTGTAAGCCACCTAAAAAATAAGTCATTGTTTCACTTATTTCGCCTTGACTCCCTGTAAATGCCGATTCCCCATTTAGGTGTTGTAAAGACGTATGAATATGACCTGATTGACCTGGATATTTTTCAGACCATTTAGCCATAAAATTAGCCATTAAATTATTTCGCTGTGCTAAAACTTTCATAAACGTTTTAAAAAGAATAGCTTTATCAGCTGAAAGTAAAGCGTCATCTACTGCTATTGCAGCCTCTATAACTCCTGGCCCCGTTTCTGTATGAAGGCCTTCAAGGTGCATATCCATGGATAAACACATGGATAAGATTTCTTGGTATAAGTCAGAATGAACTGAACTTCTTAATATTGAGTAACCAAACATTCCAGGCGTAAAGTTATCGAGGTTTTTAAAATCTTTATCTCTAATACTGTCTGGGGTTTCATTGAAAAGAAAGAATTCGTACTCAAATGCAGATTTTGCTTTAAGTCCATGCCCCTCTAATCTTGACAATATTTTTTTTAAAATTCCTCGAGGACAAACTTCAGCAGATTCAAGTTCTGAGAGGAAGAAGGGGGTGTTTTCTTCAAACGGTACATTCCTTCCTGAATCAAGAACAATCTTTGCCTGTAGGTCTGGAAAGCCTGTATTCCAACCGGTAAATAAATCTGAGGAGTCTGCAGTACTGAATTCATAAAGTTTATCTTCGCTGTCCCATCCAAAGATCACGTCACAAAATCCAAAACCTTCAGTGCTGGCTTTGAGGAATTTATCAACATGAATATATTTTCCTCTTAGGACTCCATCTATATCAGTAACTGCTACTTTTATGTATTGCGTACCAAGCTGAGTCAAAGTTTCTTTGAGATGTTCCGGTGTGTTTATTTCTCTTAATTTCATAGCCTAATATTACCTTGATTTGATATAAATTAAGAGGAGCCTGATAGAATCATCATAAAATAGAAGCTTGTGAAGTTAATTAAGTAATATGAATGATAAAACTGTAGCGGTCTTAGGTGGAGGAAGCTGGGGTACCGTTTTGGCAAATCTTGCAGCTGAAAGAGGTTTTAAGACAACTCTATGGATGAGAGACAATGAAGTTGTTGAGCAAGTTAATTTAGAGAAACAAAACTCTAAGTATTTACCGGGCTACATATTGAGTGACAATCTTCTGGCAACCAATGAAATAGAGACAATATCTTCATCTGACTTAGTTATATTTTGCATACCAAGTGACTCGTTTAGGGAAGTAGCGCAAAAAGCCGCCCCTCACATAAGAGCAACTTCTCACTTAGTAACAGCTACCAAAGGCGTAGAAGAGGATGGATTTATTCTTATGAGCCATATCTTAAGTGAGGTATTTGGAGATGAAAGGTCTGTCGGAGTTCTAAGCGGACCCAACTTGGCAAGTGAAATTTCTAATGGACAAATAACAGGTACTGTCATCGCATCTTCTAGTGAAGATTTACAATCTATATTCGTTGAAATTTTTTCTTCAGATTCATTTAGGGTTTACGTCAATAAAGACATCTATGGTGTCGAGATGGGAGGAGCTTTAAAGAATATTTATGCAATTGCTTGTGGAATAGCGGACGGTCTTGATTCTGGAGAAAATACCATTGGAATGATAATGACTAGAGGCCTGGCAGAGATGAGTAGGCTGGCAATAGAGTTAGGAGCTAATCCTCAAACTTTTTTAGGTTTATCTGGAGTAGGAGATTTAATCACAACTTGCGCTTCTCCTTTAAGCAGGAATCATAGAATTGGTAAATGCATAGGAAAAGGTTTATCAGTGGAAGAGGCAAAGAAAGAAATAGGGCAGACAACTGAGGGATTAAAAACGCTTAAAGTTGTATGGGAGAAGGCTAAAGAGAGAGGTGTAAATATGCCCATTGTGGATTCTCTTTACAAAATAATTTATGAAGGAGAAGAGTTGAATAACTCAATTCAGAAAGTTTTGGGCACAGATCAGCTGAAAGATGTAGAATTCTAGAAATAAATAACAAAATAATGAATAAAAAATCGGAAAAAACTAAGGAAGTAGAAGGTGTTGTTGAAACAGAAGCAGTAGACGACTCTATAGACACAGAATCCTTAAAAGAGAATTTTGTACAGCAAGGTAAATGGCTGAGACTTTTATGGATGATGGGGTTTTCTTTTATATATTCAATATCACTATGGGTTCTTTGGCTTATTGTTGCAGTCCAATTTCTTTTTGTTCTCTTAACAAACAGTCCTAATAAAAATATTTTAAGAGCTTCATCGGGATTCAGAAACTACATGGTTCAAATTTTAGATTTCATAACTTACAGGTCTGAAGACAGGCCTTTCCCTTTTAGCGATTTTCCTAGTTAAATTCATTACTACTCAAAGGAGGAGAAAGAATGGAGAGCTATAAAGATAAAATAGCTGTGGTCACTGGAGGTGGAACGGGCATGGGGCGTGAGTTGGTTCGTCAACTTGCCAAAGAAGGGTGTCACGTTGCTATGTGCGATGTGATTAAAGAAAATCTAGAAGAAAGTTTTGCCCTGACTTCAAAAGAATTTCCTGATGCTCTTATTACTACCCACATCTGCGATGTTTCTGTTGAGGAAGACGTGATTAGATTTAAGAATGAAGTTCTTGAACAACATGAAACAGAGACTATTAACCTTCTATTCAATAATGCAGGAATAGGTGGAGGAGCAAGTTTTATTGAATCTTCTCGAGAGGAATGGGAAAAATGCTTTGCAGTTTGTTGGTATGGTGTTTATTACTGTTCAAGAGAGTTTGTGCCTTTTATCGTAGCAAGCGATGAAGGACATGTTGTTAACACAAGCAGCGTTAACGGGTTTTGGGCAAGTTTAGGTGGAACACCTCATACGGCATATTCCGCAGCTAAGTTCGCTGTAAAAGGCTTTAGCGAATCTTTGATAGATGATTTTAGACTGAACGCACCTCATGTTGGTGTGTCGGTGGTAATGCCAGGACACATTGGAACCTCTATTGCCATTAACACAGGGAAAATCCTTAATTCAGGAGCAAGATCTGATGAAGAAATGGAAAAAGTAAAACAAAATATGATTAAATTAGGAGCGCCTGTACACAATCAATCACTAGATCAGATCAGAGATCTTATAAAAGAACGGACTGAATCTTTTAAAGAGTCAGCACCTATGACTGCAGCAGAAGCGGCTACCGTAATTCTTGACGGAGTAAAAAACAATAAATGGAGAATTCTCGTAGGAGAAGATGCCAAGGCACTTGATAAATGGGTTAGAGAGTCACCCGAAGAGGCTTACAGCATGACCTTTGATGGACAGAGCAGATCGGAAGTGGATGACACATCCACAAGTCTTTAATTTAATAACAGAACAGCAGGAGAGAACATGAAAAGTTTTAAAGAAAAAGTAGCAGTAATAACCGGGGCCGGATCAGGTATGGGGCGTTACCTGGCTGTGCTTCTGGCTAAAGATGGAGCTGATGTCGTCGTTTGTGATGTTAATGAAGAAACTCTGAATGAAACAGTAGAAATGTTAAGAAAATACAATGTTTCTGTTTCTTCTCATATTTTAGACGTAGCAGACAAGGAAGCTGTTGAAGCGTTGCCAGAGAAAGTTATCGAACAACATGGCAAGGTTGATCTGGTATTTAATAATGCAGGAGTGACCGCAGGATCTCACTTTAAGGACATGGAAGAAGATAACTGGGATTGGGTTATGGACATTAACTTTGGTGGTGTGATTAACAGCACAAGAGCTTTCATACCTCATATGATTGATCGACCTGAAGCTGCAATAGTCAATACGTCTTCTATTTTTGGCATGGTTGCAGTTCCAGGTCAGACGGTCTATCACGCAACGAAATTTGCCGTAAGAGGGTTTACGGAAAGTTTAGCCATGGAAATGGCGGATACCAATCCTAATCTCCAAATCCATTGCGTCCATCCAGGACATGTTGGTACCAATATTGCTGCGAATGCCAGATTTGATGAAGAGGAATTTAATAATCAGGTTGAAGAAAGGCAGAATTCTATCTTTACTAGAGGTGCCCCTTCTACCATAGAAGAGATGGGCAATCAGTTTCGGGAAGGAGGAATGCATCCGAGTAAAGCCGCTGAGATAATTCTTAATGGCGTTAAGAAGAATAAAAGAAGAATATTTATTGGTTTGGATGCCAAACTCTTAGATCTCTCTCAGCGTTTATTTCCAAAACACTACCATAAAACTTGGCCTTTATTTATGCCCTTAATGATGATTTTTAGAGATAAGAAGCAACTTAAATCACTCGACTAGTTTTTTAAAAGTAGAGTATCGAGGGTTGTCCACTGATATCTTGCTTTTGGTGATCTCAATAAGTGCATTCTTAAGACTTTCCTTGTCTAATTCCGTATTGCCTTCTTTTATAGAGTTGGCAAGTTCAACTAAAGAAGGTTCTTGAGTGCTTTCTATTACTTCTTTAATTAACTCTTCAGCTTCTTTTGATAAGTTCTCGCCCAGATCTATTTCTCTTTGTACAATTTGCAGTACATTTGTCACTATCCTAAGTTTGAAGACTAGGTGAGGGGGGAGCTCTTCTTTGATTTCAGAATTAAGAAAATCAATAACAGCCGTTATTAATTCAATGCTGGTTGGTCGATCGAATATCATTAATTACCTCCTAAAAACAACAAGTCAACTATATCTATTTCTGTTTCAGAGACGCGTCTTCCTATTGCAGCTTTCTCAATAGAATTTACACTGCCTTTTATATGAGCATACGCTTGCATTAGACAAATAACCCCCCACCTAAACGTTCCAAATACTTGCCATGTTTTTATAAGTTCAGCATCAATCTTGTCTTCGCTTACACCATTATAGCCTTGGATTAAGTCTTCTATTTCTCCAAAACCTCCGACCACCATTTTATAATTTCCAAAGCGCCAAGAATTACCGCACATCCAGCCTAAATCCTGAATTGGATTACCAATGTGAGCCAATTCCCAGTCTATAATTCCTGTTAACCCATGCTCATTAACTAATATGTTTCCAAGTCTAAAATCACCATGGACAAGACTGTCTTTAAAGCTTCCATAGTTTTGTTGTTTAAGCCATCGATAAGCGTATTCAAAGACAGGTGAAGGCTGCTGGTACGATTCATAAAGCTTGTAGAGGTCTTCAATAAGCTGAATCGGAGATTTTTTAGGAAGGAATTGAAGGTTGGCTAGCGGGGTGTTGTGAATTTTTGCAATTGCTTCACCGCATTGATGGGCCAAAAGAGGCAAGGCAGGTTTGTAGCGTTCATCCCTTAGAATTTTCCTAGCGATGGTTTCTCCTTCTATGAATTTCATGACATAGGAGTCGCCAAGGCCATTATCAGAGTTTGATACCAGTACTATTTCAGGAACGGGTCCGCCTTCTTTACGCACCTCTTCCTGAATTTTTGCTTCATCAGCAGTTTGGATGGCTAGGGAGCTTTCTGTTCCAGAACCTCTTCTATATATCATTGTTGAAGAAACGTCTGAATTTACTAAATTAAATTTCCATATTTCTTTTGAAGCTCCACCGGTAAGGGGTTCAAGGTTTTCAATAGATCCGTCTATGCCCAACTCGGATAAACCGTTGCTGAGGTGGAAGGACAAATCTTCACTCATGACATTTAATCAGAATTTAAACTTGCGTCGCGTTCTCCAAAATCCCATCCTGCTCCGTTGTTTTGATAATTTTTTAGAATTCTTCTCGCAACGGATTGGACGTGCACTTCGTCAGGACCATCGTATATTCTAGCTTCTCTTGCATGACGATACATTAAGCTTAAAGGCGTATCATCTGTTAAACCTTTAGCTCCATGAACTTGAATGGCCCTATCAATGACGTTGTGGACCATTTTTGCTCCAACGACTTTTATCATACCAATTTCCACTCTGGCATCATCGCCTTGATCTATTCTTTTGGCAGCATCCAGTGTCAGTTGTCTGCTCGCTTGGATTTCACAGGCACTATCAAAGACAAACTTTTGAAGCAATTGTTTATCGGCTAAAGATGAACCAAAAGCTTCTCTTTCATGCATTCTTGAGCACATCAAGTCAAAAGCTCTTTGCGCTTGTCCTAACCAGCGCATGCAATGGAATATTCTTCCAGGTCCCAATCTTCTTTGTGCTATCAGAAACCCTTGGCCTCTGGGGCCGAGTAAATTTTCTGCAGGCACCCTGACATTATCGTATTCAACTTCGTAATGACCGCTTCCGCCAGTTGTTCCGAGCACTGGAGTTTCTCTTATTATCTTGTATCCCGGATTGTCCGTTGGAACAATAATCATGCTAAAAGCACCGTGACTTGGCACATCCAATTCTGTTTTACACATAACGGTTGTATACGTTGCTCTTGCTGCTCCAGTCGTAAACCATTTTCTACCATTGATGACCCATTCATCGCCATCCAAGACAGCTTTTGTTTGAAGTTGTGTTGGGTCAGAGCTAGATATATCAGGTTCAGTCATGGCAAAACTAGGAAAAATTTCTCCCGCAACCAATGGTTCTAAATAGGCATCTCTCCATCTTTTTGAAGCAAATTCCCTTAACATTATTGAGTCTTGTAACGAGTGCGTGCCTAAGGCGACCATAGAGGGGGAAGACCTCCCAACAACTTCATTAACATAAACGTACTCCATGAAGGGCATTCCTTGGCCCCCAATGTCTTTAGGGTGGCCTAATGCCCAAAGATTCTTATCTTTTGCTAACTGCATTAATTCAGAAAGTTTCTTAGTAGATTCCTCGTCTCTTTTTTCAAGTATTGATTCTGCTGGATAGACTTCATTTTCTACAAAGTCTTTCACTTCTCTTCTTACTTCACTCCAGTTTCTTTCCATTTTTTAATCCTCCAAATAGATTTATTTAAGTTTTATAGGTTGGGAAAAGCCTTTCAAACGTATGCTATCTTTTTTAATCTCTACGTCTGACTCTCCTTGTAATACATTTTCATTAAATTTGTAAGTTACGTTGTAACGACCCTTCAGGCAGGATCTATTGTGTTTTTCTGTTTCTTTTTTTGTATCTACTAATTTAGCATGATAAGACTTCATTTTTGAATGACTGAATTTTTCTTCTAGTATCATTTTAGTTTTATCAGGAGATAGGATTAAAGCAGAAGCGTTATTTCCTCCAAAACCTTTTGCGTTTAGAAAAGCTGCTTCAAAGTAGCTTGGATCTTCAATCTTGTGTTCCATAAGAATATCTAAATTACTGTTGTGTACATCATCTGCAATTTGATCTGTAGAGTGAATGCCTGGAATAACTCCTTTTTCCCAAGTTCCCAATGACGTTATCAGTTGATCCCCTGAAGCAGGTGCCATGCTATGTCCTAAATAGGATTTAATTGCAGAGACAGGCCAAGACTTAATTCCGTGGGTTTTGGCAACTTCATTCAGTATGTGAGACTCAGTTGTTCTGTTTGCGGGAGTACCAGTGCCGTGAGCATGCACGAAAGTTCTAGATTTTAGGGAGGTGGTACCAAGTATTTTTGAAGCACTAGAAGCGCATTTAGCCATGGTTATGTAGTTGCCAATACCAGGTCCACTTATGGAGCTTTTATATCCATCCGCGTGTGAAAAAACCGATGGCACAGAGCCATAAATGTTTGCTCCCAGCTCAAGAGCTAAAGCATCATCCATTAGAATGGTAAATTGAGCTGACTCCCCTAAGACCATGCCGATATTGTTACCGAAAGGTCTACAGGCTTTAATCTGATTAGGTCCATTTTCAATGGATTCATTTTGTAAAGCTTGAAGTTCAAGCATGCGTTTATCATCCGATAGGGCGCTCATGGCATAGAAACCATCAACTACCTCCGGAGTGATCGGTGCCTCAGAACCACCTACCACAACAAAACGAGCAGAGCCAGACTCAATGGATTCTTTACCAAGTTGCAAGTTGTATAAGAAAGTTGCACAAGCACCAACGCAGTGTCCTGTTCTTCCTACACTACCTAATATATAGGCATTGATGAAGTCCGCAGACATTTCTACTAATCCCAAAGCAAGATTCTTTGAACTGGCTCTTGATCCCTTTAAGCGTGATTGCATGAGACCAGAAAAACCAAATTTATCCATCTGTCCAATAGCAGCTCCACTAAATACCGCAACTTCATCTGGACCTATTTTTGACTGTATTACATCCCAATCAATACCCAATTGACCTAAAGCATCGCCCATTCCGAAGACTGTCATTTGTAATGCCTTTGGGTGCTGTCTGGCAGCATAGAGACTAGAAGGATCAAAGCCTGAAGGGAGTTGCCCTCCGGCACTTGCTTGTATGTCGTTCATGATAATCCCGTCTGTGTCATAGATCTCACGATCTATTTTTCTTACCATTGTTTCAGATCTAATGCTTTTCTGGTTCTCAATTAGGTAGGACTTAAGGTCTATTGAGTCGCCTGAAGTTGTTTCCCACGACCGTCCAATGGGTTCTATTATTCCTTCCATAACAGCCAGATCTTGTAAAACTTCCAGTTGATCTTTTAGAGTTAAAGTATCAAAGATTAAGTTTTTGTAGCTGATATGTGATGAGCTTCTGCCTGCCGAATTTATTCCACCGAATCCAGTAATTAAAGCTAGAGGTTTTGTATTCATTGTTGATGAGTTTATTTGATACTTACCTAAAACACTATTGTATGGCAATATCTAAAATTATTAGGCAAAATTTATATTAAACGGAGAAGGTATGCATCCAGGGATTAACGGTAAAAAATTTCCAAACAAGCCAGCTATTATTATGGCAGGGAGTGGAAAAACAATTTCTCATGGAGAATTAAATGAGTTATCTAATCAAGGGGCTCAATTATTTAGATCATTAGGTTTAAAGCCAGGAGATTCAATTGCAATTATGCTTGAAAACCATCATCTATTTTTTCCAATAGTATTTGCGGCATGGAGAAGTGGTCTTCAATACACAGCTATCAGTTGGAGATTACAACCTTCAGAAGTTGAATACATTGTTAAGGATTGCGGAGCCAAAGCATTTATTACTTCTAAATTCCTAGAGGAAACAGCTCAAAATTTAAATTCATCTCTTTCAGGTGTTTCTAAATATATGTTGGATGGTATATCGGAAGGCTATGAATCTTATGAAGATTCAATTGTAAAAATGTCCAAAGAATCCATAGAAGATGAATGTCAAGGAGGCTCGATGCTTTATTCTTCTGGAACTACTGGAAGACCTAAAGGAGTGAAGAGAAAATTAACTCTGGATCCACTGCCCTATAATGAAGATGATGACGATACAGGATTGGGAAGGGCTTTATTGATTTATGGAGCAACTGAAGAAAGTGTCTATCTTTCTCCGGCCCCTCTGTATCATTCTGCACCTTTAAATTTTGTAACAGGATTTCTTTCCCAGGGTTGTACAGCTGTAATTCTAGAAAAGTTTGACGAAGAAACAGCTCTAAAGTCAATTCAAAATTATAAAGTCACTCACTCCCAATGGGTTCCTACTATGTTTATAAGGTTTCTAAAAATAGACGCTTCAATCAGGACTCAATACGATCTATCCAGTCATCAAGTCGCAATACACGCTGCTGCGCCATGTCCAGTAGCAGTAAAAGAACAAATGATTGAATGGTGGGGGCCAATACTTCATGAATATTATGCGGGAACAGAGTTCAATGGAATGACAATTATAAATTCTGAAGAATGGATAGCTCATAAAGGATCTGTTGGTCGCCCATTATTCGGTACAGTTCATATTCTAGATGACGAGAGTGGAAAAGAAGTTCCAGCAGGAGAAACAGGAAGTGTTTACTTTGGAGGAGAGACTGCAACAACTTTTGAATATCATAATGATGAAGAGAAAACAAAGAGCGCTATGTCCTCTCAAGGTTATAGTACTTTAGGTGATGTAGGACACTTGGATGATGAAGGGTATTTATATTTAACTGACAGAAAAGCTTTTATGATTATATCGGGAGGAGTAAATATTTATCCCAAGGAGACGGAAGATGTATTGGTGATGCATCCTAAAGTATCAGATGTAGCAGTGTTTGGAGTACCTAATGAAGAAATGGGAGAAGAAGTTAAAGCGGTAGTTCAGCCGGCCGACATGGCGGATTCAGGACCTAACTTGGAAGCCGAATTAATAGCTTATTGCAAGGATCACATTTCTTCAGTAAAGAGCCCTAAAAGTATAGATTTTGAAAAAGAGCTGCCGCGACATCCAACCGGTAAGTTATATAAAAGACTTCTAAAGGATAAGTATTGGCCTTAAAAAATTTTGAAAAATAAGGCTTTAATTGCAGGCTCAACAGGTTTAGTTGGTGAGTGTTTGGTCAACACATTAGTTTCAGAAAATATTTCTGTTAAAGCTCTTGTAAGAGAAGATCGAGTTAGCTCTATAGCTCTTCTTGAGTATATAAAGATAAATTTTGATAATCTGAATCAATCTCATGATCTTTTTTTAGATGTAAAAGATTTATATATCTGCCTTGGTACAACCATTAAAAGGGCTGGTTCAAAGGAAGCTTTTCAAAAAGTAGATGTTCAATACTGTCTCGATATTGCAAAAGGAGCCGTTAAGGGCGGGGTTAAGAATTTGTCTATAATAACTTCTATTGGAGCAGATTCTAACTCTTCCAATTTCTATCTAAAAACAAAAGGAATTATAGAAGAAGAGATTTCCAAATTAGATTTTGAATCTATTTCTATACATAGACCAGGTTTATTAATAGGACCTAGAAAAGACATAAGGGTAGGAGAGATGATTGGACAAAAGATTCATCCTGTATTAATAAATCCAATTTTAATCAAAGGATTAAGAAAATACAGATGTATAGACATACAAATTTTGGCCAAATCAATGGCCTATCTTTCAGGATTAAAGAAGGGAAAAAATTTTTATTATTTTGATGATTTTATAAAAAATTTAAATAAATAATTAACTAGCTTTCTTAAACTTAAGGTCTGAGTTTGTGATACGACCAAATCTTATTTGTGAAAGATCTTTTAGGTAATTCT
>Ga0209089_10002307_pt1 | contig 16960 bp, 18 predicted proteins | sample ArcticOcean_MG_C_FD_187431 | JGI IMG/M metagenome (GOLD analysis project Ga0209089, IMG submission 187431) | Marine microbial communities from western Arctic Ocean - ArcticOcean_MG_CB2_150 (SPAdes) (version 2) | ecosystem: Environmental > Aquatic > Marine > Oceanic | place: Arctic Ocean: Canada... | reverse complement strand
TGGGTTCGAGTCCCACTCGACTCGCCAATCATTCTGCGTCTATAATAGCTCCCCCCACCCCGAAAACACTGAGCGGAATTTAATTGCACTTCCCTGTATTTTTTTGTTGACATTTTGGTTTATTTCTGGTATAGTGGTAACATGAATGATAACGAACATAAAGGACTTTTTAAAAATGGACGTATTTAGCATACACCAAGTAGCTTGGATAGTTGTTATTGGTATTCTCTTCCTATTGGTTGCAGTAGGAAAATAATAAAAATGGAGCAGCAGACAAAAGGTTCTACTCCATCTAAGCAATCAAATCCTTTTTTATGGTATGGAAAATGGATTAGTTCTATTATATTGATAATGGGGATGGTTCTTACAGCATACAATATCTTTCCAATGAACCTACTCTTTCATGTTGTTGGACTATCCGGCTGGTTGCTGGTTTCGCTAGCATGGAAAGATAGGTCACTGATAATGCTGAATACAGTAGCCCTGGTGATATATGCAAATGGGATAATCGCATATATATTATAAGAGCTCCTCACAGATTTTATTATGAAGAAAAAGTTTACAACCGCTGCATATGCAATAGCAATGACAGGGAATGGTGTCGGTACGAGAGGTAAATTTCGTCTAGGTGCAGTGCTGGTTCATAAGAATAGTATTGTCTCTGTTGGAACAAATAGCTACAAGACGCATCCACTTATGGCACCGAGAACAGAGTGGCCGTTTCTTCATGCAGAGCAACGCGCAATTATTCGAGCGGGTGTAGATAATTGTGAAGGTCTTGATCTGTATATCGCAAGAGTACTAAAGAATAATAATCTAGCATTGAGTAAGCCGTGTGATGTTTGCACTGAATTGATTAAAGAGGTTGGTATTAAAAATGTATATTATAGTACTAACGCAAATGAATTTATAAATGGGTGAGCGCCTCGTAGCTCAATGGTAGAGCAGGCGCCTTATAAGCGCCCGATCTGAGTTCAACTCTCGGCGGGGCAACCAGACTGAAAGTCAAAACATGAAGCACAGTAAAACATACAAACTTAGCAAGCTTATAGAGAAGCAGGGGAAAATATTATATCATAAAGCAGAAGATATGATAAAATATCATAAGCAAAACTTTGTTTATGGTAGATGGCTAGCATTTATTGCCGCAGTTGTATCTCTTGGTATGCTAACCTCTGGAGAAGCTTCTTTACAATGGGCTGGATGGAGCATATCATCCGGTACTTGTTTAGCATGGGCGTACTTTGCAAAGCAAGATAAGGATACACCCAGAATGCTGATGGAGATTTGTTTCTTTCTTGCTGCTGGTTGGGGGGTATATAATTGGATTGGAAGGATGTAGAGGAAGAATTGATTCAACTCTTTGGAGTGAATTATCACAACTATCCGAAGTGCGTGAAGCAGGCTGTCAGGATTATGAAATACTTAGATAAAATAAGAAAGGCCAATGCATTGGAGAAAGCAGCAGCTGCATATGAACAGACAAGAGAAGATGATGGTAAGTCTATGAAGATAGATGAGTTGTGTTAAAAATGGAAAATGATATTGACCAGTTAAAAATGCGTATTCTTTATCTAGAGAAAGAACTAGAAAGGTGGAGAAGTGATTATCTTTTATTGGAAGAAAAACTTAGACGAAATCCTTCTACCAGAGATACTTTTGCTATCAAAGAGCCCCGCCCCGTTAGAGGCGGAAGATATATTGGATGATTTAGGAGTTTATTGATATAACAACTATGGCAGCTTTATTAATACTATTGGTAACTGGTTATTTTATTTACAAGATTATTACCAGCCCAATTAAAACTTTTCGGTTTATAGTTAAGGGTGCATTCATTTTTATATTGGGATGTGCTGCTTGGCTTGGAATTGCTTTATTGTTGATGCACAACTTATGAGAAAAGGAATAAATAATGTGGGTATTTAAAACATATAAAACTAAATATATAGAGATGGAGTATTTGAGATGAGTATCTTTAAAGACCTTATCAAAGAGGAAGAAAAAAACGAAAAGAAAGATAGTGGATATGGGTTCACTATCAGTACTAAGCCGTTTAGGACTGTGACGGTGGAATACTTTGAGGCTTTAGATTCGCAGAAAGAACGCCGGGTGCGAGTAGTTACGACGACTCGTATCTATGGTTCGGGATCATCTAAGAGTAATCCTGTTGTTTCTGTATCTTATGAGTATCTATAACATGAATATTGGTGATACCGTAGAATACTATAACGCATACAAAGAAAAGGTGTGTGGAGTTATTACAGAGGTTTATTCTGACAAGGACAGCTACGAGAATATGAGATTGAAGAACGGCGTTCCGTTATACTATTCCAAGAAACTTTCTTGTTTTGTTCCCGTCAAGGAAAAGAATATATCTTCTGTGTTTTTCACTGTGGAAACTATTGGGCACTCGAAAGAGTTTATGTCATTCAATGAATTGCTCTAAAAAAAAGGAAACCATCTGGCACTTCACTTGCGACTTCTGCAAGGGGTGGTGGAGCATTGCGGAGAGCATAGAATGGCGGCCGGGCGGCCCGAAAAATCTCTATTGTCCTCACTGTGGAAAAAAGTGTGTTGATGATATCAAGTATACAGGGCAATAGGACACATCAACGATGATTAATTAATAATATTATGAATGATTTTATTGAAATATATGATGATGAAGAAAACCCTTTTGATGTCGTAGATATTATCACATGGTTTGAAAATAATTACAGCAGAACCAAATCTAAAGAGTCTGGACTATCTTATTTTAACCAGCATCGTAAAAGAATATGTACTTCAATGACTTTGGATTTTGGCAAAGACCATGAGCCGAATGAAGCCATATATTACTTGATTGAAAAAGCGAAAAATGAATATGTGAAATCTTACTCCTTTTTGGATAAATTGCAATGGAGAATTTGTCCCTTTTATAATATTCAAGGATATGACGGGCCCGAAGAAGGGTTCTTTTCCTTACACAATGAGCATACTGGTATGTATCCTTATCGTATGATTGCATGGATGATTTATCTTAATGATGCTGTGAGTGGTACAGAGTTTCCTTATCAGAACAAGACGATTACACCCAAAACTGGACGTACTGCTATATGGCCCGCTGGTTGGACTCATCCTCACAAGGGAGTCACTCCTAATCAAGGCTTAAAGTACATTGCTACAGGATGGTTTTACTTTCTTCCAAAGGGGCAACCGAAGTTTGATGGGAGACATCCAGACGAGCAACGCATACAGGAAATTGTAGTGTGAGTGCATTAAGTGATTTGATATATGGAAAGGATAAAAAACCCTGGCCATATTTTACTGACAAGTATCCTGTCAAGGTAAAACAAATAACAGGATTGGATAATGACCAGCTGGAAAAAGATATAAGAGAGGCTGGAGATTATCTTGGAGGTCGTACCGCAGCAAAATGTCTCATGACTCGTTGGGATATGCATACTGTCTATGAATCCTTTGTACTTGTTTCAGAAAAGGCTATGGAGATTGCATCAGATTGTCCTCTTGCAACAAAAACAGATACCGATGGAACTCCATTGAAGGTTCCTTTATATCTCAACGATACTTGGGGATTGATTTATACCAAAGGACAATCAGCAAAGGTGCATAATCATTGGCCATCTCTGTGGTCATACACTTATTGCATATCTGCTTGTGAAGAGTGTGCGCCTCTGATGTTTCCTAATGCGAAAGAACCCTTGAGTGTGACTCCAAAAACTTCTCAAATGATTGTGTTTCCTTCATGGTTGCAACATGAGGTTCCAGCACATAAATGTGAGCATGATCGTATTATGCTTTCTGGTAATCTGAACATGGGTAAAGAGAATGCTTCGTAATTTTGTAAGGGGATTTGAGAATGCACTGTCAACTGATATGTGTAAATCTTTAATTGATTGGTTTGAAAGCGAGCCGGACGTAAAAACTATAGAAGTGAATCGTGACACTCGTAACGATAAACAGATGTGGCTTCCAGAGACTTCTGAATTATATAACCCTGTGCAAGAAATTAAATATAATATGATGCATGAATATCTAGTAGAGTTTCCTTATGCATATAGGGGAACTAGAAAACTTGTTACACCAGAAATTAAGATTCAACGTACAAATCCTATGGGCGGGGGGTTTCACAACTTTCATGCAGAGGTAAGTCATTGGGAAAATTGTGCCAGAGCTCTGGTATGGACTATCTACTTGAATGATATTCCAGAAGGAGAAGGTGAGACAGAATTTTTATATGATAAAATAAGAATACAACCACGACAAGGTATGGGATGTATATTTCCTGCTGCATGGATGTATCAACATCGTGGTAATCCTGTACATACTCACTCTAAGTATATTGCGACAGGTTGGTATTGGTATCCAGAGGAGCCATCATTCACATGAGTTCATTAAAATCTATTGTAACTAACATTGAAAAAGAAAATAAACTTGAGGAAAAGAAACTTAAACAACTAAGAACCAATCCTTCTTCTATATCTTTTGACGTAAAGTTTCCTGTGGTACAAAAGGAATGCTCAAACGAAGAACTTCAAAAGCGACTTTCACAAGCATGTCGGGATATTGGTGATGTACAAAGATCATCAACCAATGTACAAGGAAGCATGACAGGTTGGTATATGCATGAATCAAATCCAGATTTTATGGAAGTGTGCCGACTTGCGACAGAGATTGCATATGAAAATTCTCCACGACAGGGTGTTCCATTAATGCCCTATGATTGTTGGGGCGCAATATATTCCAAGGGTGACTATACTAAGACCCATGAGCATTGGCCGTTGATATGGAGCTGGGTGTATAATGTGGAATGTTGTGAACACTGCTCACCATTGGTCTTTGATGATTCTTCTGGTATACATTCCATACAACCTAAAAGTGGTAATATGATTTTGTTTCCTGGCTGGGTTCGCCATTCTGTACCAAAACAAACATGTGACCATGATCGTATTATTCTAGCAGGGAATCTTGGAATGAATCCGTGGCAGGCAATTACTGGCATGGAATCCCGTGGCGCTACTGGTATGAGTGAAGAATTTAAAAATATGGCCCAGTGGTTATATTAAATAAATAAATTATACCATGATTAAATATAGAATAATCCATGACAATGATTGTCTATGCGAGAATCTATCGGATATAGAAGTACACGATTTACTTCTGTTGTATAAAGAAAAATATCCAGATTGGGAATTAGAAACTCAAAAATATAACTTTGATCCCGGCGGTCCACATTTAGGGCGTGATCCAGACTTGCATTAATTCTTATAAATAGTCAAAAGACTGTTTAGAGGATTATTATGGCAGAACAAAGTTATTTTATGGGCCAAGATGGATTCATCTGGTTCGTTGGTGTTGTAGAAGATAGAGATGATCCCGAGCGTATAGGACGGGTTCGTGTTCGTTGTCTTGGATTTCATACAGAAGATTTAAACTCACTTCCTACTGCTGATTTGCCGTGGGCTCATGTTATGCATCCCGTTACAGACCCTTCCATGCATGGAATGGGTAGTACTCCTTCTTTTCTTGTTGAGGGTAGTTGGGTTGTAGGCTTCTTTAGAGATGCACAAGAAAAACAGCAACCCGTTATTATAGGTTCTTTGCCGGGGGTTCCTGAGACTGCTGCTAATTATAAAGTAGGTTTCAATGATCCTAGAAGTCCTTATTCAAAACAAGTACCATATGCTAGAACTCCCAATTATGGTCCTTATCCTTTAGATGGAACTGCATATTCTAGAGATTCTGGTCATGAAGCAGGTGAACCAGATACTAATAGATTAGCACAAGGCGAAGTATCAGAAACACATAATTCTCTTATTGATAGAAGACTAAGAAGGTTGCGTGGTGATCCAGCAATAAATGATGATACTGTTGGTGTAGATGATGATAGTGATCCAAGCTTAACAAGCCTTGGAACAGGTGTTCCCACAGCAACGCAACCATACCTCAAACAAGTGTCAGATGCTGCTGTTGAAGAGACTCGTGGGTGGTGGGACGAACTTGATCCGAAGGGTATTAAGAAATATGCAGCAGCATATAGTTCTGGTCAATATCCGTATAATCATGTACAGGAAAGTGAATCAGGCCACATACATGAAATAGATGATACTAAGGGTGGAGAAAGATTATACAGACAACATATGTCTGGAACATTTGAAGAGATACATCCTGACGGATCAAAAGTTGTTAAGATAATTGGTGACAATTATGAAATTATTGCTGGTAAATCAAATATTGCAATATTTGGTGATGTAAACATAACAACTTCTGGAACGGTAAGAGAACTCATTAAAGGAGATTATCATTTAGAGGTAGAAGGTAACTACACTCAAAAGATACACAAGAACCATCGTGTCAAAGTTGGTGTTGGTGAAGGTGGCGGAAATCGTGAAGAAGAAATAAGAGGCAATCATGCGTATCAGATTAATGGTAATATAAAGAGTAGAATTACTGGAAATGTCGATACAATAATTGAGAAATCTGAAGTCAGATTTATAAATGATACCAGCAGTCTAAGTGTACAAAATGCTATTAAGATTGTTGCAACAGGGCCCACATATGTTAACGGAGATACTTCTGGTGATATCACTATAGTTGCTAACAACAATTTGTCTACAACAACCATATCAGGAATTACATCATTCAAGTCCGGTGATAAGTTAAATGTGAAATCAGCTGCAACTATGCATATTAAATCAGAAACAACTATTGATATGGATGCAACAACGGAAGTTGATGTTGATTCTGCAACGATTAACTTGAACTAGGAATAAAGATGCCAGCAATACATAGACATGGAGATGCAAGAGTTTGTGGTGCAACTACAATCGTATCGGGACAAAGTACAGTATATGCTAATGGTGTATTAGTGTCTGTTAATGGAGATGTTAATACTCATGGAGCTGGTGCATTAGTTGCTGGATCAAACAATGTGTTTGCTGGAGGAAAAGCAGTTGTTAATAATACACCAGACGCAGCATTAGTAGATAGTTTGGGCCACGCACCTGCTCTCACCAAAACTGCTGCTGGTTCTTCAAACGTGAATGTAGGAGACTGATATGGCTGATTATAAAGTTTCAGGTTTGGCTGGGGTAAGTGAAAAGTTTAATGCGTCACAAGAGAAACTTGACATCATGATATCTGATGCTATTGATGAATTAGAGGTTGATGCTTCAACACATAAATCTACTATGGATACTGATAATACCTCATTAGTGGCCAGCAATAAAGCAATGATGTCTGAATTATCAGAATTTTCTACAACAGCATCGCCTCCAGCAGCTGAAGTGTTACAAGCAGAAGTTGATTCAGAAAAAGAAACCCCTTCTGTTCAACTTGCAAATCCCAATGTTACTAGTGCAACAACCAATGCATCAAGTTCTTTTAATAATTTTTTTAGATCAGTAGCTAAAACTGGAACGCTTCCTACAACGGATACTGGATCGTATACTGTAACTACAAACTCTACAACTATTGTATCAAGTGCTGGCGGTCCAGCACTAACAGGTGAAGTCACAACACCCAAAGATGCGACAGTAGTTGATGACAATCAATCAGAAAAGAACAATATTAGTGATGCTGGATTTTCTAGTAGACCAATTTTCCAACACCAATCTTTTACTAAAGATGCCACTTCTCTAGAGTTAGAGAAATATCCAGCTGGAGGATATGCACCTAGAATGCACGGATTTATAGACCTTAGTAATACTAATGAAGTTTCAATAGGATTATTTACGGAGAACGAACTTAAAGCAGGATATGCTAGACGAAGAATTTATCCAGCTGGACACATAAATTCAACAGTCGATGGAATAAAAATTATGGATGAATACTCTCTTGTTGGCAAGGTATTAACAATCGAAGAACCAAGACTTTTTAATTATACTGGTTGGTATCAAGTTGCCACTGGTCGCACAACATATTTCCAAGTTTTATACAAATATAACAGTAAGTATGATCCAAACTAGTAATAATGATAGCAGATAATTATGTGACATCTTATAAATAATAAAAACAGGAGTCTATAATGGCAACACCAACTGCACATACAGATGCACAAGGTCAAAATGATATTGATCGTAATGTTCGTCAGTATACAGACTTGGACCTTTTCTTTTCTAAGAAGGCAACGTCTAAAGACATTAGTAAGGTAACTGATATTCAAGCAGTCAAGCGTTCTATTCGCAATCTTGTGTTGACTAATCATTATGAAAAACCTTTTCATCCAGAGATTGGTTCAGGTGTAAGAGGTATATTGTTTGAGCCTATGACTCCCCTAACAGCACATATTCTTACAAGAAAGATAGAAGATGTTATTACAAATTTTGAACCCAGAGCAAGACTGATATCTGTTCGGGCACAACCAAATTTAGATCGTAATGAATATGAGTGTACAGTACAATTTTATGTTGTGAATGCTCCAACCGAATTAGTAGACCTAACGGTATTTCTAGAAAGATTACGATAATGGCAGTAAATGACACAAGACTAAACGTAACAGAATTTGACTTTGATAACGTAAAGAATAATCTTAAAATTTTCCTCAAAGGACAAACAGAATTTAAGGATTATGATTTTGAAGGTTCTGGCATGAGTGCCCTTCTAGATGTTCTTGCATATAATACACACTACCTTGGATTCAATGCAAACATGCTTGCAAATGAAATGTTTTTAGATAGTGCATCATTACGTTCAAGCATTGTTTCTCATGCAAAAACTTTAGGTTATATTCCTGCCTCGGCAAGAGCTGCAACTGCAATAGTTGATGTTACATTAAATACTACGGCACTGGCTACAGCAACAATGGATGCAGGCACAGTTTTTACAACTTCTAATGATGGAACAGATTATCAATTTGTTACTGCTAATGATGTTACTGCTTCCAATATTGGTTCTGGTATTACCTTCAATGATGTCAAGATTTATGAAGGAACTTTTATAACAACCAGATATACTGTTGATACTTCCGATGCAGATCAAAGATTTCTTCTTAGAGATAATAGAGCAGATACAAATACTCTAACAGTTAAAGTTCAAACTTCATCGTCTGATACAACAACATCAACATATACAGAAGCAACAGACATAACTCAAGTTACAACTTCAAGTAAGGTATATTTTTTACAGGAAGTTGAGTCTGGTAAATTTGAGATTTATTTTGGTGATGGAGTAGTTGGTGGTGCATTGTCTGATGATAATATTGTAATTATGACTTATGTTGTTAGTAACAAGTCTGTTGCAAATGGTGCTACCATATTTACAAATTCTGGAACAATTGCAACAATTGCCGATGTCGCAGTTGCAACTGTAGCATCAGCTACTGGCGGTTCTAATTCTGAAAGTTTAAAATCAATTAAATATAATGCTCCACTTGATTATGCATCTCAAGGAAGATGTGTAACTGCTGAAGATTATAAAGTCTATGCAAAAAAATTATTTGCAAATACTCAGTCGGTATCAGTATTCGGTGGAGAGAGTGGTTCATTCGATTCTAGTCTTGGTGTAGTAAGTACAGCAGAATATGGCAAGGTTTTCATTTCCATCAAATCAACTACTGGACTTGAATTAACATCAGCTGAAAAAACACAATTGATAAAAGAATATGCTCCTTATACGGTTGCATCAACCACCCCTGTCATTGTTGATCCACTAATAACCTATTTGATTTTGAACGTGACATTTAAATTCAATACCAGTGCAACTACATCAACTGGTTCAGAATTAGAATCTTTGGTTTCAACTACTTTACAAAATTATAACACTTCTGATTTAGAACAGTTTGAAGGATTGTTTAGACACTCAAAAGTTTTAGGACTTATTGATAATACGAATACATCAATTACGAGCAATACGACAAATATAACTATGGCTCAAAAATTTACGCCAACTATCACTGCTACAACATCTTACACTATTAACTTTAACAATGCATTTTATAATCCTCATTCTGAACATAATAAAACATTGGGTGGAGTAATTGCTTCAACGGGATTTTATATTAGTGGTGATACTACTAACATCCATTACTACGATGATGATGGTGACGGAAATCTGAGACTGTACTATGTTTCTGCTGGTGCTAGGGTATATGCTGATGAGACTGCTGGGACAGTAACATACTCAACGGGAAAAATTGTTACTGATTCAGTTTATATTACTTCAGCAGATACAGTTGATGGCGTAGCATCTACTCAAATTCGTATTACAGCGGTTCCCGATTCCAAAGACATCGTTCCAGTTCGTAATCAATTACTAGAAATTGATTTTACCAATACTCTAATAACAGGAGAAGTTGATACTGTTGCGGTGGGTGACAGTGGTGCTGGTACTACTTACACAACAACATCTGCTTATACATCAACGTCGAGTTATTAAATAATGGCATTTAGAGATAAAGAATTTTATTCTGGTCCGTCAGGAAATTTGACAACTAAGATTAGTACTCAAATAGATGGCCAACTTCCTGATTTTATTCAGGCAGACCATCCTGTATTCTCTCGTTTTCTAAAACATTATTATCAATATCTTGAATCTGGTGAACTTCGTCTTACAGTAAATGTTGATAATCTCCTTTTAGACCTAGAATCAGAATCTTTTGCGCTAGATGTAGACGGTAATAAGATTGTTTTAGAAAAGGGTTCTGGAAGTGATGGTAAGTTTGATGCAGGAGAAACCATAACTGGTGGAACATCAAACGCAACTGCAACAGTTCTTGTAGATGATTTAGGTAATACCAGTACTCCAAGACTCTTCATTACATCACAACAAAAATTTATAACAGGAGAAACCATAACAGGTGGAACCTCTGGTGCAACAGGCACAATTACTAGGTATCGTGCAAACCCTGTACAGAATATACAACAGCTGTTAGACTATGCCGATGTTGATAATACCATTTATGACTTCCTAGATAATTTCCGTGATGAGTTTATGAATGCTATTCCTCTCACACTTGCCACAGGTATTGATAAAAGAAACCTAATCAAAAATATTCGTGAGTTGTATCGGGCCAAAGGAACATCCGAAGGTCATAAGATTTTCATGCGTATGCTTCTTGGTGAAACTGCTGATGTAGTGTATCCAAACAAATATATGATGCGGGCTTCTGACGGTAAGTGGGGCAACAAAATAATTATGAGAGCTGCTCCTCTTACAACTATAGATGCACTAGAATCAGTTGGTACAACTATACTTGGCAAATCGTCTGGTGCAACCGCAATTATTGCTTCTGCTACTCAATTTTCTGAAGGTGGTGTTGCAATCGTAGAATTTGAACTCAATAAAGATTCTATTAGTTCCATATTTTCCTTCACAGAAGGTGAAATTTTAAGCACAACTTCTACAGTGCAAGACATTGCCATGACGTTTACACTTAAAAATATAGTGTCAACTGGCGTGATTACAAATAGAAGTGCTTTATATACAGCTGATCAAGATATTGGTTTTGATGCAAACACTTCTATTGGTAATGGTTTAGCAACAGCAAGAATTCAAAATATTACTGGTGGATCAGTAAATGATGTAGTGGTAGATGATATTGGAACCAAATATGAAGTAGGTGACACTTTAACATTTACAACTAGTGATTTAGATATAGTTGCAGCAGATGGATTTGTTTCTGTTATTGATGGATCACTTGTATTAGATGGTACAGATACAAAATCTACGAATGCTGGCGATTTTATAATTTCAGAAGATGACACAACAACACATGTTGAGTTATTTTCTATTGAAATGGAAAGAGCAACTGCCAGCAGTATTGGTGAAAATATTATTTTGAATAATGCTTATGATGCTACAGCGGTTCAAGTAGAATCAGGAACTAGTTCTGTTGGAAATATAATATTAAATGGAACAGATTCAAGTAAGACTGATGATGGCGTAAAACTTGAACTGGAAGCTTACCATGATGTTGCTGATTCTCATGCTGGTCATAGTCTAGTTATGGAGTCGTCCATAAATCAAGAGAGTAATGATACTTATAGTTCAGGTTCGGATAGATTTGCAATAGAAGAGACAACAGATTATAGCGGTGGAATTTCTAGAATCTTTCTTAAAACTGGTGGAGTTGGTTATGTAACTATTCCTACCGTTTCTGTATCAACAACGACTGGTACAAGTACAGCCTTACTTGCGGTAACAGATAATATTGGCTCTGTTGGTGATGTAGAAATAACCAACCAAGGATTTAATTATAGTACAGCACCAGACATGACGTTTCGTGCAAACTTTACTTTGAAAGATGTATCAGGAACTTTCACAGCTGCAAATACTCTTACCACTCATACAGGAATAGTTAAGGGATGGGATTCAACTAATAATATTTTGACTACAACTTTTGAGGATGTAGTAAGGTCAACATTAGAGACTAGTGATAACGAAGAAATTGCTCTTGAAGATAATTTGAGAGTTGGTAGTGATGTTAAGGTTACTACGATTGGAATAAATCGGTCAATAGATGAAGAGGATCAGATTGTAGATGCTGATGGTATCAGAATTGTTCTAAATGCTGATGAATGGACTGATGGATATATTGTTCTTGAGGGTGGAGAAGGAGAAACCTCTGGTAGTGCTCTTGTTCTTGAATCACCTACAGATTCATTCTTTCCACCTTTACAAGCAGAATATGCTGCAAGGGATGGAACTAATGTTGGAGATGGTATTGCGAATGAGTCAGGAACAGGTGATGTTCTTTTATCGGAAACAGCTGTATCTCTTGGCGACAATACACATGCTCGTCAATTTGAAAGAATAGTACTTGAGGAAGCTCTACTTGTTGAAACTACATCACAAAAGAAGGCCGATAGATTATCTGGCGTTGGCACTTATTTAATAACCAATTCATCTGAAGATACTGATCCTAGTACTATTATTCTTAATGCCACAGACAGTTCGCAAACTGATGCTGGTGGCGATATATTAAATGAGGAACATGGTAATAATAATACAATTATTTTGAATGGAACGGATTCGGATGCGACAAATGCGGGTGCGAAACTTTTACATAGTGTTGAAGCAGCAGACGGTGTGGTTGCTCTTAACGGTACAAATTCGGATGGCACAAATGGTGGTGACAGTGTTGTTAATGAAAGTGATATAGATTTCTTTGATGGTGCGACAGGCATTGCGAAATATCCAACCACTATCACGGATTCTGGTGGTGCGACAGGAACGATTGTAAAGGCCAATATCGCAAAGGGCACATCTACAATAGATGTCACTATGGAAACCCTCAAGTCCTATAGTACTAACATAGAAAGTCTTATTGGTGAAGACCTGAATAGAATTCAGGATTCTTATTATTATCAACAATTTTCCTATGAAGTACAAGTTGGATTTGGAACGAATAGTTATCTTGATCAGTTAAAGAAAGCAGTTCATCCTGCTGGTTGGGCTGTGTTCGGTAAGACAAAGGTTGCAACATCTATTTCTGCTGCGGTAACAAATGCTGGGTCTTCTCTTGGTGGTGGTTGGTTTAGTGATCTTGGTGTTACGGCTCCTGCTGATCGATTCTCCCCGATACTTGCTTCTACTTTCCAACTTCTATTCTCTGAAGTTACTAAGAGGCGTCTGGGTGTTGTGGATATTGTGGACGGCGCATTTGAAGAGCATATAGTTCTAGAGGATTCAGAAGATATCAAAGTTGCAGGGGATTCTATTATTCTTGATGCATCTGAAATATTTGAAGTTGCAATTGAACATGGCGGTACTGATGGAGCAGGAACTAATGCTGGAGATAATATCGTTCTGAACGGTACAGATTCTTCCTCTACTAATGCAACAGATCAGATTATTGTAGAAGGTTATTCTCATGCTGGTTCTTATGTTATAGAAGAAACCCCAATATTCCACTTTGACGATTTTGTTGGTGTTCAACTTGAAGATGGTGTTGATACTGATGCTGGAGGCTATGGCGTTATTAAACTTAACGGCACAGACTCTTCTTCCACAAATGCTAACGAGAAAATTATATCAGAGAAGTCCGTAGCGGTTTCTGCTAATATAGTTATGGATAGTAGCGAGGATAGTGACCATGTAACAAGAACAGATGCTGGTGGTGATATTCTTCTTGATGGTACTGATTCGGACTCCACTAATGCTGGAGATTCTATGGAGTTGGAAGATGTCTCTGCTGGAATCGTTTTCAATAAAGTTGGATTGCAGGGGAATCAAGTACTCACTTCATTATTGAATGAGGATGGTGGTTCTCAGCAACTTGAAACTTCTTTCAAGGGTGGTGGTTCAAATTACGATGTTTCTCTTGTCACCTTTATTTCAAGAAAAATTAATTTACCGTTATCAACTCCAAGACATTTATCAACTGGTTTGGTAACACTTGCAAGAAATCCATTTCCCAATCAAGTCTCCAGATTTGAGTTGGAAAAGGGAACTGCAACGAGTGGATATCTTTTGGTAAATAATGATCTTCATCAAATAAATGAAAATATTGATGCGGGCCCTGTTGGAAAAGTGGAAGCACGAGCACCATATCCTATAGATGATGGTGTTAATTTTATTTTGGAAGATGCAGCTGATCCCAACAATGATTCCAGTTTCACTTTTGAGAATATTGGAAACTACTCTAGTGATACTATAGTAGCAGAATTTGATGTTATTATATTGGAGCAAGCAACGACAGGATGGATAGGTACTTCATCCGATAAAATTATTCTGAATGCAACCGATTCAGATTATACAGATGCAGGGGAGAATATAGTTGCAGAAGTTTCAGCAAATGCGGGTGATACTCTAGTTCTTAATGGTATAGACAGTTCCAGTACCAGCGCTGGATATAAAATTCTTGGTGAGAGTGTTGAGCAGTATGACTTCTATACACTGTCAGATATTATAAAACCATCATCAATAATTGTAGAAGAAAGTGTCTCTAGCCAGGAGGGAATCGTTAAACCCGCTTTCTTTAGACAAGAAGATGGTTCGACGGCTTCAGAAGCTTATGGAGATAATATGATTCTTGAGAGTAAAACAGGATTTGGAACCAACAATAAATTAGAAATGGAGAGTGACAGTTCTACCATAAATATAATCGTTGAGGATTATCTAAATAATGGTACAATACCATTACAGAATTATACCAATTCCACCTTGCAACCAATTACTAGACCTTCTGATATTTTGATTTCAGAATATGGTGCATTAGATTTGGAAGATGAAAGTAATGGTTCTTTGATATTGAACGGTACAGATGGTTCTTCTACAGATGCTGGCGGAAGATTTAGGTTTGAACTTGCAACTGATGATAATATTAATATCAATTACCCAAATGTATGAGTTTAGTATTATAAATATGATGTATAAATATAAGAACAAATACAAGGAATTTAGTTCATGGCAATAGCTGCAAGTTCAGTAACACCAACGAATAGTTTAGAAGATTTCAGACTTGAGTTTAACAACTTGGTTACTGATGTTACTGGTATTACTTCTACAAATACTTTTTCCACCGCCATTGTATTTGAGGGTGCGACAGCTGATGGATACGAAACGACACTGACTGTTGTTGACCCGACAGCAGATAGAACATGGACACTACCAAATGTAACTGATACTGTTGTTGGTAAGGCTACAACAGACACACTTACAAATAAAACACTTACAACCCCAGTTATTGCAGAAATAGATTCTGGTTCTACAATCACTCTTGATGCGACTACTTCTATTACACTTGATGCTGCCGCAGGCGATATAAATCTTACGCCAGCTGCAACTTATGATATTAATGTTCCAACAAATATAGGAATAACATTTGGTGATGACGGTGAAAAAATTGAAGGAGATGGTACTGATCTTACAATTAGTGGTAATAATATTAATCTTACTGCTACCGCTGATGTAGTTATTCCTGCTGATGTAGGTATTACTTTTGGGTCAGGAGAAAAGATTGAAGGGGATAGTACCGATTTAACAGTTACCTCTGGTGCAGATATTAACCTTACTGCAACTTCAGATGTTAATATACCATCTGGTGTAGGAGTAACATTCGGAAATGATGGAGAGAAAATCGAAGGTGATGGGACTGATTTGACAGTTGCTTCATCTGGAGCTCTCACACTTACTTCTACTTCTCATACAGTAGACACTTCTGGTGATATCGTATTAGATGCTGATGGTGGAGATATTTTCTTTAAGGATGCTGGAACTACATTTGGTAGCGCGACAAATACCAGTGGTGATCTTATAATTAAATCTGGTACAACTACAGCCTTAACTTTTGATGGAGCTAACGCAACTTTTGCCGGAACTGTGACTATTGGTAGTGCTGAAATTAGTGAGGCAGAGCTAGAAATTCTTGATGGTGCTAATGTAACAACTACCGAATTAAACTTAATAGATGGCGGTACTTCAAGAGGTACGATAGCAGTAGCAACTGGTGATGGTATTTTAATCAATGATGGTGGTACAATGCGTATGACCAATGTTGATACCGTATCTACATATTTTGCATCCCATGCTGTTGGTGGCGGTAATGTTGTTACAACTGGTGCTTTAGACTCTGGTTCTATAACATCTGGGTTTGGAACAATTGATACGGGCGCGTCTGCAATTACGACTACTGGTGTCATAACGGGTGGAACAGTTGAAGCAACTACTGATACTGCGGCAAGTGACAATGCCGCAATGGGTTATACTGCCGGTGAAGGACTGATTCTTACTGGTCAAGGTTCTACGAATGATGTAACAATTAAGAATGATGCAGATGGTGCTGTTATTTCAATTCCCACAGGAACAACTAATGTTACGATAGCTGGTGATCTTACTATCTCTGGTGATGATCTTTTTATGGGAACAAACACATCTGGTGCTGCTTTGATTGCTGATGGTACAAATTATAATCCAGTAGTAATTTCTGGTGATGCTACAATCGCAACGAATGGTGCTTTAACAATTGCCGCTACATCAGTTGAAGGAAGTATGCTTAACACTAACGTAATTAGTGGACAAA
>Ga0209089_10002303_pt1 | contig 16973 bp, 22 predicted proteins | sample ArcticOcean_MG_C_FD_187431 | JGI IMG/M metagenome (GOLD analysis project Ga0209089, IMG submission 187431) | Marine microbial communities from western Arctic Ocean - ArcticOcean_MG_CB2_150 (SPAdes) (version 2) | ecosystem: Environmental > Aquatic > Marine > Oceanic | place: Arctic Ocean: Canada... | reverse complement strand
CGATTGGAGTCAAGATAGATTCCAATGTGACATCAGACATTCATAGAATTTTTCGACTTGAGGGCTCGCTAAATAGTAAAAGTAGTCTTGTGAAACTAGTCTGCCAAGACATTGAAAAATTCAATCCGTACATAGAAGCATGTTTGATTGAGGATAAACCAGTAGAAATTTTAGCAAATTTTCCAATTAAATTTAGTTTAAAAAATACAAAATTTGGTCCATATACGAATGAAAAAACCTCCGTTCCAAAATATGCTGCAGCCTATATGGTATGCAAAGGTATAGCATCAATCTCTGATACGTAAATCTTGCACATATGCCAACAAGGTATTAATTTACTAAAAATCGACGTTATTCAACTTGTATAGCGCTAAAAGTGAAGGGGGTAGTCAACCTCCACCAGATGCTGGAAAATATATCAGAATAGGAATAATAGCTCTAATCGCAATTATTGCCTTTGCTCTTGTAGGCAACCAAGCTGTGGAATTATTTATGAATGTGGAAGAATTTGCTGATCTTTTTATAACACCACTCTACTTCGCATTAGTTTCTTCCATAATTCTATCAGTGATAGCACTAATACGTGTAAACATAGTAAAACGCCATTCGATTTTGTGGTATTCTTTGTCTACCGCAATTGGTTTCATTAATCGTAACCCAACTTCGGCTGTAACAGAAACTATTACAAGTTTCCACGATTACAAGTTATCTGTTCCACATTTTGTAATTTGGCAGTTTACCAAGGTTGTCCTCTTTGGGGCATTCTTTGCAAACATTATGTTTGGTTTTGCCGCTATGTATGTAATAGACGGAAATAGTTTGGGTATAGAGAACATACCTGAAATATTTTCACTTCCTTTTGTAACACCACCAACCGATTATTCTTATGCAACTGAAAAGGTAGTTCCAATGATTCCAGCACTATTAATTCTGGTTCCATCTATACTGGGTGTTATTGGATTACGGCTCTTGTTGTTTGTTGGGCTACATCATATTTTCAAGGTTGCTACATCCTATATTCATGATGCGGCTCAAGGAAAACCAAAGTGGCTTAATTACACTTCATCATTTGAAGCAATTGTAGGAATTGGTATAATCTGGTCCGCCTTTAACATGTTCTTTGGTGAAAACATTGATTACAATACAAAATATGCCATAGGAGGAACATTTGTTATTGGTTTTGCATTAATTGCGTTTTCAATATTTGATAGGATTAGATCTAAGATACTAACGCATATGTTAAAAAGAGATGTATACGTCAGAATTTTTACTATTATTGCAATTGCAGTAATTGTCGGCATTGCAATGTCTGTTAATACCAGTATTGCTGATGCTAAAAAGATAGAATATCTTGGACCATATACCGCACAACAAATTGGCGTGAATCAATATCTTGCTGAATTAGATCAAATTGTAGAACATATTCATGATCCATCAATAAAATCAATTTCTCCAAACCAAATTGATCAGTACATTGTAGACAATGCTGATGTTCTAGACGGTATCCGTGTATGGGATTGGGAAGCAGCATTTGCAAAATTAAAACCAGAAATTGGATTGATACCTTATGTAAATTTTGAAGATAATGATATTTTGAGGTTTGATGACAAACTATACTGGACTGCATCCATGGCACCAATCCTGCCTTCTTCTGTAAGCTTGGAAAACCAGTGGTATAACGAGCACCTAGTTTATACTCATGTGCCAAACGGATTTCTAACTTTAGAGGCGACTGATGGTAAAATAGTTGATAGCTCTGAGTTGTTTGAACAGAGACAAATCTACTATGGCGAGGGTGGCTTGCTTGAACAAACTTGGTCCGGATATCCAACAGACCGAGGATCAACCACTGCGGAACTAAACAGTGCATCATATGACGGAACTGGCGGATTGGAGATTGCTCCGCCTATTAGCTGGCTGTTTGAGCCGAACTTCATGATCTCATTTCCTGGAACGCCAATTCACGTTATGAGATACAAGGATGTTAATGAAAGAATGGAAACACTATATCCATACTTTTTGTATGACTTGTTTGGAAAGGAGCTTGATTCACTCCCAGTAACAGATGGCAAGAATACCTATTGGCTCGTTCCCCTCATCATTGGATTTGATTCAAACGATGTTCCTTGGTCAGCGGGAAATCCATATCTTAGATTGGTAGGTTACGGGTTAGTAGATACCTATGACGGTAGTATTCAACTGATCAAACATGGAGACGACTTTTTTAGTGATATGTTCATGAGCCAGTATAAAGACAACGTAATCGAGATGCCTGAATGGCTTGAAGAACAGATAAGGTATCCTCAGGAGCTTTTTAACTGGAGGACTGAGATGTACAACATCTATCACGTTACTGATGTTGATATATTCATACAAGCAAATGAATTCTATGAAATACCTCGTGGCTTAGATACTTACTACATACAAGCAAAGCCACCTGGATTTGAAGAACCAGAATTTGTTGGCTTGCTATCTCTCGAACTTAGAGGTTCACAGGGAAGAAACTTGGCTGGATACATGGTTGTAGAAAATGATAAACCAAACCTAGGTAAGATGCAATTTTATGAAGTTCCAATAGAATCAGACATTAAACTGTTAGGTCCTACCTCTGTTCGTGAGGCATTGGATAGAGATCCAGACTTTGCTCAATTAAAGACACTTTTGAGAAATCCTCGAATTGGTGATAACATATTATACCAAGTGGGTGAGCACGATACCTACTTTATCCCAGTTTATACTGCTGGTGCAGGCGGTGTTGTTGCACAACTGGGTACTATTGCAGCTGTTGGTGCCGCGTTTACCGGCGAATATCATGTGGGCTTGGGCGATACACAAGAATCAGCATTTGAGGCATATCTGCAAAAATTAGCTGGCGTTACACCAACTGCTAGTGCGACCAGTGATGGCGTAATGGGTATTGTACTAGACAAAGATGCGAGAATAGATGCTGTGCTATCAATTTTTGAAGAAAAGGGCATAGTTCTCACCACTCCAACTACAATTCAAATTCCATTGGCGTTTAGTATAGGTGATATCGCATTCTATTCAAAATCTGACCAAGAGGCTACAACTAAATTGGTTACACAATTCATCAACGAAGCTGGAACTAGTAAGCGTATTCTAATGTGGGAGGAAGAAAATGCATTTAACTTTGGATATATCAAAGTTGTTGACAACGTAACTGAGCTACATTATATCTCGATTGAGGTAGGCAAGTAGTTGCTACTTGTTGTAGATAATGGTTCTATCTACACAAAAAATCTGGTAAACTTCCTTTCTGAAAAGAAAATTAAATTCATCAGCCAAAAATTTGATGAAGTGAATCTATCAGATATGCAACAATTTAATTCGTTTATTCTTTCTGGAAGAAGGAAAAATGATAGAAAAATTAACGCAGTAAACTCTAAAATCATAAAACATGCTGTCTCTGAGGAAAAATCATTGCTTGGAATTTGTTATGGCGCTGAAATTCTAGCTATTACATTGGGTGGCACAATAAAAAAATCAGATGAACATGTAGGAGGCCAGGAAACTGTTGTTATTGAAAAGGAAAACGAAATTTGCCATGGAGAAATAGACGTAACTGAAAGTCACAACTATGAGATTTCACAATTAGGCAGCCAACTTCATAGTTTAGCCAGCTCCAAATCATGCAAGTATGAAATTGTAAAACATAATAATTTGAATATTTTTGGTACGCAGTTTCATCCTGAAATGAGTAGCGATGGGCAATCCATGATCCAATCTTTTTTGTCGATTTAATAGATTGAAATATAGTAAAATAATTAGAAAATTTATGGTAAAAAAGCTGATAATTGATCACAATGAGAAGGGAGAGATCGTTTCACCATCATACGTTGATATTGTTTCTAAGATCAACGAAATAATTGAAATCCTTTCAATTGAAAAAGTAGACGATAAAGACTTGCGTTAATTTGAGATATGCGGAGTGCGGGATTTGAACACGCGACCTCCAGCTTGGGAAGCTGACGTCCTACCAGTCTGGACTAACTCCGCTCAATTCGGGTTTTGAAATTAATATTATATAGTTTGATTGATTAATTTTTGTCATGGATGCAAGATGTCCAGAATGCGAAAAGGTTGCAGTTCTTGACGATGAGATTACAAAAGTAAAATGTCCACATTGTAGCTTTGAGGCAGATTACGAAACTTACTTAGAGATTATGAAAGAGAAGGCACTGAATATGTCTGCGGATTATATTCCAGATAGATCAGGTTTCTAGCTAACAAACTCCAAAGATTAATTAGTAGTTTGGTGATTTTTTCGAATGCTTGGCCAACTTCAAGATAACAATATCTGACACAAAAGGAAAATCAATTACTAAGGAACTAAAAGATAACGATGCGAATCCTTTGCTTGGATTACTAATAGGTCAAGAAACAGATGCTTCTCTTGTGGGATTAGAGGGAAAGATCAAGATTACAGGTGGTAGTGATAAATCAGGTGTTCCTATGAGGTCAGATCTACTTAGCTCTGCAAGAAAACGTATTCTAATACCAAAAGGAGTTGGTTTACAAGGAACAGAAAAAGGTCTGCGAAAACGGAAGCTATTAAGAGGAAATACAATATCTGAAGAAATTTATCAAATTAACAGTAGATATGATGGCGAAATTAAGGTAGAGGAACCTAAGAAAGAGGAGAAGGCAGAAGCTCCTAAAGAAAAACCAAAGGCAGAAGCTCCTAAAGAAAAACCAAAGGCAGAAGCTCCTAAAGAAAAACCAAAGGCAGAAGCTCCTAAAGAAAAACCAAAGGCAGAAGCTCCTAAAGAAAAAAAGGAATAGGTTAACATAACAGAATTTTTAATTCTTAATGATGCATTGGAAAGATTCACTTCCTGATTGGTACATAAAAAAATATGGAAAACAACCATGTGTCAATATTGGTACTGCAGGTCATGTAGACCACGGAAAAACAACTTTAATTCAGGCACTAACTGGAAATTGGACTAGCGTACATAGTCAAGAGCTAAAAAGAGGAATTACCATACGTGTTGGATATTCAGATGCAGCATTTTACAAATGTAAAGACTGTGAATCGCCATTGGGGTATTCAACTGAGCCAAAATGTCATAACTGTGGAAAAGAAAGCGAATTATCAAGAGTGATAAGTTTTGTTGATAGTCCAGGTCACGAAAGTTTGATGGCAAACATGCTTTCGGGTTCGGCACTAATGGACGGTGCTTTGCTGTTGGTTGCTGCAAATTCTAAAGTTCCACAACCTCAAACAAAAGAACACCTTCTAGCTTTGCAAATATTGGGAATCAAGCAAATTGTAATTGTCCAAAACAAAGTTGATCTCATATCACACCAAGATGCTTTATCAAACTACTCTGAAATTACAAAGTTTGTAAAGGGAACAAAGGCAGCTAGTTCCCCAATTATACCAATTAGCGCACAGTCATCTCTTAACATGGATGCTTTGATAGGTGCTATTGAAGAAACAATTGAAACACCAGTTAGAGATGAATCTAGTGACACGGTGATGCATGTTTTACGATCTTTTGATATAAACAAACCTGGAACTAAAATCAAAAATCTCAAAGGTGGAGTAATCGGTGGTAGTATAACTCAGGGAAAGTTATCGGTTGGCGATGAAATTGAGATCAAACCCGGATTAATTAATCCGAAGAAGAAATCTTATCAATCTATACAAACAGAAATAGTTTCTTTGGGAACAGGCGCTGGTATTGTGGATGAAGTAAAATCAGGAGGTCTGGTGGCAATTGGAACAAAACTTGATCCCTCTCTTTCAACAAGTGATTCACTAATAGGCTCTGTAGTTGGCAAGCCTGGCACTCTACCTGAAAATTCTACAGAGGCAAAACTAAAAATCAGTTTATTTGACACGGCCGTTGGTTCTGCCGGAGAAACCAAAGTTGTACCTGTAAAAGTTGGTGAATTGCTTAGAATTAATGTTGGAACCGCTCCTGTACCTGCAACAGTAAGCAAAGTAAAATCTGATAATATAGAAGTGGAATTTAGAAGACCAGTATGCCTTTTTGATAAAGGGAGTGTTGCACTTAGCAGGAGAATTGCAGAAAGATGGAGACTTATCGGTGCAGGAATAATTGGTTGAAGTCATCTGTGATACAAGCTTTCTGATTCATCTATCTACTCACAAGATCAAGAACCTTGATTCCGTAAATACTGAAATTGGTCAAATAGAATTTGTCGTTCCATCTGCAGTACTAAATGAGCTGAGAAAACTTTCTAAAACGCAAAAGAAAAAACAAGATGCTATAACAACTCTTGAGTTTGCACGAAGTTTGAAGACCACCGAAATGTCTGGTAAGTTTGCAGATCAAGCGATAATTGAACGTGTAAGAAAGCGTGGAGGTATAATTGCCACGCTTGACAGCGAATTAAAAAATAAAATTAAAAGTTTAGGTGGTTCAGTCATGTCACTTTCAAACGACAAAATTGTTCTGGAATCCTAGCAAAATTTATCTTCTAAACATTTTAAATTAGAACATGTCTGAATTCTCCATTTCTAGTCAGGATTTTAAAGAAGGAGAAGAAATTCCAAAAGAATGTGGTTACAAACATGGAAATGTAGCGCCTTGGATTGGATTTAATCATACACCAAAGGGTACTAAATGTGAAGCATTAATCATGGATGATCCTGATGCAATGGGTGCAGTGGGAAAAGTTTGGGTTCATTGGCTATATTATGAATTAGATGATGATCAAATTAATGGTAAAACAGATTTTGGTGAAATTGGTTATGGTGGACCTGCCCCTCCTGATAAGCGTCATACATACATCTTCAAGGCATACGCACTTGATACAGAGTTGGATTTGAAAGAAGGTTTTTCCAAACAGGAATTAGAAGATGCAATGAAAGATCATATTATTGCTGAAGCGAAACTAACAGGCACATACGCACCTTGAAAATTTAATTCGGTTTATCTGCTATACGCAGTCTTGCGTATTTATCATCAGGAGAAAACTTTGCTGGATGCACTAATGTAGTTTTTTTATTACATTTTTCGCATTCATCTTTTAATGTATATCGTCCACATTCAGAACATTTTCTTAGCTGAAATCGCATTAATCTCCACCAGTTTTTCTAGATTCTTCTCTCGTGAATTTAAAACTACCTTTGTTTTTTTCAATATTTTTTTGTATGTCTTCTAAGATAGGCTTGAGAGTTTTTTCTGCAGATTTAAAATCAGAAGCACTTACACTTATTCTATATTTTGGGGCTCCTATGTACAAAATTTTTACGTTTTTTTGATCTGCTTCTTCAAAACCTTGTAAACTGTTCTTTATGGTTTCCACTCCATTTGAGCTATTATCCGCTAATTCTAAAATACCTCTAATTTCGACTGAAGGCAGTTTAATTTTCATACTTACTTCTTCAATTACATCCAAAGTTTTTTTAGGTAATTTCAAATCGCCAAAAACTTTAATTCCGTTTGTAGCAATGTCAACAACTCCATCATAAATGGAATCATATTTTGAAAAAATCTTGTCTTCTAGTTTTTCAACATCATCATCTGATAATTTTATTTTCTCTTGCACACTTTTAATAATGCTTTTACCTTTTTCGAATCGTTTTACATCAACAAGTTTCTTTTTTTGTTGATCCCTTGAAACCTGTTTAAGTGATAAATCAATTTCTTCTCTACCTTCCTTAATCCTCTTTACAAGCAGAACTTTCTTGTCTCCCGATTTTACAAATTTGTTAATATTTCGTACCCATCCGTGTGCTATTTCTGAAGCATGTAAAAATCCCTGAATATCGTCATACTCATCTAGAGTTGCATAAGCACCATGAGCTGTTATCTTACTAATTGTAGCAACAACAATTTCTCCTACTTCTGGTAATTCATGTACTTCAGTTGTCATTTGCTGTATTTTTTTAACTAGGTAATTTATTGTTGTTGTCTAGAAATCTATTCCTTTCTTTGCTTTTATGCCAGATTTGAATGGGTGTTTGATTTCTTTCATTTCAGTCACAAGATCTGCTAATTCTATGACTTTCTCTTCTGCATGATTGCCTGTCAATACAAGATCAAGTTCAGGTGGCTTTGACTTTATGAGATCTATCACATCATCCAAATTTAGTAATTTCAGTTGTAGTGCATAGTTAATCTCGTCCAGTATAACAACGTCAAAGTTACCCGACATTATCTTTTCCTTACTAATCTCCAGTGTATCGTTTGCCGCCTTTACGTGATCTTCGCGTGGGCTTTTGTCATCTAAAATACCTACAAATCCCTTGCCTGCCGTAATCAGCTCAAATTCTGGTGCTAACCTTTTTGCAGAATCGAGCTCACCATAATGCCAAGTGCCTTTTACAAATTGTATCATGCAAACTTTATGGTTGTATCCTACAGCTCTTAGTACAAGTCCTAGTGCAGCTGAGGTTTTTCCCTTGCCTCCACCAGTATATACTATAACGAGTCCCTTTTGGCTCACGTTTACTTTGAATTTTCTCTAAACTAAAAAGATTGATAGTAGATGAAATTCCTAGACAAAGAATTGAAGATTCCAAGGTTAGTTGTTGCTGGGATAACCAGCGGAGTTGGCAAGACATCGATCACATCCGCGATAATTTATGGGATCAAGAAACGTGGCTATAGTATACAGCCATTCAAGGTTGGTCCTGATTACATTGATCCCAGTTATCTTTCTGCAATATCAGGTAAGGACGCAAAAAATTTGGATGTATGGTTAATGGGAGAAAGTGAGTTACTACATAGTTTTGTAAAAAATTCCACATCTGATATTTCTGTAATTGAGGGTGTAATGGGTTATTATGATGGGTTTGGTGGAAAGACAAACTATGCTAGTACACATCATGTTGCATCGCTGCTAAAATCTCCTACAATTTTAATTTTGGATGCAAGCAAAACAGCACGTTCCATTGCTGCGACTGCACTAGGGTTTGTAAAGTTTCATCGTAATTCTAGGATCGTTGGCATAATTTTGAACAAAATTGGCAGCAAGAAACATGAAAGTATGTGCAAGCAAGCACTTGCAAGCCTGAAGGTTCCAATACTTGGATCTATACTAAGAAATTCTGAGAGCTTGGAATCGCGACATCTCGGACTTATTCCTGTAAAGGAACAAAGGTCACTGCAAAATAAAATTAGGAAAGTTTCACGTGAGATTTCTGATAGTCTTGACATCGATAAAATAATTCAGATTTGTAAAAACGTATCAGAACTTCCAAAGGTTCAGGTAAAAAAAATCAAAAAACCTATAGCTACGGTAGCGGTTGCACTTGACTCTTCGTTTAATTTCTATTATCATGATAACCTTGAAGCATTACGTAGGGAAGGAGCAAAGCTGAAATTTTTTAGTCCAGTAACAGACAAAAAAATCCCAAAATGTGATTTAATCTACATTGGTGGAGGATTTCCTGAAGTTTTAGGACAATCACTTGAACGGAACACGACTATGAGGAATCTGATAAAAAAGCATGCTGAAGAGGGAATGCCAATCTATGCAGAGTGTGGGGGACTGATGTATCTGACAAAATCGATAAGCTTTGGCAAAAAAAAGTATAAGATGGTAGGCTTGTTCGATGCAGAAACTCAGATGACGAAGAAGATGACGCTAAACTATACCGAAGGGAGAATCACATCAAGCTGCTTGGTCTCTGGTCCGGCAAAGTTTCGTGCACACGAGTTTCATTACTCAAAGATTGGCAATCTAGCAAGAGATGCCAAACTTGTATATGATCTGAAGATCGGCGAGGGGATATCTGGTAAAAAGGATGCTCTTTCTGAATACAATACGCTTGCATCATACTGTCACCTGTACTTTGACAGCGCAAAATATGCTACAAAACTTGTTAGCAAGAGAGTTTAGATTGGTTTCAGTTTAGATGAATTTTTTAATAAATAAAAACCTGAAGCAGTCATAACAATTCCAACAATTGTCCAAACTATATCAACTTCAAATCCATCAATTCCATATATGTAATTGAATGGTATGGCTACAATAATTCCAATAATTATAATGCAGATAGATACAGCTTTTTTGCCAAGCATCTACTAATTTTCCCTTAACAATTTGAATAATGCATTAACAATTGACGCAGCGCAGGAACTTCCACCCTTTCTACCAATATTGGTGATAAATGGTTCATCAATCTTTTGTAATTCTTCTTTAGATTCCACTGCAGATACGAATCCTACGGGAATTCCTATAATTAATGCAGGTTTCGTAACTTTCTCTTGAATCATCTTGATTACTTCCAGCAATGCAGTTGGAGCATTACCTATTACTACAACTCCGCCATTCATGTCAGAAGCTGCAATTCGCATGGACATCTGTGCTCTAGTTTTGTCCTCTTGCCTTGCCTTTTCAGCCAGACCTGGATCCGAAATATTGCATATTATATTATTTCCAAAATCTTTTGGGTTTTGCTTGTTCAACCCACCTATCACACCATTCACATCTGTGATTATACTACAGCCATTTTTCAGCGCATTAATTCCATTTGTGATTGCATCGTCGTGAAAAACTATCTTGTTTTTTCCAGCAAAATCAAAATCTGCCGTAGCATGAATAATTCTTCTGACTATCGGCCATTCCATGTCGCTGTATGGGTGAGATCCAATCTCACGGTCAATGATCTTCATACTTTCATCTTCTATTGATTGTCCCTTCCTAGTTTGCATTTTCTACCTCCTTGGCCCTTTCAATGATGAGGTCAACCATCTTGTCATCAGTTCCGATATGTTTTGTAATTAGTACTTTCTGCAATTTTGCTTCTTCCAATGCAGGATTCAGATCTTCATATATGTCTCGTTTTACATGTGCGCCTTCATGCAAAAAATAAAAGACAACCACTAATACCTTCGGACTGTCATTTTTGCATTTGATAATTCCCTGTTTAATGTTAGGCTCCTCGATTTCCAAAAAGCAGAAACTTACATTTCTGTATGTAGGTTTTATCCCACCAACCACATATTCCATGGAACGTTTGGCGTTCGGATCCTTACTCCCATGCCCAATAACAAGCACATCCACAGCATTTTTCGGCAGGTTAACAGAGTTTTCACTTAACGCTGATGTAATTCTGTTATCTACAAGATCAATCATAGTTTTGTGCATGCTCATTGGCTTGGTTATTCGAAGTTTTACGTCTGTTTTTTCCTGAAATCCAATTGATTCGTTTACAGCAGCCTTGATTTTTTTTCCAGGATAAAGAAAGTACGGAACAATTGTTAATTCATCAATGCTGTGCGTGAGGCTTTGGTTAATTCCCTCTTCAATATATGGCGGTATAACTTCCAAGAAACAATAGTTAGAAAATTCATAATTTCCCTTTTCCATTATCTTCTTGCAGATCACTTCTAGCTCTTGCTTTACCTCCTTTTCTCGGCTTCCCCTGTCAATTAATAGCAATCCTCTCTTCAATTTGGTATCCTCGCTATAGCTATTGTCAAGTCTGGTGGGAATTTTTGTTTTTCAACTACTAATTTTCCTTCAGAGCTCCTAATTGCTGCAGCTTCCGACACACTTGGTGTACCCTCAAATGTTTGGACTGTATTCGATGGATTTGGTGTAGCAATAGAAGCAAGCTTCTCCTTTTCAAAATATTGTATATGTATAGACATCTCTTTTGCAAGTTCAACAAGACCAACCACGTCTTTTTCTTTCTTAATTGAGACAAACCTTGCAATTGATTTTTCACCAAGTTTGAATTTATTCATGCATTTCATTAAACCATCTTTGATAGTTTCTTTTGTAGTATCCCAGTGTAATCCAACTCCCACTACTAGACTTGGTGGTCTATAAACCACTGAATTTTGTAACAAATCATCATCAACAATTTCATCTGTTATGATCAAACACCCCTTTGAATCTGAATTTTTTAGTTCATTGATTGTAGGATATATAGTAACATTGGTTGGTAGCTTATCTCCCCACCAATCTTTTCTTCCACAGTTTTGATACACAGCAATTTTTTCCTCGTTGACCATAAACGCACTAATCTTAGTTACATTAGAGTCATCATCAATCTTCCACCCAAAATCTTTTCCAACAAGATCTACTGCAATGGTTTTGTTTACATCAGCTGCTGTTGTTATTACAGGTGTTGCACCAAGTCTGTCTGCAATGTCGTTTGTAAGTTTGTTTGCTCCACCTAGATGTCCAGAAAGTGTACTTATGACAAACTGAGCCTTATCGTCAATTACAATAACGGCAGGGTCAGTTTTCTTATCTTTCAAGTGTGGCGAGATTAATCTTATAACGGCACCTAATGAGAACAAACAAACTAGCGCATCATTTGATTTGAATAATTCTACAATTTTTGTCGATGTACTGGCAGCATACCAGTTAACACTCGTGTTACCATCAGAGAATTTATCTGGCACAAATACTTCCCAGGAAGAGAATTTTTCCTTCAGTTCTTTTGCGATCTTAATGCCATTTTTAGTAATGGCTAAAATTGCTATTCTTTCCATATGTTGCTTGTATGCTAGTTTAATAAAATTCCTTACTGTTTGGGATAGCGTGCCAAAACATTCCCATCGAAATTAAACAGTATAATTTCAATAGGGATCTTATTTTCTGAATGACCTCTCATTTGTTTGTAAACTTCTGAACAAATCAAATCAAAGAATCCATCAATATTATTTTCAAGAATAATCTCTTGAACATTTCTAGCAGTATTTGCATTTTTTATTTTCTGAACAACATCCTCATCAGCCTTGCATTTTTTTGCCAATTCTGAGAGAAAATCCATGTTAACTTTTGAGCCCTTTACATGTGTCTGTTTGACACCAGTTGCCATCTTGGCAAATTTCCCGATAAATCCACCAACATGCGCTTTACTCATTCCTTTTTTTGCGCATTGTGAAATTGTATATCCAGAAAAATCTCCAAACTGTACGAATGAATGATCAGGAAGATCAAAAACATTCCTCGCAAAATCCTCGCTTCTTCCACCGGTTGTTAGGACAACTGTGTCATCTCCCATCGATAGTACAACATCAAGCTGCAGTCTAATAGCAGCTGCAAATGATGCAGTTGAGTATGGCATTACAATTCCACTTGTTCCTAGAATTGATATTCCGTTAACTATTCCAATTCGAGGGTTGTCAGTCTTTGGTCCAAGTTCCTTACCCTTTGGAACTGATATTATTACCTTGATTCCATTTTTTTCTAAAATTTCTTTACCAACTTCAGTTAAATTTTCAATGATCATTTTTCGTGGAGTTGGATTAATTGCAGCTTGGCCAATATCTAATCCTATTCCAGGTTTTGTTACTCTGCCCACACCTTCACCACCATCTATTTCAATGGAATTTGGGTTTGGTGTTAGTTCCAAGTCAACGACAATTTCTGCACCATGCGTTACATCTGGATCATCACCTGCGTCTTTAATTACCGAGCAATGCGCCTTGTTTTTTTCAAATTCACAACTATTGATATTAATTGTAATTCTAGATTTTTTTGGAAGTAAAACATCAACCGATTCAGTTTTTTTCTGATTAATAATTGATAAAACAGCCGCAACTGAGGCAGCTGCAGCACTTGTACCAGTAGTGAATCCAGTACGTAAATTACCTTTAGGTTTTTCTGGAAGAGTCACAATGAATAACTAATGATATCCTTAAAATCAATTGTTGTGTGATTTTTTTCATGTCAAGCATATCTAGAGGTATAGTAGTTACTGGTGCTAATGGCTTTGTAGGTAAAAATCTAAGAAATTTTCTTCACAAAAATAAAATCAAAGTTTTAGGAGTTTCCCGAAAAAATTTTCGTAAACATGCCTCTGAAGTAAAGTTAACATCTACAAATCTCTTAGAACCAAAACTTCAAACTAAACTAAAAAATTACGATGCTTTGATACATCTAATTGGTATAGGAAGGCAATCATCAAAATCTACGTTTGAAGAAATCAATCTCAATCTGACAAAAAATGTAATTAAAGCGTGTAAAAATGCAGGCATTAAAAAAATTATCTTTATCAGTGGTCTTGGTGTTTCTAGAAGCAACAAGTCAGATTATTTTGTTTCAAAATACAAGGCTGAACGCGAAATAATTAACTCTGGGTTAGATTATACTATATTTCGCGCCTCTTACATTATAGGAAAAACAGACTACCTAACCAAAGCTCTTTCCAAGCAGATGAAAAAAGGTGTTATTATCATTCCAGGTTCTGGCAAATATAGATTACAACCAATATACGTGGCAGATGTCGCAAAAATTATCCTAGAAGCCATTAATGAGAAAAAATTTTCTAAAAAGATTTTAGATCTAGTGGGACCACAAAAAATGAGCTTTGAAGATTTTGTGAAGCTTTTTACTAAAAATACTAGTGTAAAAATTCAAAAAATCAATCTAGAGAGTGCGTATGATGAAGCAAAACGTAATACAAGAAGTGTTTACGGTTTAGAATCACTAAACATCCTAGTTGGAGATTACACAAGCGATGGAAAACAGCTTAAAAAATTATCTGGTATTAAATTAACAACAGTTGCAGAATTTTTAGAGTCCAGCCGCCTTTCTTAGCTCTTCAGCTTTGTCCGTCTTTTCCCAGGTAAATTCTGATTCATTTCTACCAAAATGACCATAGCCTGCAGTTTTTTTGTAAATTGGTCTCTTTAGGTCTAGATGAGAAATTATTGAGGCTGGCTTCATGTCAAAGTGTGAGTTTAGAATTTTCTCAATTTCCTCTTCAGGTATTTTGTTTGTTTCAAATGTGTTAACCATCAATGACAGCGGCTGGCAAACTCCAATAGAATAAGCAATTTGTATCTCACATCTGTCGGCAAGACCTGCCGCTACAAGATTTTTTGCAACATATCTACACATGTAACATGCTGACCTATCCACCTTTGATGGATCCTTTCCTGAAAATGCACCACCACCATGTCTTCCCATTCCACCATAAGAATCAACAATAATTTTTCTACCGGTAAGGCCTGCATCACCATGCGGTCCCCCAATTTCAAATTTTCCGGTTGGATTTACATGAATTGTAATATCTTCGTGCCACCAATTTCCACAAACAGGTTTTATCACTTTATCAATAATCTGTTTTCTAATCTCTTCATTTGATATTTCAGGATCATGCTGCGTTGAAATGACAATGGTTTCAACCCTTTCTGGTTTGTCATCTACATATGCGACAGAAACTTGAGACTTGCCATCAGGTCTAACCCATGCTAATTCTTTTGATTTTCTAACATCGGCAAGTTTTTTTGTAAGCTTATGAGCCAGTGATATTGGTAAAGGCATAAACTCGTCAGTTTCGTTTGTTGCATATCCAAACATCAATCCTTGGTCTCCTGCACCTTGTTCCTTGTGTGTTTGTGATATCGTTACTCCTTGAGAAATATTTGGGCTCTGTGGATCTATTTTCAGAATAACTTCACAGGTTTTTGCATCAAACTTCAATATAGGATCGTCATAACCAATTTCTGCAATAGTATCCCTGACAACTTTCTCAATGTCAAACTTACCTTTTGATGTGACCTCACCAGCAACTGCAACAAAGTTTGTTGTTACGAGTGTCTCAACCGCCACCCTTGAATCTGGATCCTGCCTAAGAAATTCGTCCAGTATTGCATCAGAAATGTGGTCAGACACCTTATCTGGATGACCTTCAGTTACTGATTCCGATGTGAAAATATAGGTTTTTGACATTTGTAATTATAGTTTAAAGTTCATTTTCTAATTTGATGAACAGCACGTTATTTCCTCGCAAAATTACTCTCCCAAACTTCTCAACAGCCTTTCCATCTTTTAGTTCTTCAGCATCAGTCATTATCAAATTCATATAAGAATCAACATTATCTATTTTACCTTTATACTCAACATCATTTTTCAATCTAACAATAACACTTTTTTTTGTTTGTTTTTGTAAGATTGTTAATGGTCTTTTTGCTGTTGTTTGTGACACTAGTTATCCACTTATTGCAATTTTCTTTGGGTACTATAATTAAAGCCTTGCCTATCGATTATTTAGGAAAATCTCTTTAGTTTTTTAGCGTAAACAAAGACATGATCGAAACAGGATTAAAAGAACTTGACAATTTTCTTGGCGGTGGTATTAAAGATGGATTAATTACTAGTGTTTCTGGACAAAGCGCTACAGGAAAAACGCAGTTGATATTCCAAATTTGCGTTAATGCTTTACATAATGGAAAAGATATTCTTTTCCAAGATACAATTGGTGAGTTTAGACCTGAAAGACTTGTTGAAATGATGCAATTACAGAAAATTAATTCATCATTACTTGATAAAATCAAGGTAAATCGTATTACCAACACCGCACAGCAGATTGATTGTTTATCAAAAACATCGCCCGAGAGATATTCTTTGATTATAGTTGATAGCGTAACAGATCTTTTCTCATTTGAGTACTCAAAAAAAGAACAATCTCTTGAAAAATATATTTCCTTTATGAAATATATGCATAATTTATCAAGCATTGCCATTAACGGCAAAATTCCTATAATTGTTACTAACATTGTTAGAACTGTTAACACACATGAAAAGGAAAACTTGGAAGAATCAATCAGCATGTATTTACATACTAAAATTAAACTTTCAAAAAATAATAATGGATATTCATGTCAAGCCATTTCTCCCTTTGCAAATAAACAATTCCAATATACTATAACATCGAAAGGTCTTACTGATCAATCTTAATCTATTTAATATGCTAGGAATGTGTGTATTCAATGGCAGAACTTTTTGATTATATTCCTATTATTGGAATTATTTTATTTGCTGCAGGGATAGTAGGTGCAATAGTTTATGAGCGACTTAGAACAAAAAATATTGAAGAGTCATCCTCCTGAAGCTTTTCTAGAAGAAAAATTTCACTCATTAGGATTCGAACAGTTAACTGATATCCAAAAAAGAGCTCTACCAATAATTTGCCAAAAAATTGATTCATTGATTATAGCGCCAACCGGTTCCGGTAAAACGGAATGCTCAGTAATTCCTGCCTTTTCCCAGATAAAGGAAAC
>Ga0209089_10002294_pt1 | contig 17008 bp, 16 predicted proteins | sample ArcticOcean_MG_C_FD_187431 | JGI IMG/M metagenome (GOLD analysis project Ga0209089, IMG submission 187431) | Marine microbial communities from western Arctic Ocean - ArcticOcean_MG_CB2_150 (SPAdes) (version 2) | ecosystem: Environmental > Aquatic > Marine > Oceanic | place: Arctic Ocean: Canada... | reverse complement strand
TGGTTGTTTCCGGTATGTGAGGAATCATTGACACACGAGACGAGTATCGCCTCGTGGTGTGCGCACGCAAGGCGGGCAAGACAAGTGATGATAAAGAATATGTATCATGCCCTGCGCCAAAGTTTACGAGAGGCGATCTCAGAACCCGCCACTAGGGACTTAAGTTTTTCAACTGCGATAGCGGGATCGACTTTTCCTATGCCAGCAAACGTCGCAAATCCGCAGTCGGTTCCAGCAATGACTCGTTCTCGCCCGACAAGGTCAGCGAAGCGAATGATCCGTTGAGCAACCAGTTCGGGATGTTCGATGTAGTTAGTGACGCTATCGATCACACCAGGGATCAGTATTTTTTCATCGGGTAGTGATCGCCGACGGAAGAGTTCCCATTCGTGTGCGTGCCGTGGATTTGATGATTCGATCAACAGCCCATTTGGTTTTGCTGCCATTAATGTGTCGAACAACTGTTCCAGTGGTATGTCGAGGTGATGCGGCCCTTCGTAGTTGCCCCAACAGACATGCATCCGCACTCGATTTGCGGGAATGTTAACCAATGCGGCGTTTAATACTTCCACCTGTAGGGCTGCACGTTTTAGAAAATCAGACGCAGACAGTTCTCGAAATTGCGTATGCCGACCCATCGCTAAATCGGGGCAATCAATTTGCAGCATTAAACCAGCCGCGTGAATGGCCTCGTACTCGCGGCGCATCACGGCTGCTAACGCTTCGAGATATTCATCATCGTCAGGATAAAAACGATTGGTGTGAAAGAGTGAAACAACGCCAGGGGATGCGGCGTTCATGAAGACATCGATGGCGTCACTATGCTCGGTGGCGTCGGTGAGGTTCTGAATATCTCGTTTAAGCGGCTGCTCGTCGTGCACTCGAATGGGTCCGGTACAGCAGGGCCGAACGAGTCTTCGGGTTCCTGCAGCGCTGGCTTGCAGCCTTCGATAATCAGGGAATGGCGACAGGTCATCAAAACGTAGCGAGGGACTTTCCCCACTAAACCCAGAGAGACGTTGCTGAACATAGGTGGAATAACCGGTCTTGCTTACTTCTCCATCGTTGACGATGTCAATTCCCCAATCGCGTTGTTCCATGACACTTTGCGTGACAGCTGCGGAAATTTCTTGCTCCATCGCCGCTTCATCGTACGCTTCCCCGTGTTCCATCTTAACGAGCAAGCGCTCAACGGATGCAGGTCGTGGCAGACTGCCAACGTGTGTTGTGAGAATTCTGTCCTGGCTATAGCGCATCAGCGTCTTATCTGTTGGCCAATGGCGGCGATCAGGACACTAGCGAGCCGCGCGATGGCACGTGCACCGAGTCCCTGTATGTCATTTTCAGGGACAAATTCGACGAAAGTAGCGCCAACAATTTGCGCACGCTGGGCAACACCCTCAATCAGGTCAAGCATTTGCTGATAACCGATACCACCAGGTGCGGGGAGAATCACGCCAGGCACGAGCGTTGGGTCAAGACCATCGACGTCAATAGAAAAAATGACTTTAGCCCCATTGGGTATGCTGTCGATCGCAGGTTGCATACCATGCTTTGCGACATCTCGAGCGGTGAAAAATAGCGAACCCCATGATTTGGCATCGCTGATTTCCTGGCGACGGGCACTGCCGGGCCCGCGCGCACCGATTTGAATCATTTGTTGTATGTGCTCCATTTCAGAAGCACGACGCATGGTGGAAGAGAAGCCATGGGTGATGCCATGAACTTCATTGCGCCAGTCAATATGTGCATCGACCTGGACAATCATCAGCGGATCAGACCCGGCGTAGGCATGAAAGAACGGAATTGGCACGGAGTCATCACCACCTAGCAGGATAGGAATGCTTCCGCGAGCAAGAACGGCCGATACGGTTTCGGTAATTCGTGCGCGATTTGTCTCACCATCACTCAGGTCGCCAGGTATGTCACCGCAGTCCATGACGGATGCTCCGCCGAGTATTTCTGTCATGGCGTCAAAGTCGAACTGCTCGCGATTGGCGCTGTACCATGAAAGCGCTGTTCTTACAGCCTCGGGAGAATTGGCCGAGTGACTTGCTTTTCCGGGTGTATAAGGGGTTCCGTGTGATGCGCCAATAATGGCAACCTCGGCATCAAGGGCCGCCAGATCTTCTGCGTAAGGTACGCCACAAAACGTTTTCGGCGGAATGATTCGCTTGATCAAGGGCATATCTCTGGAGTGGCGACTGTTGTCTATTGTAGAGTCTTCCCTGGTGGGTGGGTTGGTTCACCATAGACTGCGACTTCGATAGAGTTTAATGGCAGACAGCCCTCCAAGACATTGGTAGAGTCGTGCGCGGTGGAATCAGCACCAGTTTCATTGGATCTTTGCCACGTTTTTTTGATTAAATAATTTCAGGGGATATTTTTCGATGCGTCGGTTTGAAAACAAAAGTGCCGTAATTTCCGGAGCCAGTCGGGGTATTGGATTGGCCATTGCGAAGAAACTGGCAGGCGAGGGGGCAAGTATCGCGATTCTTGCCAAGACTACGGAGCCGCATCCTAAGTTGGCTGGCACTATCTTCACTGCGGTAGCAGAGATAGAAGCCATTGGTGGACGAGCGCTAGCCATTCCAACAGATATTCGCAGCGAGGAGGCAGTGCAGTCAGCGATAGACCAGGCGGCGTCGGCCCATGGTGGTATCGATATTTGTGTTAACAATGCCAGCGCAATCTCGTTGACACCGACCAGCAAGACCGCCATGAAACGATTTGATTTAATGTTTGACGTTAACGTTCGTGGAACGTTTCTACTCTCACGTGAGTGCCTGCGTTACCTCCCTGACAGTAGTAATCCCCATATCCTGAATATTTCTCCGCCTCTAGACATGCATCCCCGTTGGTTCGGGCCTAATGTTGCCTACACGATGTCTAAATTTGGAATGAGTCAGTGTGTATTGGGTATGGCCGCAGAACTTTCGAGTCAGGGTATTGCGGTGAATGCGCTATGGCCGCATTCGGTGATCGCGACCGCGGCGATCAGTAATGTGATTGGGAATCAGGCGAGTTTAGCGTTCTGTCGTTCTCCCGAGATCATGGCCGATGCAGCTGCGGCCATTCTGGCACGGGATTCGCGAAGTTTTACTGGCCAGTTTTGTATCGACGATGTATTACTCACAGAGGACGGGATGACTGATTTCAGCGGTTATCGTATTGATTCGAGTCAGCCCTTGTGGAGTGACTTCTTCGTGCCGGACGGCACCCCTGAAATTGAACCACTGGTGATGCCGCCTGATCCGAGACGCTTAAGGTAATGTTAATGGCGGCATGCACAAGCAGGGTCAGGTAACGGGTGGGCGTTGACTTCCTCGCACTAAGCGACCGGGTAATGCGCCCGTATGCTCTCCACTGGTGAGGGTCTCGACGCCGCCAACGAATGTGTGTAGGTAACCTTCAGCATATTGAATGAGGCGCTTGCCGTTCGCGGGAAGATCGTGCAGGAGTCGCGGTTTGGTGACTCGAATCGCTGTCGGATCAATGATATTAAGGTCGGCGCGGTATCCCGGTGCCAGCACACCACGATCAAGCAAGCCAAAAGCCTGGGCGGTTTTTCGGGTCTGTTTTGCCACAAGGAATTCGAGATCCAGTCTGGGTCCTCGAGTACGGTCACGACCCCAGTGTTGTAGCATAAACGTTGGGTAGCCCGCGTCACAGATCGTTGCAACATGAGCTCCCGCATCACCCAGCCCGCAAATGGTGTGTTCTGACGTCAACATTTCGTGCAGGACATCAAAGTTTCCATCAGCGTAGTTTTCGAAAGTATGTAGCAGGAAATTCTCTCCATCAGCGATGCTTAGTAAATCGAGAGCTAGCATCCATGGACTGATGCCCGTTGACTCTGCTCTTGCACGAATGGATGTGCTGGGTGCCGGTTCATAATCAGGCGTGTCGCTCAGTTCATAAGTGCGGTCGAAAGCATCCTTGATCCAGCGACTGTGCGGGTCATCGACAGGTTGTTTGCCCAATTGATCACGAAGCGACATATTTGTTCGCAGGGCGAGGGCCTGTTCCGCCAAGGGCAATTCAGCTATTTGTTGCCAGGCAGGGTGGCTGGAGAAAGGATTGATGCTGGTGGAAAGGCCCATGAGAATTCCGATCGGGCGACAACCGACTTGTCCGGTAACTTCAAGTCCAGATGCGTTCGCGCTGGCGATATGTGAAAGAGTTTCTCGCCATAAATTAGGTTCGGCGTTGATCTGAAGAAGTAGTACAGATAATGGTCGACCGGAGATGCGTGCAACGTCGATCAAAATAGCCATCTCGCCAGGGCCCATGTCAGAGTTGCATTCGATGACGCCTGCGTTGGCCCGCCGCATGGCTTGCGCAATCCCTGCGAGTTCGGGCTCGCTAGCCGACAGGCTGGGGGTTGGTCGACCGTCAGCGGTACGATGTTTTATGGTGCGAGATGTTGAAAAACCGACGGCGCCAACGGTGAGCGCTTCTTCGACGATTTTCCCCATCGTTTCGATTTCGTCATGGTTTGGCACGATGGTGTGGTCGGCGCCTCGTTCGCCCATTACATAGAAACGCAGCGGCCCATGAGGGACTTGGGCAGCGACATCCATCACTTTAGGGCTTGCCTCTACTCGGTCGAGGTACTCCGGAAAGGTTTGCCAACTAAAATCCATTCCTTCAGCCAATACGCTGCCCGGTATATCTTCGACTCCTTCCATTAGGTTGATCAGGTAATCTTCGGTGCCGCTATTGACTGGAGCGAAGCCAACGCCACAGTTGCCAAACACCGCAGTCGTCACACCGTGCCATGAAGAGGGCGTGAGGTACGGATCCCAAGTCACCTGGCCATCGTAATGAGTGTGAACATCGACCCACCCAGGCATAACGAGAGCGCCTGCCGCGTTGATCTCACGGTCACCGCGACTGATGCCGGAGCCAACGGCGGTGATTTGGTTACCGTCAATAGCGACGTCAGCCGAACGCTGCGGTCGGCCGGTACCGTCAATGACGGTACCACCACGAATTACAATATCTGGCATCGTTTCATTCCTTCCAATCGTGTGAGAGTAGCTATCAAGAAGTGGGTAGTGTCGACAGTATGTTGCGTCGAATCCGTGTAATGATCAAGCCGCAATCGGTGCCTCGTCCCCGACGATGGTGGTGCGATGCATGATTCGACGTTGGGTCTGATTATCAAAAGGTGTGACGGCATGCATGGTGCAACGGTTATCCCACATCACGACGTCGTGCGGTTGCCACCGGTGGTGGTAAACAAAACGATCTTGTGTGGCATGGGCGATGAGTGCGTCGAGAAGTGTTATGCCTTGCTGTCCTGGTAATTGGACAATGCCGGTCATGGTATGCGGGCTCAGAAACAGCGAGGGTTTGCCCGTTTCAGGATGAATCCGAACCAATGGATGGGCCACGGGCGGTAGCTTGGTGTATTCGCCGCGATTCTGTCGCCTGTGTAGGTCATTTGAAAGTGAAAGAATGTGATCGTGACTGTGAGTGACGGTGAGACCGGTGATTTTGTTCTTGAGTTTGTCATCCAATTCCTCATACGCGATATACATGTTGGCAAATAATGTGTCGCCACCGGTAGGGAGAACTTCTATGCCATGAAGAATGGAGCCCTTGCTGGGGACTTGGCGAAAAGAACTGTCCGTGTGCCAGCGCCATGATAAATTAATATAGAGCCATTCGTTACTTTGTTGAGGAAGAATTTGGCCAGCCTCGTCGACATTCGATACTCGATATATCTCCGGGTTGTTCGATGCACGGTGACTGATGGAAGGATGGAGTTCTACCTCTCCGAAGTGCCGTGCGAACTCGATATGTTCACTATCGCTAATGTCCTGATTGCGGAAAATGAGGACGGGGTGTGATAGCCACAGTTGCTTGATGGCGTCGATTTTCTGTGGATCGAGATGCCGAGTAATCGAATACCCAACGGCTTCAGTCCCTATGACTGGATGCAAATCTCTGGTTGTTACGTGATCTGGCATGAGACAGTTAAATTAAGCATCGCCTGATCGCGGGGAGTAGGGTTTACCCGGGGTCAGGCATGGCCCCGCAAGACCTCCGGATTCACGACGGTTGCGGGATCAAGTGCATCGTCAAACGCATCCAACACATTTTGAATCATTTCAATGGCAGTTCTTTTTAGGCTTTCCTGTGTGACGCCCGCACTGTGTGGGCTGACAATCACATTGTCGAAGGAAAATAACGGGTGGTCGCTCGTTGGCGGCGCAGGTTCGCCGACGAAGACATCGACACCTGCGCCCGCGATGGCGTTAGATCGTAGTGCGGCGGCCAGAGCAGTTTCGTCGACGACGCCGCCACGGGCAGTATTAATGACAAACGTGGTTGGTTTCATGCGTGCAAATTGGTTTTCTCCGAGGATCCCTCGAGTCTCGTCATTGAGTGGTGTGTGAACAGTGATAGCATCAGCCTGAGTCACTCCGAGGTTGAGATCAGTGACTACACGACATTCAGCACGTTGAATGATTTCGTGGTCAACGTAGGGATCGTAAACGCTGACCTCCATACCGAACGCACGGGCACGCGGAGCGACTTGCTTGCCGATGCGCCCAAAACCAATGATGAGTAGTTCTTTGTCGGCAATTTCCACACCACGACCAGTGCCTCTTAGACGAGCGAAGCCTCCGGCACGGGTCTCCTGATGGTGATAGACCCCTTGCTTGGCCAGGCTGAGTAGCATGAACATTGCGTGTTCTGCGACCGACACCGCGTTGCTGTGAATAGCAATGGCCAGCGGGATGTTGCGGTTGGTCAAGGTGGGAACGTCAACCGAATCATAGCCGACCCCGTGGCGGGCAACGACTTGTAAATGAGGCGCTGCGTTGATTACTTCGCGGCTGATTAGGGCAGTACGCACGGCGATCGCATGGGCGTCGGCGACATTGTTCAGTATTGCTTCTGGGGACTGAGATTCGAGAATCTGGTAATCAATATCGGGCCGGGCAGCTAAGAGTTCGATGCCGGCCGAATGAATGTTCGGGATCACCAGTACTTTTTTCTTATTGTCTGCCAATTGTTGTGTGCTCCGCTTAATGAATCTCCACCGCATTGGCTGTGGCTTGTTTCAGTTTATTGATGTCGAAGTCAGTTGCCCGAGCGGCTTCCAGTATGACGGCTTCACGCCGAGTTAGAAGATCGATGGCCGCTGGTAACGCTTTGACGGCGTCCAGAGGAATAACGACCGCCCCGTGACGATCGGCATGAATGATGTCGCCCGGGTTGACCACCATAGAGAAGATATTGACCTCACAACCATATTCAATGACATGCACATGGGCGTGACTTGGCCCGATTTTTCCTGCCAGTAACTGAAAACCAGTCGCGCAGGCATCGAGGTCACGGATAGACCCATTGGTCACAGCCCCAATACAGCCGAGTCCCTTGTGAACGGTGGTATTCACTTCACCCCAGAATGCGCCGAAGCCGGGATGGGGGTCCAGATCCTGAATGACGCTGACGGTGGGTCCTGGTAATGCGGCAATGTGCTCATAGTAGCCAGCACGTTGTGCCATGACCTGTTCGCGATCTGTGGTGGGGGCAGTGACTGCGCGCACGGTGGCCGTTCTCGCATAACCGACAATGGGGGCCAATTGCGGGTCGAGACAGGCCATCTGCTCGGTCGTGAAACCGATGGCACGACGTTCCGGTGTGACCAGTTCCAGCCCATTGCAGATTGTGGGTGTATCCCACTGGGACAGAGCCGACAGGTCCGCACTCGTTACATCACTCATCCTTGAATCTCCGAGGTCAAGTTGTATCGCGAAGGCACTCTATCATGCGAAGTGAGGGCTCTTTCAGTTAGATACGGATTTAGATGGGTTCAATGCTAGAGAGACTTAACTCCAGGTGCTGTCGTAATCCCGACCCAACATATCAGTGGTGTCGCCCGCCGAGTCGAAGAAGCGATTGGGTTTAATGAATATGCCTAGTATCAGTGCCCCTTCTGGAGCGTGCGCGGCATGGCGGCTCCCAGCAGGGCGCCATACAAACTGCCCGCTGCCGACAGACCCATCTTCGTCCACCAGGTTGCCGTCAATGACGTAGGTCTGTTCTATTTGAACATGTTGGTGATCGGGCAGTGTCGAACCTGGCGCCATTCGAACGAGTGCTGTCAGCAATCCCGTGTCTGGCTCAATTAACAATGTTTTAAATTCGATTCCAGGAAATTGGGATGGTTCCCAGGACAGGTTATCGACGTTAACAAACCGGGAAGCGAGCGGTTCCAGGCCTTCATGATTCAGTGCGCCGGGTGTGATGGCGGTCATCGGTATAGTCCTCCAGAAATGTGGTCCAACTTGCGTGGACATAAACAGGCAATCAGTTTACGTGTGGTCCTCGAAAATTGGTGGCGATTGGTAGAGTATTTCATCATCAACTGTGATGTTGACCGAACGCTGGTAGATCAACAGATTCGGTGTGTCGACATCGACACCAATGCCCGGGCAAGCGGGTATCTGTATTTTCCCTGCCGTGTTGGGTGTGATAGAACGCCCTGCGATAGCTGCCCCCAGTTCACTTAATTCTTCTGGATACTCCGCTAGATGCTCAGATCCATTATCGGCAAAGGGTGCCAGTGAGGCCGCCAGTGCAAGGTCGGAGGTAAAAGTGTGGTTGACGAACTGGCAATCAGCAACGTTTGCTGCGATGGCTAATCTTCTACTCGGACCAAGCCCGCCAATACATCCAGCGTCGATTTGTAAGAACCGAAGATTGGCGTCATGCATCAGTGCCAGTGCATCCTCCTCGTTCACTGCACTCTCGCCGCCGGCAACGGATATCGCTGGACACTGGCTTGCAAAATCCCTATAGGCGACTCGATCGTGGTGAGGAAAGGGTTCTTCTAGCCAGTGCACATTGGCTTCAACCAGCATCTCGCGTCGCCAAGTGGCATTTTCAACAGCAGCGGGACCGCGCCAAATACATCCGGCATCGACCAACAGCAACGCATCTGGCCCTAAACCCTCTCTGGCAGCCATTAATTGATCCCGATCTCCTTCAAGCGTTTTTCCAAAGGGTCCCCAGCCAAACTTTGCAGCGCGATAGCCTGAAGTGCTTGCATGGCGAGCCTTTTCGAGAGTGAGCGACGGCGTCTCGCCAAAAAGCAGTGATGCGTATGCAGTTTTAGGATAAGAGATTTTTTGGCCTAACAAGGCCCAGGCGGGTTCCTGGAGACGTTTGCCGAGTAGATCCCAGCAAGCGATTTCGACACCGGAGAGTACGTGAATGGCCTGCGCCAACCGTTCGCTGCCTACGCGTGTTGCCTGGTAGATCGCATCGATGTCCGCGGGAGTTGCCAAAGGGGCGCCAATGACTGTATCGGCAACGGGTAGACAGGCCCCATGAGAGGGCGGGCAAAAGAAAGCTGAGATGGATGGTAAGGGGGCAGCTTCACACTCACCCCAACCCTCGTCATTGTTACTGCGTACGCGAACCAGCAACGCATCCTGACTCCCATCGACATCCAGATTGATGTGCGGCATCGACAGATAGAAAAAATCGACTGCATCAATGACCGGTTTTGGAGAGGACATTCTTTATCAGCTACGTGTTGAATCAGTCGGCTTCTCTCATCTTGGCATTCCGACCCGTCACAGTCGGAGCCAGCCTATGAGTCTGAGCAAGCGCAGCCTGTGTGCCGACCCAGTGCGTAACGTATTCGCCTTTGCAATCAGCGTTTGTCAAAATACGTACGGCATATTTTCTAAGGTTTGTTATAGAGCCACGGCTATAGCCAAGATTATAAATCGCTGACTTTTCTTTCTCTGCAATACCCAGATGCTGCGCCTCAAACGTAAATCGGTGAATTTCAACGCGATTGATAATGGATGAGTGCATCTCCTTTTAATTCTCTGTAAAGGGCGCTAGGGTGTTTGACCAGAAATCGAGTGTGGCAAGGTTTGCCGCGTCGGGCGGTAAGGCCGGGCCACGGTCATACACGGTTTCGAGTTGCAGGCGTCGCGCAGCAAGGCGTTTGCCGTAGCAAAGCAGATGATCGATGGTCAGCATGAGAAATGACAGAAGTGGCAAAACCTGCTTGAATTTATCAGTGGCACCGGCGACATCGCCAGAATGCCAAAGATCGTAAATATCCGCTTGGACATCACAGCACTCCACGCCCGGAATGGTTCCGGCACAACCGGCCCGTAAGTTGTCAATCAACTCCACCCCGTTGCGACCATTAAAGACCGTAAAGTGGTGACCGACCTCTTCCATTAACCGACTAATGTAAGGAGAGGGCCCTTCAGCCTTTAGAATTTGAATGCGCGGTGCACGTTGTGCGAGGTCAATCATGGCCTGGTTGTCTAGGCCGATCCCAATGTATTCAGGTGCGTTCTGAATGCCGAGAGGCATATCCGATTTGCTTGCTGCCTGGGAAAAGAAATTAACCAACTCGTTGGCTGTTGCACCACGAACGGGAGGTGGTTGCATTACCCCCCATGCGGCGCCCGATTCGTAGGCATGAGCAATCGCGCTTTGCTGACCTGACAATGTATTTTCTGTTAGCGTGACAGAAACCGGCACGCGCCCAGCGGCGTCCTCTATCGTCCATTCGAGCAATTGACGTTTTTCTTCGGTTGATAACTTGTTGCATTCGCTTGCCAGGCCCCCGATGGCAAGGCCGTGAGCACCGGCGGAAATACTGGCATTCACCTGTTTTCGATGCGCGTTGCGATCTAATAAATTTTCACTGGTAAAAAAGGCATACAACATCGGATAAATGCCGAAAATATTCACGTCGCGGGCCCTGCTCATCGTATGTGCCACTCCTCATTGAGTGGGATAGCGCCCACGAGTTCACCGTAGCCGGCCCCAGTCGTACCCCCCGGGTGGGGGCCGAAATAACGTGGGTCCCGAGGTTCGGATTGTGCCTGGTAGCGGATGTCACAGGACAGGCGAATGCGTTGCCCCGGATCTACGTTGTCGAGCGAGCCGTGTAATAGGTGCATACCAAAGACAACGATATCGCCAGGTTTCATGTGACGAGTGAGGAGGCGGCTGGGTAACTGCTTAGCAAGTTCGATGGGGGTTTCTGACCAAGAGGCTTTCTTGTCTTTGTCGCGGGCCACGTCGAAGTTCGCCAGGGCGTCTGTTACGCGGGGATGCTGGTGACTTTTCTCCATGACAAAAAGCGGCCCCAGGTGAAGAGGAATATCACCGAAAGAGATCCACACCGTGACGACCTTGTCAGTCATTCGGGCAAAAAACCCCGAGTCGCTGTGGAGCAAGGTTTGCCTGCCAAAGTTAGCGGCACGTAGAAAAAGATAGTCCTGTGGGATGCACGGTTCGTCTAACAGCACATCGCACAATTCATGTAGTGCGCGCGAATGTGTGACGCGGCGCAACGACCAATTTTCTGAAACTTCACGCCAGAATTTCCCAAGGTCTGCGATATTTTCTCGTCGTTGACTGGTGCCGCTATAGATGCCGTCGGCCGGTGCGCCTCGAATTTCCCCCGCCTCATCAAGTCTCGTGAAAACGGCTTCTCGGACCGCCGACACATTGTCTTTAGCCAAGAATCCGGGTAGGCAAACATAAGCATCGTCTGCAAAACGTTGGCGAATTTCTGTGGGACTCGTGTCCAGTGCGGTTTCTCGCATGGGAGCGATTAATTGGGATGGTGGTGTTTCACCTAACACTTTTGCATCTTTGCTCGCGAGACTGGTCATTGCCTTTGGGCCCAATTGGTTAGTCAGTGGTATCACCTAAGCGGGATGTTCTTGAAAGTGTACTCTTACGGTTCCTGAAATCAGGCTGTAGTTCGAGGCCCAGGCCGGGTCCAGCCGGTGGAGTGATAAAACCGTTCTCCAAGGGTGGTAGCGTCGTCACGATGTCGGCATACCAGCCGTAGTAGAAGGCACGAACGATCTCCTGTACATAGGAATTGACGGTTGCCTGACAGAAATGTACGGAGGCCGTTAGGACGACGGGTCCATTGCAGTCGTGGGCCGCAACCGGTGTCAGGTAGGCGTTGGCCACGGCCGCACAGCGGCGAGCCTCGGTTAAGCCACCGCACCAGCCGATATCAAGTATCAGCAGGGAGAGGGCTCCAGTGTCGAGAAATATTTTAAAATCTTCGGCGCCACCTCGTGTTTCACCCATCGCGATGCGCGAGCGAACAGTGCGTTTCAATTCTTGTATACCAACCGGATTGGTTAGAAAAACCGGGTCCTCAATCCAACGGACATCGATGTCGTCCAGCGCCTGGCAGATGATCAGTGATTCGGGAAGATTCCAGACCCCGTGCAGTTCGGCACTGACCTGCATACGATCGCCGTATGCTTTCTTGATTTCTTCAAATGGCCACAGGGCTTTCTTCAAGTCCGTTGGGCTGATGAACTGACCCTGACTTGCTTCAGCAGCAAAATCGAACGGCCAGATTTTCATCGAATTGATACCCATATCAAGAAGACTGCCAGCGAGACCGACCGGATCATTGAGGAATCGGTGCAAATCCTCATAGTCGTCAGCTCCTGTCGGCGCCTGAATACCGAAGTTTTCGGTTGCACCGACTTTGGGACCTCGAACGTAACGGTATCCCGCGCAGGTGTTGTAGACGGGAATATTTTCTCGAATTCGACCACCTAACAAAACCGACACCGGTTGACCCGTTACCTTGCCAAAGGCATCCCACAGCGCGATATCCAATGCGGAGCGTGCTCGCAGTTCTACGCTGGCACCGACAAAACCGATATATGGACGAGCGCGATAATGCACGGCCTCGATATCAATGGCGGACATTCCAAGGACATTGGGAGCCAGATTGGCGTGAATGTAGGCTTCTACGGATTCAGCGGCGTAGAAGGTTTCGCCGAGTCCAACGATGCCATCTTGTGTCTCTACTTCGAGCCACAACATATTGGGATGGTCTTCTGACCGATAGGTTGTAAGCGCGCTAATGGTCATGAGAAGGAAGTTCCTGATTGTTTTGGGTTTTACACCAATGAAGCAAAGATATCGAAAATAGGGTTAGACATAAATCGCTAACCTAGAAGGTGCGGTCTCGTTGGGTCCGTTGATTCTCGTAAATTGATCCTTGAAATGTGGCAGCAGGAAGTGGCATGCGCACTGGCACGGCCTTAAGGCGTGCTGCTGTGCACTCTGATCCAGATATCAGCTGGCTGGTAAAGGATTGGAAATCTGAAATACCCATGAGCGGCCAAGCATCGGCCGCCGTATAACTGATCAAAAGCAGAGGGCGAGGTTGTCCTGATCGGTTGATGGCGGAGCCGTGGAGCGTGCGTACGTGATGGACCGTGACGGACCCGGCGGTACCTATTAGGGGGACCGCCTGTTCAATTTGATCTGCGACATCGCCCGCGGCGATCGCACCACAGAAAGCGCCATCAGCATGGTGGTCATAGACCGGCCCTAGATGGCTGCCAGGTACCACCATGAGCGGCCCATTGTCTTCTGTCAGGTCTTCTAGCGCCACGCCCACAGCCAGAACGCCATCGTTGGTGTGGGGATAAAAAGCCCAATCTTGGTGCCATTCAACGGCAGCACCGAATTCTGCTGATTTGATGTTGATTTTAGAACTGTGAAATCGCACGTTTGTGCCCAATAGAGTGCGCACTATCGACAGTAGTTTTTCGTTGCGGGCTAGTGCGTTATAGACGTCAAATTGTTGTACTGGATCTTTAATTCGTCGGACTTTCGGTGCGCCGTCCGCATCGTGGGAGTCTTCTAGGTCATGAATTGCGTCACTTTTAGATTTTCCGCGTGCCGATTCGATAATGTCGTCTGTTGTCTTGCGCAATAAATCCACTTCGTCGCTGTTGAACAACGATGGTACGACTACGTAACCGTTAATCTCATATTGTTCTTTAATCGTTGAGTTAATGGTCATCTGATTCTTCTCAATAAAAAGGGTTGATGTTTGGTCTTTGAGGTGGTGGATGGCGATAATGACATTGATGAAAGACTGCAGCTGCTTGAAATATCCATCGCAAGTCCGTTAGGCTAAGTATTCAGTTAACTGTAAAATGAGGTGACTAAATGACAAAATTCGACGTTTGGGTTTTCGCAAGTGGTTGCGCATTGGTGGCTGCTATTACACTCGTTATGTTCCTTACCTCAGGTGAAATCTAGTTTGTTGCCAGATTTTGATCGGCTCTGTGGGTTATATAAATTGTGTCAGCCACAGTGCTGTTTCAGGATAGAAGAGCACCACTGCCAGGCCAATCAACTGAAGTCCGATAAATGGCCACATCGACATGAAGATCTGGTTTAGCGTGATTTCAGGTGGTGCAACAGTTTTCAAATAAAAACAAGCAGGGCCAAACGGTGGACTCAGGTAAGAGACCTGCATATTCATCGTAAAGAGAATTCCAAACCACACTGGGTCATAGCCAAGGGCGATGATCGTTGGAACAAAGATTGGCATGGTGAGGAGACAGATGCCGATCCAATCCATAAACGTGCCCATGACAATAAGCAGGCCCATCATCATCAGGATGACAAAAATCGGTGCTACCGGGAGTGTCGTAAACAACTCCTGCATGTAAGCCGTGCCGCCCATAATGTTGTAAATACCCACCAGCGCATTTGCGCCGAAAGAAAGCCAGATCAGCATGCCAACCGTGCGCATAGTTTGGAACAGGGCATCGCGCAGCATTGCGAAACTAAATTCTTTTCGAACGATGGCCGACGCAATGGCGCCAACCACGCCAACCGCCGCCGCCTCGGTAACCGATGCAATACCACCGTAGATTGAACCTAGAACCCAGACGATGACGCCTATCGGTAGAACTAAGCCCTTTATGAGTCGAATCTTCTCAGCGCGATCGATAGTGTCAGCGTATCCAGCGGCTGAGGGAGCGAGACTCGGCTGAAGCCAGCAACGGATGATGATGTAGGTAATATAAAGCGACGCCAACATCAGACCCGGTATGGCGCCTGCGAGAAAGAGTTTGCTAATAGAGACGTTTGCCACCAGGCCGTAGACAATCAGCACTACGCTCGGCGGTATTAATGTGCCCAGTGAACCGCCAGCGCATATGGTTCCCATCGCAAGTTTCTTGTCATAGCCCAGTCGCATCATCTGAGGTAGCGCCATTAGGCCGAGTAGAACGATTTCGCCACCGATAATGCCTGTCATGGCCGCCATGACAACAGCGACGAGTGTTGTTTGAACGGCTACTCCGCCACGGAGGCGGCCAGAGATCAGGAACATCGCATCGTAAAGATCCTTAGCGACACCTGACTTCTCAAGGATACTTGCCATCATGACAAACAAAGGTACCGCTACAAAAACATACTCAGTAACAAATCCACCGACGCGGCTGGCTACTAGGGGTAAGCCCATGAAGGCATCGCCCGTGACACCATAGAAATGATACATCGTACACGCGATCGCAATGCTCAACGTGGTGTATACCAAAGGTACACCACAGGCCATTAGGAATAGCATGGCTGCAATGATGATCAGTGAGATGGTTTCGATGCCCATGGTGTTAACCCTGCTCAGGGTTCTTGTAATTTTTGAAGTGATTGATCATAAGAATCATGTTGGCGATAAAGACGAGCACTGCCCCGATTGAAATACCTGGCTTAATCAGTGCCTGTAGTGGTGGATCCCAAGCGGTGCCCGTTCCTTCCCAAACCAGGATGGCCATCCGGGTTTGCCATAATGACGCGTGGATCAACAACCCGATACAAACTGCTCCGAGGGTCATGGCGAAAAGGTCGAGATACCATTTGATGCGCACGGAGGCAATCTGGTAGAGCGCGGTGATACGAATGTGTGCTCTGTCCTGCGTCACGATGCCACCAGAAAGAAGATAGCAGAGACCACAGAAACAAATTACCAATTCGTGCGCCCACAGGGTAGGTGCGTTAAAGCCATACCGCAGGATGATCTCCCAACTCGATATACCGACTGCAAAGAGATAAAAATAACTGACAGAGCGACCCAAGAAATCGATCGCGTTTTGTATTGGCTTGGGATTGATTAGCGCGACGATAAGGGCAATCCCGATCACAATCCAAGGCCAATAAGAAAATAACGCTTCCATGTATTCAGTCTCGGCTCACGCTTTTTTCCGCTAGCGTCTTTATTTGCTTATATCGCGATAAGCTTTCCGACGGGGTCGTTCTGTCTTAAAAGAACCCGGTCGGCGCTTTGGGCCCCGACCGGGTTCAATGACTGCTATTTGATCACGTCACCGCTATAACATGCCGGCTCTTTTCAGATACGCAGTGATGCTTTCGTAGGCTTCCGTGGCCAGCGGACTACTGGCCGCGTAGGCTTTCCAGGCACCTTCGGCGATCTTACGCAGCTTGTCGCGTTCAGCCTGCGGCCAATCGATAATAGTCACCGCACCACTTGCTTTATCTTTGGCAACGAGTTCCTTATCGCTGAGTTCCAGCTGCTGCATTAGGTCAACTACTTGTGCTCGGTACCATAGATCAATCGCGATTTTGTCAGCTTCCGACAACTTGTCGTAACGGGCTTGGTTCACCGTCAGCTGCAAGGTTGGCATGGAGTGAATACCGGGATAAATCGGGTACTTGGCAATGTCATGATTACCTACTGATTTGTCTTCTGTATAAGACGAGTAATCAGCAGCCTGGATCACACCTTTCTGCAGTGAGGTGATCACTTCAGATGCAGGCAGTCCTACGGGATTCGCACCGGCACGTTTGAACACTTCAGCCGCTAAACCTTCCGGACTACGAATCTTGACGCCTTTGAGGTCAGCGACGCTCCTGATCGGAATCGTAGATGTAAAAGATTCACGAGCATAGGGCGAGCACCCGACCACCTTGACAGTGCTATCGGTGTACTTGTCGAACACTTTCTGGAACATGGCCAAGCCACCGCCCTGGTAGCAATAGGCGAACTGTTGCCAGACGCTGTCATAGGCCGAAATAAGGTCGCCGAGAACCGCAAATGCCTTATCGCGACCGCCAAAGTAAACCGTTGCCGTGTAATCACCCTGCAAGATATCCTGACCCACTGCGTCGATCGTTTGTGTATGCGGAACAACCGCAC
>Ga0209089_10002292_pt1 | contig 17011 bp, 16 predicted proteins | sample ArcticOcean_MG_C_FD_187431 | JGI IMG/M metagenome (GOLD analysis project Ga0209089, IMG submission 187431) | Marine microbial communities from western Arctic Ocean - ArcticOcean_MG_CB2_150 (SPAdes) (version 2) | ecosystem: Environmental > Aquatic > Marine > Oceanic | place: Arctic Ocean: Canada... | reverse complement strand
ATCGACAGCGATCCTTCGGTCGGTCGGTGTTGACAGGTAGTTCGGTTGGATGGCCGGTTTGGCAAGCGGATCCTGGCTCTTAATGCGGACATAACCACGGCTTTCGGGTCTGAGGTTGCTAACGCTGGCAGTGAAAGCGGGAAACGGATGAAGCGGCTCACCGAACTTGTCGAGGGTCAGCGGCTGAACATGATATTGTAGATTGGGCGTCTCCAGTGCGGGATCTGATTTAGCAAAGGCCCCAAGTTGAGATGGAGCCATGGACATTGGGCCGCTGCGGAAGGCGGCGTACTCCAGGGCCATCGCAAATTTCCCAATGAGACTGTTTGCCCGTTCGTTTAGTGTCTGCACACCGTGTACCTTGTAGGCACATCGCACCTGAAGATGGTCTTGCAGATTTTCGCCGACGCCAGGAAGATTGCGTATTACCTCAATGCCATGTTCTCTCAGTAAAGGGGCCGGACCAATGCCCGACAACTGCAACAGTTGCGGCGAACCGATGGCACCTGCCGCCAGGATCACCTCCTTAGAAGCATGTATCACTGCATCTTCGCCATTGAGCTGCAAAATGAAACCCGTGGCCCGTCCATTTTCAATTGTTAGCTTTTTCACCTGAGCCTGGGTTAAGACGTGAAGGTTCGTCCGGCCTTTGGCCGGGTCCAGAAAACCCTTGGAAGTACTCCAGCGCCAGCCTCGTCGCTGGTTGACGTGAAAATACCCACACCCCTCGTTGTTGCCGCGGTTAAAGTCATCAGTCTTGGGGATCCCCGCCTGCCCAGCCGCGTCGCGGAAGGCATCCAAAATTTCCCAGCTCAGGCGCTGGTTTTCTACTCGCCATTCGCCCCCTTCTCCATGCAAGTCATCAATGGGAACGGCAGCCTGGTCCTCAGACTTAAGGAAATAGGGCAAAACGTCATCCCAACTCCATCCTGAATTACCAAGCTGACGCCAGTGGTCATAATCCCTTGCTTGGCCCCGCATGTAGATCATTCCATTTATAGACGAACACCCGCCAAGTAATCGACCACGGGGATAAGCGAGTGACCGGGCATTCAACCCTTTAACCGGCTCGGTCGCAAAACCCCAGTCTGTGCGTGGGTTCCCCATGCAGAAAAGATAACCGACAGGGATACGGGTCCAGATGTGATTATCATTTCCACCGGCTTCAAGGAGAGCTACCGTGGTCGTGGGGTTTTCCGACAGCCGATTTGCTAGGACGCACCCCGCACTGCCACCCCCTACAATAACGTAATCGAAGGATCCAATATGTATCATGGTCTGCCTTTGCCTGCGCTTCGTCTCAGCAAGTGAACAAACCAGAATTCGACGGAATTACTCACAACATAGTGGTCAACAAGGTCCACATCCATGGTTTAGTAAACCCTATTCTCGTGGCACTCGCCACTTCAATTTTGATCCTTTAGTTTCCATTGTCGGGTATGCTGAGCTTCTGATCGACCCTATGTTTTTTCAACGATGCTCCAATAAAGCCGTTATCGATGAGTTTACCGATCAGGTCATTGAGAAATCTGACAGCCTCTGGATTGCCTTTTTTAACCCCTACCGACTGTTTTACCGCTGTAAAAGGCGTTTGGATGATCCTGTAGTCATTGCTGCTTGACAGTTCTTCAAGCAATTTGGGTTTCAGACTGGCCAGCACATCAGCTTCTCCACGCAAAAATATTTCATGCGAGCCTTGGATCGATTTAGCGCGGATATTCTCGGCGTTTTTGAAATGGTTGGCGAGCCACAGGTCATAAGCGCTTCTTTCGGAGACGGCAATTCTGACACCGGCCTTATCGACCTCGCTATTGGTGGTGAAGACTGCGTCTTTTCTTACAAGAAAATTCGCGTCTATCAACACATAGGGAATGCTGAAATCGATGGTTTGTGCGCGTTCAACTTCAAAGGCGATGTTTCCGATATCCCATATATCCATATCGACAGCATCAGCAAGTTCGCCTGGTCGGTCGAAGGGGACAAATTCACAGGGGACGTCAATTTCCTTAGCAATCCGTTTAGCCAGGTCCGTTGAAATCCCCTCAGGTGAGCCGTCGAGCAATTTGCCAGAAACGAGCAAAAAATTACTCAGATTGATGCCGGCCCGCAAAACACCCTTCGGCGCCAACGCATCTTTAACTGCCTTATCCATTCATTTTCCCATCCTTCCATTCACCGGCGTACACGTGCCCACTTGCAAAACTATAGGTGCCAAAACAACCAGTCCAACTCCTTATAGTGGTAAAATCATCTGTAGGACAGGCAGGCAAACTCCACCACTCTGTTGAGGACAACAACAGGAATGCAAAACCCATCAGAACCGGCAGCAGTCGTTTCATACTGTGATAATTACATAAAGTGGAAAAAAATTGAAATTAGTTGGCGGACTATCTCCAAAATCCCTCACATATACAAACGACTCTAAATAAATATAATCAAATCTAAGCTAAGCCCCCCCGCCTAGGTCCACTCAATTAAAACCTCCACTACAAACTACTCTGTGAGTCAATTTAAACGTCACTGAGTCTCATTTAGGGGCATCAGAATCCCCTTATCCACATTGTCAGGAGTTAGAAAGAACTTTCCTTTGGGAGTACTATCAAGCCTAACACTAGAGGCGATCACCTTTGCGTAATATCAGGCGCATATAGGTTGTTGCGACAAACATGGCGCCCGCGATCGTAACAAATGCAGTCAAATAACTGGCACTAAAGGTGACGATGAGACCGAAGATCGCCGGAACCACGGCGACGCCGGCCAATAACGCAAATTGACACCCGCTGGCCACGTCGCTGACGGTTCCCGCCGGTGCAAACTTCACCAGTTCGGATAAGTATACACCGTTCCAGCCATGGCTGGTGGCGCCGAGGAGAAAACTAACCACAACTAGAAAGACGATCGGCCACTCCGGCGCAATGTTACACAAGATGATTGAAAAAACTCCGGTCGCGAACCCCAACCCCGTCAGAACCAAATTTGCAGGAACTAGAGTGTCCGCAATCGCCCCCCAGAATAAACGACCAATGACGCCACCGATCTGCATTGTCGTGAAGACTAGGCCCGCTGTCGTCAACGCCATTGAAAACGCATCCGTCAAATAGACGACGAAGAAACTGGCTAATGACACTTGGCTGCCGGAAAAGATGAACCCGCTGAGCGCCAGGCAACGCAGCCTAGATTCACCCCATACGAGACGTAACGGCGCGATAACACTAGCGAACCGAATTTTGCGCCCATGGTCCCGCGCGCCATCCAATCGTTGCTGGAACGGCTGAATGGCAACCGCGACAACACAAGCCGACAGACCCGCGGCCAATATTGCAACCCGCCAATCGAAAAGGTGAACCAGGAACGGTAGTAGCACACCCGCCAGCGCCGTCCCCGCCGGCTGGGCTGATTGTTTTATAGAAAAGAACAAGGGGCGCCGGGGCTCCGGTACGACAAGGGCGAGAATATGGGTACTGAGGGGATTGATCGGGCCGTAGCTAATTCCGAGCAAGACAGCACTCAGAAGCGCCGCGACCGGACTCGACAAGGCAAGACAAGCGACACCCAGAAATGCCAGCGCCATCATAGTCTGCCCGACGCGGATTGCGCCAAAGCGATCGGAAAAGGCGCCGGTCAGGAGGGCCGCCAGCATACCGGCGCCATATGCTATGGCAATAAAGGTACCGATCAAGGTCGCCTCTACACCGATGTCGGGTGCGGCCACCGGTGCGATGACAGCGACGCCGAACATCGTCAACGACACCATGACCTGGAGGCTGGACGTCGCCACCAGCGGCACAATCGCACCCCGATCTGTCAGTTCTGTCATGGTAACAAACTCTGCAATTTAATCATTCAGGCCGCGCTTGTCCCCATCGCAAATATTAATTACAAGCAGATTCACAGAAGAACAGTTTAAAAAAATAGAGACTTTTGACCATTCCGATTATTACATAAAGTGGGGAAGAATTGAAGTTAGTTGGTGGGCTAGAAGTCTTTAACGGCTAATAGAATTCAAAACATTTGGGGCAAGTAAAAGTAGTAAAAGTGGCCAGCCGTTAAAATTAACCTTTCAAAAAAGCACCTAACCACTTGAAAAGATTGGTGTGTGCACAAGGACCCGAACCTTGTACTCGCTGCTTAAAATGTAGCAGGTACACCCTTTAAAATCAATGACTTAGCAGAAAAAATGACTAAGACACCCCAACTTTTTCCAAGTAAGGCCAACACTTCCAAAGGAAAATCACTAAGATTTTAGGCCTGAAATAATGCCCGCTCATCCGTCCTTCGTAACACCAAACCCCGTAACCGTCTCACGTTACAAATCACCCAGCGTAGCAGTTCGTCGGCTGCTTCCTCATAGTGACCTCTGTTCAATATCTGGCAAAAAGTCGATGCATATAATTCTTCTTTCAGGGGCAAAACCGGCTGTTTTGTGACCGATCTCTGAATGTCTTCTTATTACGCAGAGCCAGCACCATCCTCGACTCATCCGCTGCGTCGTGCTACTAATGCTTCATTGTCGGAAATCTACGCAGCTATTGCGAATTAAAGACGACAGTAGACTAAAATTATCTAAACCGTTTCTGAGTTCCGGGATCATTCGGTGGTTGGGTTTGTTCAACGTCGGGTTGGTGACAGGATGGAATTCTCCTTCCTGGATATGGGAAAGGAAACCCCATGGAAGTTCCTTCATTTTTGTCTCCATTCGTTGATGGAGATTCTCCAAAACGCCTATTCCAAGGCTTAGCGGTGGGTGTAATTGGTACGCTGATCATCGGCTTTGGTTGGGGCGGATGGAATCTTGGGGGTACTGTAGATCAAAAGATAGAAACTGCGAGCCGTACGTCCATGGTCACTGCTTTGGCTCCCATCTGCGCCGACAAATTCGAGCGGGCGGCTAAAACCGACAACGACTTGGTCCTTAAACTCAATGCGGTTAGCTCTTGGCAACGAGACGACTATCTGATGAAAGCTGGATGGGCAACTTTCCCCGGCGGAGCAGAACCAGACAGAGGTGTAGCGAGCGCTTGCGCCGAATTTCTCAACACTGCCCTCAAACTCAAGTAGGCCGACTGCGCCCAGCTCTAAGCACAACCACCCCCTTCCAACCAGACGAGGCAGTTTCTTTAACCTCAAACAGGTTGGAACGCCATCCCCCAGGCAAAGAGTTGGGACAGGATAACAGCCGCGCAGCAATGAAGATCAAATGGGGCATAGACCGGGGAAAGACGCAAATGCTATGACCGGTATTGATGTATCACCAACCGTCCAGTTGATCACAGCGCTGATCGCCTCTGCCCTTTATGTGGTGACTTATCTATGCTTCGTCCGCCTCTTAAGATATCCACGGAACTGGTTTCTGCCCGGCTTGCTTCCATCCCTGACGACGGGGATTCTGGCGGCTCTTACAGTGGCGTTGGTGTCCCTGTCGCCCAATGTCCTCGACCGCCCCGCCCTAGCCATCTCGATTGGTTTTATCGTCGTCATGTTTTACATCATCGCAGCCCCTTCGATAGCCTTCCGCCCGAGCTCCCGACTGGTTGAATTCTTGGCGAAGCACGGTGACTACGCAGGACTGTGGCTGCTCGTCCCAACTCTCCTCGCCGGCTTGGCCATCCCAAACGTCAAGCTCCAGGCAGTTCTGGGAACCGCCATGCTAATTGAACTAAGGTGGTTCCTTCGCCAGCGTTGGGCCAACCGACGGCATCAGCTATATCCCTTGGACGATCACGACCTGTTAGTCCTAGAGACCCAGGCGAAAGGCAATCTTGTGGCATTCCGGGGTCACCATGGCATCCGCGAACTGGTGCTATCGAAGGGCGCCGTCAGTTGGAAAGGTTGTGGGAAGAGGACGCCACCCTGCCCGTTCAATCTCTACGTCAACCGTCTTGGCCTCAGCACCGCGCCCTGCTGCCGTGAGCACATGAAGGAACTCAGCCATCATGTTTCCGACTTCTTGAGCGAAATGGGGGTCGTGCATTGGCTGGAAGGAGGCAGCCTTCTTGGGGCCGAGAGGGAGAAGGGAATGCTTCTCGATTGGGAGGACGACATCGACGTGTCGGTTCTACTCGACGGAGACATGACCTGGGAGCGGTTGGCGACCGGGCTCACAGAACGTGGCGCGCGGGAAAGTTTTTTTGTTGACCTTTACGAGAAGAAAGGCTTCATCTTTATGTACTTTGATCCCCTGAATCCATGGCCCTTCCGTTGGGAACGCAATCGCCTACGCGGTGAAATCCGGGTCGATATAGCAATTTACCGACAAACGATCAGCCATGGTGAAGCAGTGCTCGAAAGGCAGAGCTGCAAGGGCGCCATGCCGGGCACCGAGAGCGGCGGTTATGGTGTTTTGCAGAAGATCATTCTACCGACATCGATGATCCTATTTCTTGGCAAAAATTTTGCCTGTCCGAACCAAACCAAGGCGTATTTGAGCATATTGTACGGCGACTTCAAGAAAATCGAGTATACCTATGTCGATGCGGAGGCAGCGAAAGCTCGCACCCGAATTGACACTGTCAGCGATCCATCGGTCAGATAATCGACCGCAATATCGCCGGTTGTATTCTTTATCTCTGTCCAATATTCATTCGTCGAATACGATTGTACAACTCCAAGACAGTGCACGGTTGACGCTCGACGGGTTCAGAACGAACTTCAGGAAGGAGCTGGAGAAGGAAGGACTGTTGGGATTAAAGCCGCCTTTGACACATTTCACGGCCTCAAAAAGAATACCACAGGCGTCCTTTATAGAGGCTGGTTGTACGCCAGAAGAGGTCAAAAGTATCACCGCCCACAAGGACCAACCCAGATGATCGATAAGTACGCAATTGGCGTTCCGCCAGAAGCGTTTGGCGGAACGCGTTAAGAACATCTGGGGTAAGTAAAAGCAGCAAAAGTGTCTAATCAAGTGTCTAATCACGTTATACCGCTTTTAAAAAAACCACCTAACCCTTGAAAAGATTGGTGGGTGCACCAGGACTCGAACCTTGGACCCGCTGCTTAAAAGGGAGATGTCATTTTAATGATTTCAATAGGGTTTAGCACTTTCGATGTATTTTACCCCAATACAGCCCAACGGAGGCCAACGGGTCTAGCATAAAGTGCTAAACTTTTCAGGCCAGAAACAAGGCCCGTTCATCCGTCCTCCGTAACAGCAATCCGCGGAGCCGTCTCCCGTTACAAAACACCCAACGCAGGAATTCGTCGGCTGCTTCTTCGTAACGGCAATGATTTATGGGCTCAAGTAATAGGAGGCAGATGCGATGCGGCTGCTCTCGCAAGCGGCCTTAATGCCGGCTCATAAATTCAGTAAAAGTTTGGGCTATTTCCGGTTCGAGATGTTCCCAGGCGGTAAACGGAATGACCGGCTCGTCTTGATCGGTCACCGGTAGTTGGTGCAGTTCGCTACCATCGATCATTTCGTGGGCCACTTTGGCACTGGAGGATGAGTGGACTAGATCGTTACCTGGAATGATCATCGTTGGTACCTTTATCGCCCGAAGCTGGTACTCGCTAATCCCCATAACTGGCAGGTGGGCAACGTCCTCGAACAGCGCCAACCAGTTGGAGATTGCCGCGATATACTCTTGGGCATCCATCTCCATCATTTTGTCCAGATTTGCCGGATTCTCCTTGAAACATTCCTGGTACTCTTCGGCCGCGCAGACGGCTGCCATGCCGCCCTCACGCGCCAACCTGATGAATTGCCCGTAGTAGTTTTCGGGAAGACGCCCGGCCGCGAACTCTCCACCCGTCACCCGCATGAGCAGTAGCGCGCGAGTCGCGTCTGGATGGCGGATACAAAAATTGAGCGCTGTCCGGGCACCGGAGGAGGAGCCACCAATAAACGCAGGCACCGCATCGTGCTGTTTGAGGAGCTCGTGCAAATCGTCGGCCCATACTGCTTCCTCGACTTCTTTCCCTTCGATAGAGATGTCCGATGCACCGGTGTTGCGCCGATCATGAAGGAAAACGCGGTAGCCCGCCGCGGCTATTTTCGCCGCCAACGGCTTGAACTCGGCATAGCCTCGCCGTCCGCCGGTTATCAAAACGGCAGGCGGGCCATCATCCCCGACAATTTCGAAATTAATATTTAGGCCGTGAATACGTGCGACTGGAATCGCTTGTCCCTCCCATGAGAATTACCCTTAGCTTGAAGGTTCAATTTATTGTATTTCAAAAATAAAAAAGAACAAATTCACAATACGATTTCTCAAGTCAATACAATTATAAGACCAACAATAATCAATAATATACCAGATACTACATTAGTCACACGTATAGAATTTGGGGACGAAATAAAATTTCTCACTCTAGACAAAAATAAGATCATGAGTACATTTCCGATCATTGGAACAGAAAATGAGACCACGGAAATGACAGCCAAATCTAAAAGTCCAATTTTTGTAAAATCAAAGAATCCTGGTAACAAGGTGAGGTAAAACAAAGCTGCTTTTGGGTTCGCCGTAACGGCTATGAACCCAGCTGAAAAACCTGCCAAAAAGCCTGATTTCGTTAATTTTTCATTTGGACTCAGCTTTTTTTGAGTCGTGAAAATGATCTGTAATCCCATTATAGCTAGAATGAGTGCTGTTAGATAGCGAATGAGAATTAAAATATCCGCATAAACTGAAATCAAGAAACCCAAACCAAGGAATACAATGATTGGCCACAACAGATCCCCCAAAGAAACGCCTAAGGTGAGTGCAAGTGCAGACTTAGTGCCTCCAGAAACAGCTCGTGCAATGATTGCAATCCATACTGGTCCTGGCGTAAGAAACAGTATCACTAGGGCACCAAAATAAAGAATTAATTGTGGGCTTGTGATGGTCATTTGAGTTTCAGAAAATCTGAACTTTTTTACTTTTAAAATACGATAACATGAAAAAAGTGATTTTTCCCGTCCACGTACCATCAAATTGTTCTCCATTTGCGGGGGCAACCCACATTGCAAATAGGCACAGAACTGGTAACAGACGTCTCATTCCGTGATGATGACATAAAGTGGGGAAGAATTGAAGTTAGGTGGTGGACTAGAAGTCTTTAACGGCTACGAGAATTCCGAGTAGTTGGGGCAAGTAAAAGTAGTAAAAGTGTCAAAGCAAGTGTCAAGGCACTTTAGACTGCTCTTCCAAAAAACCACCTAACCCCTTGAAAAGATTGGTGGGTGCACCAAGGCTCGAACCTGGGACCCGCTGCTTAAAAGGCAGTGGTTTTTGTAATGATTTTAATGTGCTTTATCACTTTCGATGTATTTTACCCCAATACAGCCCAACGGAGGCCAACGGGTCTAGCATAAAGTGATAAAGCATTTAGGCCAAGAACAGAGCCCGTTCATCCGTTCTCCTAAGTACTAACCCCCTTAAACGTTTCCCGTTACAATACACCCATCTCAGCAATTCGTCAGCAGCTTCTTCTTAACGGCCCTCATTTATATATAACCTTCGAAGGCTAGAGCGCTGCATATTTGAAACACGCTAGCTTGAGATATAGATGTCGATTGGCCTGAATATGTATATAAATATATTTTAATAATAATCTAATTGAGGAAAACAAACGTGTGACTACTGAAAACACAGCCCAAGAGCGCCCATGAAGCCCGCTTCCTTTGAGTATGTGATTGCCGAAAGCTGGGATGCCGCTGCCGCACTTCTCGCCGAACATGGTGATGACGCGGTTGTTCTGGCCGGTGGGCAGAGCCTGGTGCCGGTGATGAATTTCCGACTAGCGCAGCCCGCCGTGCTGGTTGACCTGAACCACATTCCTGATAGTGCCTATCTGCGGATCGAGGGCGATTGCCTGCGTATTGGTGCGCTCACCCGGCATGCCCGGTTTGAAGCACCGGGGATTGACGGGCCGCTCGGTCGTCTGCTTCCGCGTATCGCGCGCAACATCGCCCATCTGCCGATCCGCATGCGAGGTACCTTCGGCGGCTCGCTCGCCCATGCAGACCCGGCCTCGGAATGGTGCAATTTGGCGCGCGCCTTCGATGCGGTGATGATCGCGCAGAGTGCTTCGGGGGAGCGCCGGATTCCGGCGGCGGACTATTTTCAATCAGCCCTGACGACCGACCTGGCCGACGGTGAAGTTCTGCACGAGATCAAAATTCCTACGCTCGGGCCGGACTGGCGTTGCGGCTTTGTTGAGTTCAATCGCCGCGCGGGTGATTTCGCGATTGTGCAATCGGTCGCGGCGATCGAGTTGCGGGAGGGTCAGATCACTGCTGCGCGCATTGGCATCGGCGGGGCGACGGAAATTCCGCAGCGAAGTGACGCGGCTGAAGCTGTTCTGGTCGGCGGCCCGCCGACCCCCGAACGCTTTGCCGAAGCGGCTGCGGCGGCTGCGGGTTCCGTCGAGGACCTACTCACAGACCACCAGGCGGATGCAGACATGCGGCGTGATCTGGTGCGGGTGATGGTGCAGCGTGCGCTCGAAGATGCGGTAGCTTCAGGCGAAGGGCAGGCATAGATGGCAACGACCCGGATACAGCTCAACGTCAACGGCACCGAGCATGCGGTCGAGGTCGAGCCGCGGCATTCGCTGGTGGATACCTTGCGCGAGGCTTGCGGCCTGACCGGAAGCCATATCGGTTGTGAACACGGCGTGTGCGGGGCCTGCACGATACTGGTCGATGACGAGCCGGTGCGCGGCTGCCTGATGTTCTCGGTGCAGGCGGACGGCAAACAGATCCGAACGGTCGAGGGGCTGGCTAACAACGGCGCGTTCAATGCGCTCCAGCAAGCGTTTCATGAGCAACACGCCCTGCAGTGCGGTTTCTGCACGCCGGGGATGTTGATGCTGGCGACCTGGATTGTGGAACGCGACACGCCCGTCAGCGACGACCAGCTACGTGACCTCATTGCTTCAAACCTTTGCCGTTGCACCGGCTATCGCAACATTATTCGCGCCATCCGTGCTGTTCTGGATCAGTCCGGAAACGCCGAGGCCGGGCCATGACCGTCATCGGCGAGAGCGTCCCGCGGCTCGAAGACCGCGCCCTGCTGACTGGCATAGGTCGGTTTGCAGGCGATCAGAATTTCGAAGGTCAGCTCCACATGCGTGTGGTCCGCGCGACGGTCGCCCATGGGCGTATTCTGTCGATTACGACCGAAGACGCTGCGGCGATGCCAGGCGTGTTCGCGATCTGGACCGGCGCCGATGTTGCCGACGTACCGCCGATCAATCTCCGCCCCGGCAGTGCACTGCAGGACCTTGAAAAATGCCGCCAGCATATTCTGGCCCAGGAGATCGTGCGCTATGTCGGCGAACCGCTCGCTGTTGTCTTCGCCGATGATCCCTATCGCGCCGAAGATGGAGCCGATCTAGTCTGGGCAGAGATCGAAGAGCTACCGCCGGTCGTCGGTTTGATGGATGCGCTAGGTGAGTTCGCACCGGGGATCAGCACCGAGCCTGCAGTCTTCGAAAAAAGCTACGGCGATGTGGATGCGGCCTTCGCCGGTGCGGCGCATGTGATCGAGTGTGAACTCTCCGTGGGCCGCCATGCCGGGGTGCCGCTTGAAACACGCGGTGCGCTGGCAGTCTGGAACGAGGCCGAAGACCGGCTCGAGTTTCATGCGGCAGCGAAAATCCCCCACACAAACCGGATTGCGCTGGCAGACCTGCTCGGGCTGGAGCTTGAACAATTGCACTTGTTCGAAGGCCATGTGGGCGGCGGCTTTGGTGTGCGCGGGGAACTCTATCCCGATGAGGTGCTGGTTAATCTGGCGGCGATGCGGTTCCGCCGCCCGGTGAAATGGATCGAAGACCGGATGGAGCATCTGATCGCGGCCAATCATTCGCGAGAACAGACCCATCGCATCCGCGCGGCGACCGATGCCGAAGGTCTGATCCTCGGACTTGATGACGCGTTCTGGTTCAACCAGGGCGCCTATGCGCGCACCCATGGTGCGACTGTGCCCTTAATCTCGGCGACCATGCTGCCGGGCCCGTATAAAATTCCGGCCTATCGCACGACCGGGCATATCCGCCTGACCAATGTGACCCCGGCGGGCACGTATCGCGGGCCGGGACGTTTCGAGACGACGTTTGTGCGGGAGCAGCTGATGGACAGGATTGCGGCTGAACTGAAGCTCGACCCGCTGGCGGTGCGGCGCACAAACCTCATCACGTCTGATGAGATGCCTTATGAGCGCCCGTTTGAAATTGGTGGCAAGCCGATCTTTTATGATAGTGGCGATTATCCAAAGTCCCTTGCGCGCTTGCTCGATTATGTCGGTTACGACGCTTTGCAGGTGGAGATGGTCGCGCGTCGTGCGGCGGGCGAAATGGCCGGTGCGGCGGTCATCTGCTTCGTCGAGCGTGGAGGCGATGGTCCGTTCGATGATGTGCGGGTTGAGATGGATGCCGGCGGGACGGTCGAAATCATCACCGGTGTGGCCTCCGTCGGGCAGGGCGTGGAGACCGTGATCGCCCAGATTTGCGCGGAAACCCTCGGCATGGATTACGCGGGCATCACGGTCACCCATGGTCAGACGGATCGCATCGCGCGCGGTCAGGGTGCGCGTGCGTCCCGTGTCACCGTAATGACCGGGAACGCGACCCACAAGGCGGCGATGGGTGTGCGGGCGATGCTTCTGGCGAAAGCGGCAGAGCTTCTGCAGTCACCGGTCAAAACCCTCGATATTGTCGATGGCGTGATCGGTGTTGGTGGTATGTCAGGTGACGGACCGTCGCTAACAATTGCCGAAGCAGCGGCCGAAATTCTGCGCCATCGCGACGCCTCGCGGATCGCCGTCGAGGAAACCTTCGAGAACGACCGCGCGACATATTCCTTTGGCGCGCAGCTGGCGGCCGTCACGGTCGACCCGTTGACTGCTGGGGTCACCGTCGAACGGTTTGTGGTCGCCTATGACATTGGCCGCGCGGTGAACCCCATGCTGGTCGAAGGCCAGTTGGTGGGCGGCGCGGTGCAGGGCATCGGCGGGGCGCTGTTCGAAGAGTTTCTCTACGACGAAAACGGCCAGCCGCTTTCGGTCACCTTCGCCGATTACCTGATGCCGACAGCCGCCGAAGTGCCCGATGTGGAATGCCTCGTTCTGGAAGAGTCCCCCAGCACGACGAATCCGCTGGCGCTCAAAAGTGCCGGCGACGCGGGCGTGACCGGTGCAGGCGCGGCCATAGCGGCGGCCATTGGCGCCGCGCTCGGCCAGCCCGGCGCGATCACGCGACTGCCGGTGTCTCCCCTGCGCCTGCGAGAGATACTGAGAAAACCCTCTCAATGAGACCAAACCCATTGGCGACATGGTATGGAACGTGATGGGGCAGATCTACATCCCCAAACAAGTCGACCAAAATAGGATGTGGTGGGAAGAGATAATACCTGAAGAAACCTACATTCCTCCGCACTCACATTCGACCCAAGATGAATTCTTATATCTGACCGAGGGTGAGTTTGACATGCTCCTCGACGGCGAAGAACAGCACGCGGTTCCGGGTGAAATTATCCCCTTTCCGCGCTATTCGAACCATGGACTGTTCAACAATTCCGGTAAGACGGTTAAAGGGATTTTTTGGGCGGAGCCGACTAACAAGCTTTTCGACCTATTAAGGCTATACACAACGTCGCAAACCCTCACGAAGTCGTTCGCATCTCCGACGCGCACGATATCCATTTTCAATTACCGGGCGGGAAAGCCCGGCGTGGGCCGCTGGCAGCAACCGAGTTTCAAGTTAATGAAGAGTAACCAAGAAATCTAAAATGTGACGACTTATTAAGAGCGAAAGTAATAAATTTGAAAATTGCGGGCTTGGGATATAGCCCCTAGCCGCCAGACGAAAGGCTCCCTTTCACCCAAACGAGGGCAACAGAAAAGTGGTAAAAGTGGCTAACCGATCGAATTTTAGCCCTTTCTAGCCCTTCCTTCCCGCACATAGTGGCTAACCTTTTAGGCCAGAAACAGGGCCCGTTCATCCGTCCTCCGCAACACCAACCCCCTTAACCGTTTCCCGTTACAGAACACCCAGCATAACATCTCGTTAGCAGCTTCCTGGTAGCGTCCCCCATTTATATATAGACCTCTAAGGCTCGAGCGCTGAAGGGCCCCTGTCCCTAAATTATACGTCCAGGAACAGAGAGCTGCGAACATGTTGGGATTCAGCTCGGCGGGGGATTACATTAAGTGGGGAAGAATTGAAGTTAGTTGGTGGGGGTGAGTTCTTCACCCTCAAGGATGACACACCAAAGGCTCTTGCCGAACTCACACAAACTGTTGAGAATTTGGGTACTCAATCTTTTGATCCCAGGTTTTACGATAAGATCCGAACTTCGACATGCTCTCCCTGTAACCGATAGCCAGATTCTTCATGGAATCGGCAAAGTGCGAATTTGAATCGCAAAAAATACTCTCGATATAAATAATTGCTTCATAAGATGTCAGTATTAAGAGTCGAAGTTTCTTTTTCAAAAACTTTATTGGACTAATGATGTGACAATTAATTTTGGAACTGATAGCAGATTAAACCAGCCTAATTTTGAGGGTGTATACGGCATTACCGCTAACCCTTTGAGGTTAATTTATTTGATGGGAACGATGTGGTACCTATCACAAAAATGTAAGCATAATCATGTCCAAGTACTAGAGGTTGGATCTTGGTGTGGCGCATCGACGCTTACTTGGGGTGAATGCATAGAAAAATATTTTAACTCCAACGGCAGCATAACATGCGTCGATGCATGGGTACACTACATTGACTTAGGAGTTAATCCTACGGAAGACATTCAGATGATGCATGACGCCTTAAGGAAAAATGAAGTCTTTGATGTTTTTAAACATAATATTCAATTCCTCCCCAATTCCATAGAGATCAAAATCCATAAAGGTTGGAGCCAAGATATTCTTCCGAGTTTAAAAAAAAGACTTATGACTTAGTTTATATTGATGGTGACCATAAGTACGATACTGTTGTTTCAGATATAAAAAATGCCGTGCCGTTACTCCGCAATGGAGGGGTCATGTGTGGAGATGATCTGGAATTACAACTCCACGAATGTGAATCATCGATTTCGAATATTAACCACAATGTTGATCGTTTATATAATGAAGCTTTAGATACATACTATTTTCCAGGTGTTACTCAAGCCGTCGGAGAATATTTTGGAGCAATCTCATCTTGGGCTGGTTATTGGGCGGTGGAGAAATGCGATAACGGTTGGAAAGATATCTCTCTAGAGCATATGCCTGCGAATATCCCGAGCCATCTCAACCCAAAAAGTCTTATCGGCCTGAAAGTAGTACTAATGAAAATGGGTCTTTTGTGAAATGGTTGGTGGGTGGGAGTTTTTCACCCTCAAGGATGACACATCACCATCACGGTCTGACTTTTTACAATCAATTAAGTAACTTCATAACACAATCACCGAACTTCTCTGTGCCTTTCTTAAATCCAATTTCAGCACACTGTTTCTTTGCCTTTTCAAGAGGTGATTTCTTATCAGTAATCGTGGGTGAGAGTTTCTTGGCATAGAGGAAATTATTGTTTTTCCACATACCTTCTTCAATTCTTCCATCAACAAAGGTAAAGATCCCTTGTCCGTGCTTTTCACCATTTTTCCATTCACCAACGTATTTGCTCCCACTGGCATAGGGATAGGTTCCAAAACAATCAGTCCAAGATTTCGTTAATTTATAATCGGATGAAGGACTGCCTTTACAAGGAGGCAAACTCCACCCCTCCGTTGAAAACAACAACAGAAACACAAACCCCATCAGAATTGGCAGCAGTCGTTTCATGCCGTGATGATGACAGAAAGTGGGGAAGAATTGAAGTTAGTTGGTGGACTAGAAGTCTTTAATGACGATGAGAATTCACGACATCTGGGAAACAAAAAAGTAGTAAAAGTGCCAAAAAGTGCCTAATCAAGTGCCTAATCACGTTAGACCAGTTCTAAATTTTCGACCTAACCCCTTGAAAAGATTGGTGGGTGCACAAGGATTCGAACCTTGGACCCGCTGCATAAGTAGTGTTTCGTGCGCTTTTTTTCAAATACCTAGCCAACGCATCAGTGCAATGCCTACGGCCACCAATGCCGCCGCCCGGATCCGGGCGGCACCAAACGGCTCGCGTAGAAACAGGCTACCAATTATTGCAGCTAATATCACGCTGGTCTCACGCAGCGAAGACACGACCGCCAGGGCACCCAAACTCATCGCATAAATCACGAGTCCATACGCCGCTGACGACGCAACACCACCGCCAATTACTGTCCATCGATTTGCACGCATGTAGTCAAACCACTGAGCGCGCCGAGTTGCCAACATAATGGTGCCTATTGGCACAACTTCCAAAATAAACAGCCAGACGATGTAGCTCAGTTTATTGCTTGAGGTGCGTATGCCAAGTCCATCAACAACCGTATACGCGGCAATAAGGACCGCCGTTATCGCTCCCCACACAATGGCAGCACGCGCCATCGCGCCAAACGTGGCCGTACGAAAAGCGAGGCTCATCACGCCCAAACTGATAAAAACAATTCCAGCGACGGTGCCGGGCGTTAGATATTCATGTGCGAAGACAGCCGCACCGCAAGCTACCAAAACGGGTGCCGCACCGCGAAACAATGGATAAACCTGCGATAGGTCACCGGCGCGGTATGCACGGGCCAACGCAAAATAATAAAAGTTGTGGATAGCGACAGATCCGATGATCATGGGCCACGCTGCGCGGTCCGGAAACGGTAGCCATACTGCTAGCAAGATGCAGACCAAACTTCCGACAAGCTGGTAAGACGCAATACTCAATTCCGGCGTTCCGCCAGACTTCGCCATCGCGTTCCATACGGCATGCAACACGGCTGCCGTTAACACTAACCCTACCAAGAGCGGTGTCATGTTAGTGCTCCTCCCGCTCAGTAAAAAACACCGGATTTTCCATTTGGAATCAATAACATATTCTTACTTTGAATCTAGTTTAATTCTTTGAGATAGAATCAAAATAAACAATTTATCTGCCGTATGGTTCCGTTGCCTTAGACTTATTAGGCATTGTAAATCCCAAATGC
>Ga0209089_10002279_pt1 | contig 17075 bp, 10 predicted proteins | sample ArcticOcean_MG_C_FD_187431 | JGI IMG/M metagenome (GOLD analysis project Ga0209089, IMG submission 187431) | Marine microbial communities from western Arctic Ocean - ArcticOcean_MG_CB2_150 (SPAdes) (version 2) | ecosystem: Environmental > Aquatic > Marine > Oceanic | place: Arctic Ocean: Canada... | reverse complement strand
ATTGATCAGCGGATAAGTGACCTCGCGGCGGCGGGGGTCGGTGAGTTCGGCGAAGTGATCTTGAATCCTTGCAGACTTCGTCTGGGACATCACATAGGCTCCGGAGTATATAGCATTTCACAACACCCTTGCTTCTCCTCAGCAAGCGGTGAAAACACCAATGCTCCAATTATGCCAAGTTACCCAGTGTGGCGCAATCGCCCTGCCCTGCGTGGTAAGCAGTGCCAGACTCGTTACGATGGACCATTTAGACTTCATGGAGTTGAACAATGCCGTTACTTGGAGCCCACATGTCGATTGCCGGGGGCTATTACAAGGCGGTCGAAGCCGCCGCCGCCCTCGGCATGGATTGCGTCCAGATATTTTCAAAAAACAATAATCAGTGGCGTGCCAAACCGTTGACCGATGACGACGCGGAACGGTTTCGCGACGCTTTGGTGCAGACCGGGGTACAAAAGCCGTGTGCTCACGATAGCTATCTCATCAATTTGGGAAGTCCCAAGGACGATGTGCGTCAAAAGTCGATTGATGCGTTTGTCATCGAGCTGGAGCGTGCCGAAAAACTGGGATTGCTGGGCGTGGTGATGCATCCGGGCAGCTTTCTCGATTCCAGCGAGGAAGAGGGGCTGCAGAAAATCGTCGATGGTTTGGCCATCGTGTTGGAGCAAACCGACGGTCAGGTGGTTGAGGTCTGGTTGGAGAACACGGCCGGACAGGGTACCAACTTGGGGCATCGGTTTGAGCATCTGGCGTACATTATCGACAATGTGGCCGACAGCAGCCGGCTGGGCGTGTGCATCGATAGCTGCCATACCTTCGCGGCGGGCTACCCCATCACGAAGCCGACGGAATACAAGAAGACGATGGCCGAATTTGATAGCGTGGTCGGCATCGACCGCATACGGGCATTCCACTTGAACGACAGCAAGAAGGAATTTGGCAGCCGTGTGGATCGGCACGAACACATCGGGCAGGGTCATCTTGGATTGGAACCGTTCCGTCACATCGTCAACGATCCGCGTTTCGCGGACTTGCCGATGTACATGGAGACGCCCAAGGGTGGAAAGGGCGACGACTTCGACGCAATGAACCTCAAGGCCCTTCGCGGACTGATCAAGAAGAAGCGGAACTAAGCGGTCGCATGGGGGTGGAGTGTCGATGCTCACGGCGACACCCCGTCAATTCCCAGCAGTGAAAACAGTCCTGCAATTTGGGCGGTTGTTGACCAAAAACAATAATCAGTGGCGAGCCAAACCGTTGACCGACGATGATGCGAAACGGTTTCGCGACGCATTGGTAGCGACCGGCATTCAAAAGCCGTGCGCGCACGATAGCTATCTCATCAACTTGGGAAGCCCCAAGGATGATGTGCGTCAAAAGTCGATCGATGCGTTTGTCGTCGAGTTGGAGCGAGCCGAGAAGTTAGGATTGCTTGGCGTGGTGATGCATCCCGGCAGTTTTCTCGATTCGAGCGAAGAAGTCGGTCTTCAGAAAATTGTCGATGGTATGGACATCGCGCTGGAACAGACCGACGGTCAGGCGGTCGAAATCTGGTTGGAAAACACGGCAGGGCAGGGGACGAATCTCGGACATCGCTTTGAACATTTGGCGTATATTATTGAGAACGTGGCCGACAGCAGTCGATTGGGCGTCTGCATTGATAGCTGTCACATATTTGCCGCAGGCTACGCGATCACGTCATCGGCGGAGTACAAGAAAACGATGGCCGAGTTCGACAGCGTGGTGGGCATCGACCGCATTCGGGCTTTTCATCTGAATGACAGCAAGAAGGAGTTCGGCAGCCGAGTGGATCGGCACGAACACATTGGGCAGGGGCATTTGGGGCTGGAGCCGTTCCGTCACATCGTCAACGATCCGCGTTTCGCGGACTTGCCGATGTACATGGAGACGCCCAAGGGTGAGAAGGGCGACGAATTCGATCAGATGAACCTGAAGGCGCTACGTGGGCTATCGGTGCTCTGATTGTGAAAGACGCACGAACCGGATTCGAACCCCACGGGGCGCAGCCCGTGGGCTTTGCGAACGGGTCACGATGCCAACCCAACAGTTTGGGCCAATTACGTTGCCGATTCCTGGGCGGCGGTTTCAGCTTCTGGTTGGCCGGTTTGATCTTCCGGCTTTGGCTCGGGCTTTGCTTCCAAATCGAACAGCGAGATGTCTCCAAATTTCTCATTGCATTTGGGACACTTGGCCTTCGCGATGCCGCGGCCGTTTGCTCCGCCGATCTTTTCCTTCTTCCGCGAATCTTCGCTGACGACCAGCCCGCACGCTTCACACTTGCGGCCGACCAACTTAACTGTGCTTTCTGAATCCGCTTGATAGAACTCGGCCTTTTCGATCGATTGAAACTTCTCTTCGCTGTAATGGCAACTCTGCTCGGTGAATTCTTCGACGAGCGGAATTTCGTGCGCTACGCCAAATTCTTCGATGCCGTACAGCTGTTCGAGGTGTTTTGAAAACTCGCGAAACGCGCTCAGATCGAATGAAAGAAACGTGGGAAGTTCTTTCGCGTCAGCTTTGGGCAAGCGGACGGCAATGCGACCGGCGCCGAAAACGGGAATGCCAACAAACATCGACTCGTGTTCGTAAATAACCGGCTGATCGATGGCCAATTGTTGAAGTGTCTCCGCTGTCAGGACACGTTTTTGGGCAACGGGGATATCGTCGATGGGCGTTTCTTCGCGCAGACTGGTTAGCAGTGCCGCGCGCGCCTCATCATTCTTGCCCCCTCCGGACATCCCGAACAATCCCTTGGCAGCGGGGAGCGTGGCAACGAGGACGTCTTCCTTGGCGAAGCCAACATCGACCGCCTGAAATTCTTTCTCCAAACTTCCCGCCTTCAGCCGCAATTTTTCGGGATTCACCGTGTGCAGATGGACGTCCTTCATCCAGTGTGAATAGCGTCCGCTGGCTTGTGTTTGTTCGGTTCCGTCTGCCGATGCCGCGGCGGCGGCCGCTTGGCCATCCGTATCGCGAGTTTTTTCAGGTACGATAAACAAGGATTTGCATCGCGGGCAGCGCCCCGCCTTACCACGATGCCGGTCCTGCACTTCAATCCGATGTCCGTTGGCACAAAACACCAGGAAACCGGTAATGGCGCGGCCCTTGGCTTGCTTCTTCTTGGGTTGCCGGCGCCGCTTGCCGATTTCCAACTCTTCTTCCAACGCAATCTGCAGCAGCGCATCGCCTCCGGTGGCAACAGAATGCGATTCCGTCGAGCTTTCCGGTTTCTCTCTGTCTTTTGGCGTTTTCTGCCCGTCGGGTTGACTTTCGTCAGACGAAGCTGCGGAGTCGGCGTTTTTTCCCGATTCGTCAGCGGAATCCGATTCGGCCGCTGGCGGCGCGGGTTCTGGGGCAGCTGCCGGCTTGCTCTCGGCTGCCGTTTCTTCTTTTTCGGTTTCGCTCTTCGGTGGATCTTCCGTCAACGAGTACGTGCCGGACGTCTCGGTAGAGGATGCTCTGGCGGTGATTTCTGCAGAGAGTTCAAAATCATCTTCGGCGCGCGGCTGCGTCTCGCCAGTGAGGACGGCATCGCCGGGATCTTCAACAGTGTAAACCTCGTCGCCACCGGGCGAGGCACTGTAAATGATGGGTGCCGGCTTCGCCTGCATTTTCATACACAAATCGCCGATGTCTTCGCGCATGAAACTTCCGCAGTTCCAGCAGCGCACCATGCCGCGCCGAACACCTTCCTCACAGGTGGGGCAAATGTCCTGGTTCGCCGAGGCTGCCGTCGCGGATTGGTCCGACGCCGTTGCCGTTCCCCGTTTGCGGTGCGCTTCCTCGTCAAGAACGTGGTTGCACTCGGGACACTGCACTGTGTCGCGGAGCAACAACGTTCTGCAGGCCGGACATGTCTTAATGGAACCCGCCATACTACCTCAGCCACTCAAAACGAATTGATGATTTGAAATATTGCCACACCTTGGAAAAGGTGTGTCCCGGACATTTTTTGCGTTCAACGCGACCCAATGGACTTGTGAATCCAGGATTCAACTGCGCTGTGCGACTCGGGGCGGCCCCATTCCAAGTCGAAAAACCGCTCGTCACATCAGAATCGGTTGCGGTGTTCAGTCTCTTGATGCTATCCGAAAAGTATTAGGGAAGGCCAGTCGCACGCGGAAAAAACGTTCACCGCATTTCCATCCTACACCAAAATGGCAGTCAGAGTCGTCAATTACAGCAGCGAATCGATACAAATTTTCGGAAATGAAATCACCCATTAAAACTCTGTATTGCCATACGAAAGAGCGTTTTTTCGAGTCTTGCGGCCGAATCGCCGCCGTGTCGTGCGAGTTTTGAGCTGTCTCGCGGTGGTCGTCATCAGTTTTTCAGGCGGCTGAAACGTCATACGCGAACTCCCGGTACAAGAGAGACTTGACGCCTTGCCATCGTAATCGTCCAATCGAGGGGGGGCAAGAATCGTTGCGAACGAAGAACGAGCCCCAAATGAGCGAGTCCATTTTCTGAGTTGCTGCCGACACTTCTTGAACCGACCGCCAATGTCATCTCTGTTTCAACTGGAACACCTCACCCACGACTACGGGCAGCATCGCGCCCTCGATGATGTCAATCTCGATATTGCGCCGGGGACGATTGGACTGGTTGGGCAGAATGGGGCTGGCAAATCGACATTGATGCAGATTCTGCTCGGCCTGAACCGACCGACCCAAGGCGTCGCGCGGTTGTTCGGACAGGACGTACAGCAGGCCGGCGTCGAACTGCGTGGGCGCGTCGGTTTTATGCCCGAACGCAGTGCGATCATTCCCGGTCTGCACGGCCTCGAGTATGTCGCGCTGGCGGGCGAACTCAGCGGTATGCCGCGCCGCGAAGCCATGCGGCGCGGTCACGAAACGCTGTCGTATCTGGGGCTGGAAGAGGCCCGTTACCGCAAACTCGAGCAGTATTCGGTGGGGATGCAGCAGCGGCTCAAGTTGGCGGCGACACTCGTACACGACCCGGATCTGCTTTTGCTCGACGAACCAACGGCCGGCCTGGACCCCGATGGCCGCAACAAGATGCTGTCGCTGATTCGCGGGTTGGCGTCGCGTCCGGACAAATCGCTCGTGCTTTCCAGCCACCTGCTGGGGGACATCGAACGCGTCTGCGAAACGACGATCATCCTCGACGCCGGGCGTGTGATTGGCGTCGGGCCAATGGACGACTTGCGCTCATCGCGTCCCAGCTGCTATACGCTGCGCTGGAAAGGTGAGGCGGACGGATTTCTCGACGGCTTGCGTGAGGTTGGCGTCCAACTCGAAGCGGTCGATAAGACATCCGCACGGGTCACCCTGCCCGATGGGAAGACCACGCAGTTAATCTTCGCGCTGGCGCACCGGCACAGCATTTCGCTCACCGCCCTGGAGCCGGAAGAAGAGAATCTCGAAGCCGTTTACCATCGATTGATCGGCCGGCAAGACAACTTGAACGAGGTGCGAAGCGACCGAGCGACGCCCGTCGGGCAGGAGGCAGCATCGTGAGCGTTGACTCCGTTGGATTTCGCGGTTGGTCGGAACAGTTAGCATCCCCCTGGCTTGCCAGTTGGTCCATCGCCCGAACCGGGCTTCTTCTCGTGTTGCGACGAAAGTTGTTCTGGATTCTGCTGGGACTGGCGTTGCTCAACTTTCTGTTCATGTTTGCGTTGATTTACTTGAAGGCACAATTGAGCGCACAAAACCCCGCCATCGAGCGGTTTGTCGATCGTATTTTGACTTCAGTGACCGGGACCGGCGATTCGTACCTCAATTTCATGTTCCTGCAGGGAACGGTCACCATGCTGATGCTGGCCTTTGCGGGTGAAGTCCTCGTTGGCAGCGACTTTCAGCAGGGCGGGTTGACGTTCTATTTGTCGCGCCGCATCAGTCGTCGGCATTACGCCCTGGGAAAACTGCTCGGCATCGGCATGTTGGTTTCAATAACAACGACGATCCCCGCAGTCATTCTGTTTATCGAATACGGCGCGATGACCGATTCGCTGACCTACCTTCGCGAGAACTGGCGGATCCTGCTGGGCATTCTCGGGTATGGCACGGTGATGGCCACTGTTTTGAGCCTTGTGTTATTTGCATTGGCCGCCTGGCTGCAGAAGACCGTGCCGTTGGTGATGGCGTGGGCGGCATTGTTCGTTTTGTTGCCTGTTCTCGGGAGAATTCTCAGCCGAGTGCAGGATGAGGAAAGCTGGCTGCTGATTATGCTCTGGAGAAACCTTCGACTGCTCGGCAGTTGGTGTTTCGGCTCCGTTGATGCTGGCGAAGAAACCGAGTTGATTGGATGGGCAGCGAGCGTTGTTCTGATCGTCTGCGCCGCATCGGTCGCAGCCATCATCCCCCGCCTGCGCGCAATTCGCGTTGTGCAATGACGGTGTGGAAGCGTTGGATGAATTACTGCCGTAGTGGTGGCTTCCAGCCGCCGCAAATGTTGATGCAACTTGGCGGCTGGAAGCCACCACTACGAGACGTCCGGCACTGAATTATCGCTTCATTGCTCGATATTAGAACGAGGGTCGGCCGTGAATGAAACACCGTCACTTTGCACCTTCCGCCGTGTCTCGAAATGGTACGGGGCGGTGATTGCGTTGAACGACGTCAGCTTTGCGCTGCGTCCGGGGATCACTGGTCTGGTCGGCCCGAACGGTGCGGGTAAGAGTACGCTCATCAAGCTGTTGACGGGGCAGCTGCGTCCCAGTCTGGGGGAAGTGCGTGTGCAGGAAGTGTCGGCATGGTCTGCTGCCGCCCGGTCTCACATTGGCCATTGCCCCGATGCCGATGCGTTTTACGAAGAAATGTCGGGCCGCGCCTTCGTGCGGTTCATGGCGCGGCTACGCGGATATCGGCGTAGCGATGCTCATGAACGCAGCGAAGCGGTTCTGCAGCAGGTTGAAATGACGGACCGGGCCGACCGAAAACTTGGTTCCTACTCCAAAGGAATGCGGCAGCGAATCAAACTGGCGCAGGCCATTGTCCACGACCCGGATGTCGTCGTACTCGACGAACCGCTGAACGGCGTCGATCCGGTCGGTCGTGCACAATTGGTGCGTGTCTTTCGGCAGTTGGCCGATGCGGGAAAGGCAATTCTCATTTCGAGCCATATTCTGGATGAAATGGATACGCTGGCCGATCAGGTGATGTTTATCTGCCGTGGGCGTATGCTCGCCGCGGGTACTCTCGAAGAAATTCGCGAGATGCTGGAAGATCACCCACTCAAAGTGCGTATCGACGCCAAGTCGCCGCGCGAATTGGCGGGTCAAATGTTGCGGCTGGATGCCGTTCGCGGCGTGCAACTCGAACCGCCGCAGAGCCTGTTGCTGGAAGTGGAACGCCCGGGCGAATTCTTCCCCGCACTGGCTAAGATGGCAGCCGAAGACGATTACGAAATCGAGCGACTGGAAGTCGTCGATGCTTCGACGGAAGCGGTATTTGACTATCTGCTGCGACAGGCTGGGCAGTGAGTGCAGTCAAGAGATAAGATGAAGGGAAACAGCAGGTGATTCAAGCCGATACAAGCATTTGGCGTGGCGGGCTGAGCGGTTCGGTTTGTCTGGCCGTCGTGTCGTTTCGTCGATTGTTCCGGTCACGACAGACGATCGTCAGTGCCATGCTGCTGGGATTTGCCCTCATGGTGGCACTGGCATGGTCGATGCGGCGGGGGCGAACGCCCGAGGAGTTCATTTCGCAGATCCTGATTCCGGTTTACACGTCGTTTCTGTTGCCCATTTTTTGCCTCTGCTACGCAACCGCCAGCATTGCCAGCGAACGCGAGGACCAGACGTTGACCTACCTGCTGCTCTCACCGTTGCCTCGACCGATGGTCTACGTGGCCAAATTCTTTTCTTCGTTAGTATTGGCGCTGCTGTGGACGATGGGCGGTCTGATCTTGCTGTGTCAGGTCGTCGGCGACCCGGGGCAACAAACATTGGCCATCGTCTGGCCAACGGTGATGGCTTCGACGCTGGCTTACGTTGGACTGTTTCATCTGTTCGGGGTGATGTTCCGCAGGGCGACAATTGTCGGATTTGCCTACGCGTTGTTCCTGGAGAATTTTGTCGGCAGTATGCCAGGCATTGTGAAGCGGGTGGCGGTTTCCTTCTACACCGAGTGCCTGATCTTCGACTCTGCTGCGATTTTTGGGCTGGGACCTGCAGGACACCACGACGAGGCCATGTACCTGCCGATCTCCGCTGCCACGGCAATGCCCGCCCTCTGGTTGATTGCCCTCGCGACGCTGCTGGCCGGCATCATCTTTTTCTCCCGTCACGAATACTCTGGAACGTCATAGACTCCGGAACGCTATAGAAGAGAGCATTTTCGTCACGACACAGAACGCCCAAACTTGCCCGTTTGTGGTCCATTGACTGCCGGGACGGTGGAAACGATGATCACGATGTACCTTTTCTGGGGAAGGTGCCTATAATGATGAGGTTGGGAGAGTCGGGTGACCTTGTCATTGTTGGCCGATTCGGCTTTAGCAATAGCCCGGAATTGGATATAATATGACAACGAAAATCGCCCTAACCTGTTGGTGCAGTGCGTGTTTATTGCGATGCCCGCAGCCATCGCCCCTGCGGCTGGTCGATTCGTGCGAAGCCAGCAGGCCGCGAAACTTACCTCAAAACGGCAACCCGCCGCCCGCGCCGTTCGGCCCCCAGTGACCGAACATCCCGCCATTCCCGCCCAACAAGGATGATTGAAATGCGGAATTTCTGTCCTGCTGCTGTTGGCATTTGCCTGGTTTCTGGTCTTGTGTCACTCGCCGGCTGTGGCGATGGTGATCAAATCACATCCTATCCCGTTCCAACTGCGAGTGCCGGGATTACGAACGATCCCCCGGTTCCCGTCGCTGGCGAACACGGAGCTGGAGCATCGGCCTTGCCGGGCAACGTCACGTTGAACCCGGCCCGCATGCTGGTGGCGATGGTCGAAGACGGTAAACAAACCTGGTTCTTCAAACTGCTCGGGCCGGTCGATGCCGTCGCCAAGCATGAAGAAGAGTTCAAAACGTTTGTTGGTTCATTACAACTTTCCGGGGGGACACCCCAGTGGACGGCTCCCAGCGGCTGGAGTCCGCAGGGAAAGAAGGGGCTTCGGCTGGAGACATTTCACGTGGGAACCCACCAGCCCGCATTGGAAATGAGCGTCATTCCACTAGGGACAATGGCCGGCGGGGGTGATGGGGCGATCCTTGAGAATTTGAACCGCTGGCGGGGGCAACTTCGGCTGCAACCGATTACGAGCGACAAGCTGACCGACAATATTGAAAGAGTCAAGCTTCAAAAAGGCGCAGAGGCCATCGTGATGGACCTCACCGGAGAAGTTCCCACCAGCAATCGCGAAGGACACCCACCGTTCGCTGGCGGCCCAATGGCAAACCGAGGCAACTCGGGCACCGCGACGGTACCGGGACGACCAGCCGCAAACACGGGAGCCGGCCCATCGCCAATTTCTTACAACACTCCCGACGGCTGGAAAGAAGGCAAGATATCGGCGCTACGTCTGGCCGCATTTAACGTTTCCGACGGCGACAAGACGGCATTGATCACCGTGTTCCGGTTTCCGCCAAGCGGTGTGTTGGCCAACGTCAATCGCTGGCGGGGGCAAATCGGACTGGCTGAGATGAAGCAGGCCGAATTGGACAAGGAACTCAAAGCGATCACAGTCGATGGAAATGAAGGACACCTGGCCGAACTGGTTGGCGAGAAGCAAACCATTCTGGCGGTCATCGTCGAACGTGCAGGAAGCGCGTGGTTCTTCAAATTGCAAGGCGATATCGAGTTGGCCGCCGCCGAGAAGGGGCGTTTCGAAGCGTTCGTCAAATCAGTGAAATTCAAATAAGACCTCGCGTGACCGATTCGATCGGTCACCTTCAGCGGAATCGACCATTCGCGGTCGTTCCCGTCACAAACACAACAGACCGCGCGTCTGCACTACAGCGGAGCCGACCATGTCGACTGAATCCGTTCCTCGGGAATCGTTGCTGGAAACAATCGAGCGCGAAACCGTCGAAGTCCGCAACTTCGGCCAGGTTGTCCTTAAGTTTTTCCAGGGGCTGGCTTCGCTGAAGTTGACGGTCGCGTTGTTCGCGATGGCAATTGTTCTGGTGCTCGCCGGCACGCTGGCGCAGCATCGCAAAGATATCTGGCTGGTCGTCGCTGAGTATTTTCGCGTGCCGTTGTGGCCGAATTTCGGCTTCGCCTGGATTGAGTTTCAGGACTTTCTGCCTCCGTCGTTCTTCCCCAGCAAGCCCCAGGTGTCGGGCGGGTTTCCCTTTCCCGGTGGGACGCTCATCGGCGGCCTGATGGCAATCAACCTGCTGGCGGCCCACGGATTACGTTTCAAGCCGCAGGCCAGGGGCAATCGGTTGTGGGCTGGGCTCGGTGTCATCGGCATCGGCGTTCTGGTGACGGCGGCTGTCATTTTCAGCGGCTCGAACAAGGGGGGCGTGCAAGAGTCGATCTGGGGCGATTGGTCGCTGCTATGGGTCTTGATGAAGGGTGCCTTGGGCCTGGCGTTTCTGGCGTCGGTGGGCGGATTTTTCTGGATGATCACACGCACGAAATCGGAACTCTGGCTGTTGGAACTGGCGGGGCTCGTTCCCGGAATCCTGGGGGCAGTCTTCTTCTACACAATCATCGGCGGCAGTGAAGCCGCCCTTGACGGGCCATCGCTGCGGATTCTGTGGCAGCTGATGAAGGGCGCAGCGGCAGGCTTGGTGCTGTTGGCCGGATGCGCGATAGTGTTCAAGAAGCGGGCCGGCATCGTGCTGCTGCATGCGGGTATCGGCCTGATGATGTTCAGCGAAGTGCAGGTTGCCATGACAGCTGTCGAAGGGCAGATGTGGATTCGTGAAGGCGAATCGGTCAACTTCGTTCGCGACGTACGAAAGATTGAGTTGGCCGTCGTCGATCTTGCCGACCCGGACAACGTTCGCGCCACCGTCATTCCCGAACCCGTTTTTTTGGACGGTGGGACAATTTCCAACGACCAACTCCCCTTCAACATCGAGGTCGTCAAGTTCATCCGAAACGCCGATGTCCGCCGTGCCGGTCCGCAGGAGAAAAACCTGGCAACCGCCGGTGCCGGTACCGAGTTGATTGCCGACGAAGTCCGTGCCGGAACCGGTGCCGACACCGGCGGCCAACTCGACCTGTCGTCTGCCTACCTGAAGCTGACCTCAAAGGACGGTAAAACCGACCTGGGGACGTATCTGGTCAGCATCTGGTTCGACAGCCCGATTCACACCAGCCATCTGCGGAATTTCGTCCAGGTGCGTTTTTCCGGTCAACTGCCGCAGCAAATTGACATCGACGGCAAAAAGGTGGCACTCTCACTGCGATTCAAGCGGGATTACAAACCGTACACGATGCGGTTGGATGACGTCCGCAAAGAAGACTACATTGGCACCGACCGCCCGCGGGATTATTCGTCATTCATTTCGCTGGACGACCCATCCCGTAACGTCAAACGTTCCGATATTCGTATCTGGATGAACAATCCCCTGCGGTTTGCCGGCGAAACTTTCTACCAGAGCAGCTACATTCCCGACCCCTACACCGGCGAAGAATCGACCTCGCTTTCCGTGGTAACCAACGGCGGCTGGATGATTCCTTACGTCTCCTGCATGATTGTTGCGACGGGAATGTTGGCACATTTCTTGTTCATTCTCATTCGGTTTATCAATCGTCAGCAGAAGGAACGAAAAGCAGCCGAGCCGTCATTCGATGCGAACGATGAATTACAGCCGACTGCCGGAGCCTCATCCGCAGCGACTGCCCATGTGGCGGCGGCACGAAAGGTTGCTAAGGAACAAAAGGCTGTCGCCCGCCGCGTGAAACGAAAGCAAAAGGCCGGCGGATCTTTGCTCGGCGAAACAACAGGGCCGCTGGCCTGGATTTTTCCGTTGGTCATCGTGTTTGTCTGTGCGTTATACGTCGGCAGCAAGTCCCGCCCTCCCAAACAGGCCGACGACGGCATGGACCTGTATGCGTTTGGGCAAATTCCAGTCGTGTATCAAGGTCGGCAAAAGCCGCTCGACACGTTGGCTCGAAACGCGCTGCGGGTAATTTCCAATCGTCAGACATTTTACGGCCGCATGACGGATGACGAATTGCGTAAAAACTGGCCGGAGATCACGCGTGACATCCAGCGGCGTTGGCCGAAACTCAGCAAAGCCGACCTCAACTCGGTCGATTTCGACGTTGATAAACTGATCGAACTCATCGGCAAACAAACAGACGACGACCGCGAGCAGATCGGCCTCTTCGTCGATGAGCAGGTCAACGAAAAACAGTTGGCAATCCGTTGGCTGCTCGACATCATCGCCCGACCCGATCGGGCCGAAATGCACAAGGTCTTCCGCATCGAGAATCTCGAAGTCCTCGACACGTTGGGATTGCCCCGCCGCGACGGGTACCGGTATGCCGTTGATGAATTCCGCGATCAGCGGCACAAGTTGGAAGAACAGGCGAAGTTGGCTCAAACGGTGAGCAAGGAAACGCCGGAGAAGCTCAGCACCTATCAGCGAAAAATCCTGGAACTCGATACGCGAGTCCGCACGTTTACGCTGCTGGTCGAGTCGTTCCGTCTGCCGCGATTGCCCCGCTTGCCGAAGGTAGAGGAACTCAAACAAAACCCGCAGGCGTTCGACGATTTCCGCAAGGCGTTTGCTGAAGCGCGAGGCCGTCAGGACTTTCTACAGAAGTTTTCGCCGCCGCTGTTGGTGCCGGTCAATCCAGCTATGCGAAAGAGTGACGAGATCCCACCCGGCTGGGGGAAAGAACGTAAGGAGTGGGAATCGTACGCGATGGCGTGGCTGAACGACTTTTCCCGCCAGGCGATTTTCGACGAGAATCCGAATGCGCCAACACTGGCTTTGCAGGACATCTTTGTCGCCTACACGCTCGGCGACGCCGACGAGTTCAATAGTTCGGTCGAAAAGTACCAGAATCTGCTCGGCAACTCGTCCGATCTCAATTTAACGTCAGTTTCGAGGACGCGTTTCGAAGCATTCTTCAATTACTTTGAACCGTTCTTCTATTCCATTCTGATGTACCTCTTCGCTTTCATACTGGGCTGTGTGGCCTTCTTGTTGGCCGGCTTGGGAGTGGATTGGTGGCGGCCGGTGAGAAATGCTTCGACGGGAATCATTTCCTTCACGCTGCTGTTGCACACATTCGCGCTTGTCTCGCGAATCTACATTTCCGGTCGCCCGCCGGTCACCAACTTGTATTCGTCGGCCATTTTCATTGGCTGGGGATGCGTGGTGCTGGGGCTGGTGGTGGAGATGATCTTCCGCATCGGCATCGGCAACATTCTGTCATCCGTCGCTGGATTTGCGACGCTATGGATAGCGCATCTGCTGGCTGGCGACGGCGACACATTTACGGTTTTACAGGCGGTCCTCGACACACAATTCTGGTTGGCCACGCACGTCACCAGTATTACACTGGGCTACGCAACAACATTCGCTGCCGGCCTCATCGGCGTTCTGTATGTCGTGTTTGGATTCGCCACACCCACCATGTCACCCAAGATGGGGCGAGACCTTGGCCGTATGATTTACGGCACGCTCTGCTTCGCCATCCTGTTCAGTTTTGTGGGGACGGTGCTTGGTGGACTGTGGGCCGACGACTCCTGGGGTCGATTCTGGGGCTGGGATCCTAAAGAAAACGGCGCACTCATCATCGTGCTGTGGAATGCATTAGTACTGCATGCACGGTGGGGCGGCATGGTGAAAGAACGCGGATTGGCCGTATTGGCCATCTTCGGCAACGTCGTCACCGCCTGGTCGTGGTTCGGCGTCAACGAACTGGGCGTCGGCCTGCATTCCTATGGTTTCACACAAGGTGTGCTGCTGACACTGTTAATCTTCGTGCTCAGCCAAGTCACAATCATGTTCATCGGTTGCCTGCCGAAAGACCTGTGGTGGAGCCATCGCGAACGGCAATCCTCGGAGACCGTTTGATACGTGGCCGTCTGAAACCACAAGCGGCTATTTTGCGACGGCGCACAACAAAAAGCCCACGGGATGCATCCCGTGGGCTTTATTTCATTTTGAACGCCACGCGGAGCGGGCGCTGCGGCAGCGGCTTAGAGTTTGAACTTCTTCCGCTTTTCTTTGCGGGCTTTCGAACTCGCCGGCCGGCGACCGTGATTTGCTTTTTTCAGCTTCCGTTGGGTCTTTGCCATGATAAACAGTCTTCCCGCTCAACTCGTTGTGTCGTTTGCTTCCGATCCTGATAAGGCACAGGATTATAAAGGGAAACGCCTACAATGGAAAGGGGAGCGGCGATTTCGCTAACAGATAGAGGATTTGCGAGCATGCCAGAGGCGAGCGGAGCGAGTCCGTGACCCCAAACCGACAGCTTGCTGTCGAAGGTCGTACTGTACAGTTATTCGACAGCAAGCTGTCGGTTTGGGTTTTCGCGCCGCTACGCGGCTCTTGAGACTTTGATTTGGGCGCGTGCATGTTCTACAAACACCGACTACGCAGCCTCGACGACATCAATTTGCGACGAAGTACGATCGCAAGTCCTTAATGACCCGGCGGGCACGCTGTTCGATCTGCTGCTGATCGCGAATCCAGCCGATTGGCTGCACGCTGACTGTCATCTTCGTCTGGGCGGCCGTTTTCTTTGCGCCGTGACCGCGCGATGACTGGCCGTCGCCGAATTTGATCTCGAGCAACACCGGACGGCGATCGTCGCGACTGCCCCAGAAAGGAAGCAAACCACGTCGCCCGACCTGCATCTTGACGAATTCCGGCTTCACTTCGATGAGCCGTGCACGATGATCGTCGATAAATCCGCCCAACTTGTAAACAATCATGTCGGCGGCGACGCAAGCATCGAACGTTTCGGTGAGTTGCTGCGAAGGCGAGTTGTCGGCGGCTGGCTCTGCTTCGACATCGACCTGGCTCTTCGCCAAGGCCCGCGTCAGCGCTGTCGTCCGGTTTCGGCCCGATTCCTTTGAGATATAAAGCGCATTGTCGGCACGTGAAAGCACGGTGACAGCCGTGTCATCCGGCTCGATTTCCGTCACGCCGAACGAAGATGTGATCCGGTGATCGGGCAGGTCGCCAATTTGTGTTTCGAAGATCGCCGTCCGCAAACGTTCGGCGCGTCGCCGCGCCTGATCGAGATCTGTCCCCGGGCAAAGCACGACAAATTCTTCGCCACCGTAACGGGCAATCAATTCGCCCGAGTACACTTCGTGCTGCAACAGCTTTGAGAGATCGACGAGAACCTGGTCGCCGGCGGCGTGCCCGTAGTTATCGTTAACGCTCTTGAAAAAATCGATGTCGAGAAAGATCACGCTGAATGGCTCGGGTTCGGTCTGCTGGTTGTATTCGGCAACCATGCTTTGAAGCTGATTTTCCAGCTCTCCGCGGTTTGCAACACCAGTGAGCGCATCGCGGCTGGCCGCCATTTTCAATTCATGATATTCGGGAACTCGGCCGCTGGACGACTTGTCCTGAAATATCTGTGCCACGCCGTGAAGATGACCCGCCTGATCGAAGAGCGGAATCGACTGCAACTCCACATCGATCCAATTTCCGTCCGCGTGCTGCACGCGCGAGGTTGAAGTATGCGACTTCCCGCCCTCAATGGCTCGTTGGATCGGGTTGTCGCTGTCGGTATGTTCCCGTCCCGTCGCGTCGGCGAATGCAAACTCACGGATCGACCAGTTTCGTCCCAGCACATCGTCGGCGCGGCGTCCCAACAGTTGTTCGAGTCCGTTGTTCCACACAACATAGCGCAAATTTGAATCGAGCAGACACAAGCCGTCGTACATGCTCTCGACAAAATACAGATATGAAAAAATGTGGCAGAGAAAACTGGCATCGACGACTGCCTTTTCACCCGCGTCAGGAGCGGCGACTGTCGCATGTCCCTGTCCGCCGTCTTCGTCTTCAAATGGCAGACCGGCGTTCTCAATCCAGCGGTTCAACGCACGAATGACATTGCCGTCGAATCGCGAACCAGCCGATTCCATCATCGTCCGGATGATCTCATCGTGCTGCAACGGCTGATCGTTTTCGCTGTCTCTCCGCAAGACATCGTATGCATCGGCAACTGCGAGAATTCTCGCTCCCTGGTGCACATCGCTGCCGATTCGTCGAAAGCCGTTTGTTGCGCCGTTGAAATGACTGTTCGCCTCGGAGACGATTGAAAGCACTTCCGAATCGACACCGGCCGCCTGCAACACGTTAATGCCGATGTTGCGGTGCAGGTTCAACAACTCCGATTCTTCAGAGCTGAGTTTGTCGCATTTGAACAGAATGTGGTCGGGGATTCCGATCTTCCCGATATCATGGACGAGAGACGACACCTCCAACAGTTTTCGTTGTCGCGTTTCCCAACCAAGGTATTCGGCTGTTCCGGCCGCCAGCATGGCCACTCGGCGAGCATGTGCGACAAAATCGGGTTCGCGATAGCCCAACGCCCCAAGGAGCATGCGAAGAATTGGCCGGGAGACGATGCCTTCCAGTGGATCGGACGACGAACGGTTCTGGCTTTTCAGTTCGGCCAGGCGCGCAAGCGTCGTCAATCCCAGTAGCAGCCGCGAAGAATCTCGCGGCACGCTCCGGCGCTCAGTCCCTTTTGGGGAAAAGATCTCATCGGAGATCAATCGTCCCGCCACCATGAAATCACCGTTCCTATCGCGACCGACATTCGCCGCGAACGTTTGTTGCTGATTCAAGAATTGCCGCCGGCTGCAACTGATGCCGAGACATGTCATACCAGCAGGCCTGTAGGGTGCCGCCCGAAGCCTTGCCGTCGACCGCAGATTTCGCCGCTTTTTTCGTCGCCGCGCGCAGAAGAAACACCGCGACCACATGACAACCTTATGTCAGGCGACGGCGATGTCAAAAACAACTCGCGCACCAATGCCGACCCCGCGTTCCAGTTCTGCCGCTTGTAGCGGTTTGAACGGCGCGGGCCGTATGCGAAGACTAGGAGCCTGTCCGGAAAGCCGTTGTGTGGCGGAGTCGGTGAGGTCTAGAATTTCAATCTTTTCGGTCGCTGTTCGGCTTGACCGTTGTTCTTTGTGGCCGGTTCG
>Ga0209089_10002275_pt1 | contig 17091 bp, 13 predicted proteins | sample ArcticOcean_MG_C_FD_187431 | JGI IMG/M metagenome (GOLD analysis project Ga0209089, IMG submission 187431) | Marine microbial communities from western Arctic Ocean - ArcticOcean_MG_CB2_150 (SPAdes) (version 2) | ecosystem: Environmental > Aquatic > Marine > Oceanic | place: Arctic Ocean: Canada... | reverse complement strand
TCCTCAGCGGCCCTGAAAATTCGGCTTCCGCTTTTCCAGAAACGCCTGCCGCCCCTCGACATAATCCTCACTGCCGAAGCAGCGTTCCACCAGGGTTTGGCATCCGTCCAGATCGCGTGAGTCCGGATCCTTGCCCAACTCCACGAAAATCTTCTTCATCGCTGCAATCGTCAACGGGGCGTTGTCCGCGATGGTCGTGGCGTAGTCGCTCACATACGACGCCAGTTCGGCTTCCGGAACAATGCGGTTCACCAAGCCCATGACTTCGGCTTCTTGAGAACTGAAGCGGCGTCCGGTGAAGGTGATTTCCCGCGCAAAGGCCGGACCCACAATTTCAGCGAGGCGTCGGATACCGCCAAAGCCGTAACCCACACTAAGTTTGGCGGCAGGCAGCCCGAATTGAGAGGCTTCCGTACAAATCCGCAGATCGCAGCACAATGCGAGCGCGAGACCGCCGCCCATGCAAAAGCCCTGAATCTGCGCGATGGTCGGCTTCGGACAGGTGCTCAGCAAGTCGGAGGTGGCTCCAGTGGCTTTGTTGTAGCGTTGCGTGTCCTCCACGGTAGCACGTTCGGTAGCGAACTTGGAAATGTCCGCACCGGACACAAACGCCTTGCCCCCGGCTCCGGAAAGCACAATCACGCGAATTTCCGGATCGTCAATGAAATCCTGAAGCACCTCCTTGGCGGTTTGCCACATCGCCAGCGACATGGCGTTGCGGCGTTCCGGATTATTGAAAATGATGCGCCCGATGCGCTCGTTTTTCTCGGAGAGAATTTTGTTGGTGTCTGGAGTCACGAGACCTCGTCGAGTTGCGTTCTGAAAGATTCTTGAAATAATGAATGATACGGGTGAAAAATTGTACCTTTGCTGTCATTCCCGTGCAGGCAGGCATCCACACTCAACCCACGTTTCGAAATCATACCCTCTTTCTGGTTCCAGAATTCCCGCAGCCGCCTCCATGGAGTGGCCATTCTCCTCGTGGGCGTTGCCGGGGGCTGGCTGGTGACGCGCTTTGGGGTGCCTGCGGGCCTGTTCATGGGCGGCATGGTGTTCAGCAGCATGTACCGGATGCTCTCCACCGTCAAGATTGCAGGAATCAACACATTTCACAAGATGGGGCAAATTCTCATCGCCATCGTCATCGGCACCTCTTTCCAGCAGGAGGTACTGGAACCGTTGAAACTTGCCCTGCTTCCCGTCTTGGTGCAAATCATCGTGCTGGTGACGACCGGGTTCTTGCTGGGGATACTGCTTTCAAAATGGACCGCGTTGGATCGTGCCACCTCGATCTTGAGTTCATTGCCTGGAGGGTTGCCGGTGATGGTGGGTTTGGCGGCTGATTTGAACCTCAAGGTTCACGTTGTCGCCGTCATTCACTTTTTCCGGCTGACAGTGATCGTCTTTACCATGCCGACGTTGATCACAATTGTCACCCCCTTTGCGCTTGGCGCCGGGGGAGGCATCGCGTTGACGCCTGTAGCAGCGATGTCGCCCACCACGATGCTGCTCGTGGCCATGATTGGACTGGGCAGCTACCTGCTCACAAACCGTTTCAAATTTCCTGGCGCGGACATGCTGATTCCGTTGCTGATCACAGGCGGAATCAACCTCTTTTTCTATGAATTCGGCCCGCTGCACCCAGCCATCAAGCAGGTCGCCATCATGTTGCTCGCCGTTTCAGTGGGTGCCCGCCTCAATGCCGAAACCCTCAAGACGCTCAAGCAGGTCCTGCTTCCGGCAGCCTGCATCATTCTAGTGTTGGTGACTCTGGGCGTGTTGATGGGATTCGTGCTGTACTGGATCACGCCGCTCGACCTGGTCACCGCCCTGCTCAGCAGCGTTCCTGGAGGGGCCGCCAGCTTGACCGCCGTGGCCGATGACTTGGGGGGCGATTTGCGGATTGTTGCTTCGTTGCACCTCTGCCGATTGCTCTTTCTGTCGGTGCTGATGCCCCCGGTTTTTCTGCTGCTGGACAAGTTTTCGCAAAGGAAAATCCCTCCAGCTTCGCCTTCCCTCCTTTGGAAAAGGGGGGATTGAGGGGGGATTTTCTCAACAAGGCAGGGGAGCAAACCCACCAATCACTGAGAGCGCAGCTTGGGATCGAGTACATCCCGGATGGCATCGCCAAAGAGATTGAACCCAAAGACGGCAAGGCTGATGGCGACTCCGGGAAAGATGGGGATCCACGGGGCACTTTCGGCAAACTCTTCTGCGCCACCTTGCAGCATCAAACCCCAGGCTGCAATAGGCTCCTGCACCCCCAGCCCAAGGTAGGAAAGCGAGGCTTCCAGCAGAATCGCCTGACCGACAAATGCGGAGATCATAATCAGAAACGGAGCCATCACGTTGGGGATCATGTGCTGCATGATGATGCGGGTGTGGCTGAAGCCCAAGGCTCGGGCTGCGTCCACATACGGGATTTCCCGGATGGCCAAGGCGCTGGAACGCACCACGCGGGCGCAACGCGGGATGAAGGGAATCGTGATCGCAAGTATCACGTTCTGAGTGCCGGTTCCGAAAATCGCCACGACTGCGAGAGCGAGGATGATCAACGGGAACGCCATGAAGATATCCATCACCCGTTGAAAGATGAGGTCGAACCTGCCTCCAAAATACGCACTGCTCACGCCGAGGACAAGTCCGGTGGTTGCCCCAACGATGGCTGAGACGAAACCCACGAAAAGAGCTGTACGCGCACCGTAAATAATTCGAGAAAAGATGTCCCGCCCAAATTGATCCGTCCCGAACAGGTGGGTCCAATCTGGAGCCATGAGCATGAGTTCATAAGAATTCTGTTCCGGATCAAAGGGAGCGACGATCTCTGCAAAGACAGCCATGAGGATCATCACCAAGACGATGAAGGCGCCTGCGGCTCCGAGGGGTTTGCTACGGATCAGGCCAAGCACGACCTTTGTCCAAGACTTTTTTCCCGGGAGTTTCTCTTGGAGTTCAAGGGTAGCTTCGGCAGTGGTGGACATGGAGGCTCAGGATCGAAGGGTTGGCGGGGAAGTCAGGCGTAGCGAATGCGGGGGTCCAGCCACGCATATAAAATGTCCACCACAAAGTTGGTGAAGACGAAGATGATCACCACGACCATCACCAGCGCCTGCGTCATGGTGTAATCCGCATTGAGCACCGATTCGACAAAGAGCTTGCCCAAGCCGTTGAGGTTGAAGACTTGCTCCGTGACCACCAAGCCGCCCATCAGAAACGCGAACTCGATGCCGATCACGGTGACGACCGGGAGCAGGGAGTTCTTGAGGGCGTGACGGTTGATGATGATTCTTTCCAGCAAGCCCTTGGCGCGGGCGGTGCGGATGTAGTCTTCGCGCAGCACCTCCAGCATGGCGGAGCGCGTCATGCGTGTGGCCACGGCGGAGTAGCGGTAGCCCGTCGCAATGGCCGGCCAGATGAGTTGCGAGAGGTTGCGCCACGGGTCCACCCAGATGGGAACATAGTCGAGCGGTGGCATCCACGGTTCACCAAACCACGATTGTGTGAAGATCAGCAGGCCAAGGATGATGAGGATTCCGAACCAAAAGGAGGGAATGGCAATTCCTGCAATGCTGAGGGTGCGCACCACATAGTCAATCCAAGTGTCCTGCTTGATTGCGGAGATGGTTCCCAAAGGAATCGAAATCAGAACCGCCGTGATGGTTGCCATGATGGCGACTTGCAGAGAAAGCTGGAAACGCAGGGCGATTTCGTAAGAAATCGCTCGCCCAGTCCACATGGACTCGCCGAGGTCGAAGGTCACGATTCCCCACAAGAAATTGAAGAACTGTACGATTGCCGGCTCGTTCAACCCAAGATTGTCCCGGCAGATGTCAATGGTTTCCTGATCGGCGTACAGTCCTGTACCCGCCAGCCGCAACTCGCAGACGTCCCCCGGAATCAACCGCAGCAAAAAAAACACCAGTGCCGCAGCCCCAAACAGGGTTGGGATCATCAACAGAATACGCTTAAGTATGTATTGGTACATACTGGAAGAATAGGTTTTAGCCTAAACAGGCGAACATAAATTATTAGAATTCCAAAGCGTGGAGCGGAGCTTTCCGAAGAAGTGCCCCGCCCACCAAATTGCTGGCCTCCTCCTGTGCCGTCGAAAGCCGCACAGAGGGAGGGTGAGGGGTTTACTTATCGAGCCAGACGTTATCCAGATGCTGGTTGAGGTAATGGCTCGGCGCGATGTTCCAACCCTTCACATAGGAGCGGTGCGGGTTGATCTTGTACCACCAGAGGGTGATGCCGACGTGCATCATCTCACTTAAAGCACGGTCCTCATAAAGACGAATCAGGCTGCGTTGCTCTGCCGGATCCGGGGAGCGGGCGATTTTGTCATACAGATACTCCAAAACCTCATCATCGTACTGCCCGTAATTGTTGCCGGCACTGCCAAGGAACTTGGTGATATCCGCGATCGGGTTGATCACCGACTGGCAGTTGAAATCGATCGAAACGTCGAAATCGTGCTTCTTGCGGAGCGTGTCGTAGAACGGTCCGGACGGCTGCACACGGTGTGAAACCTTGAGTCCGATCTGCTTCCACTGGTCAATCAGCCAAACGCCCAGCACCTTGTAGGGCTGGTCCACGCCACGGTTGTGCAACTCAAAGGACATACCCTCCTGCCCGGCTTCCTTGAGCAGTCGCTGGGCTTCAGCCCGGTTCGCTGCCAAGTCTTTACCATAGCCGGCAAGCTTGACCATCTCGGCCTCGGTCGCCGCCAGTGGGTGGTTCGGGAAGACCACGCCGCCGACCGTCTTCACGATGGCAATGCGGGAGAGGTATTTCGAGCCGCCCCAGCGGTCCACTGCCAGACTGAGCGCACGGCGCACACGGGGATCATCGAAAGGTTTGCGCTTCTGGTTGGGCGTGAAGAGCAGCACGCAGTTCCAGTCGCTTTCCTGCACCGTGATCTTGTCACCAAGCGCCCTGACGAGGTCATCCCGGTGCTTGGGCGGGAATCCCCGGAACTCGATGGCCGCCTGATTCCCGCGGATGGCGTTCACGCGCACGGCGAGTTTCGGAGCCGAAATGGATTTGAAACCATCCAGATAGGGTTTTCCGGCGTGGTGGTAGCCTTCATAGCGTTTGCCGCTCACGAAGGAACCCGGCTGGTGTTCCACAAAGCGGAACGCACCCGTGCCGTTGATGTTCTTCTTGTGCCAGCTATACCCATGCGTGTCCAGGTCCTTCTTGGACATGATGATGTTGAACGGCGTTGCCACGGCGGGGATGAAGGAACCGGACGGATAATCCAGCTTGAAGATCACCGTGTAGTCGTCCGGCGCGGTCACGCTTGCAACCATCTTGAAGAACGCCTTGCGGGAACTCGGAATGCCTTCCGGCGGGAAGATGATCTTGTTGAACGTGGCCACCACGTCGTGCGCGTTCATCGGCGTGCCGTCGTGGAACTTGATACCCCTGCGGATCTTGAAGGTGAACTTCGTCCCGCCTTCGGCACCCAACGGATCCACCTTGCCCTCGCACACGTCACAGACAAAATCTGTGGGCGACGAAGGGTTGTCGGGATTCACCCGGATCAGCAGGCTGTAGAACGGCCGGAGTGGGTGGATCACCCCGAAGGTGGTTTCGCGGTGCAGGTCGTAGGAAGGTATCTTCGACCCTGTCACAAAATTGAGGGTCCCTCCCCGTTTTGGGGTTGCCGCCACCACGGTGACGGAGCTGAGGGCAAAGGCCAGCGTCACGCCGACGGCCAATGCCCATGCGGTTTTGAATCTTGTCATCACTCCTCCTGAACTGATGATTGCGGGAGTTCACCTCCCAAACAGGCGCATGCGCCCGCCAACTGCCGGAACTGGCAGTCAGACCTCGGTGCAGGCCACAAAGTGGTCCGCAACGGTATTTCTCAAATCCGGAACCTGCTGCTTGCAGCCTTCCACGGCCAAGGAGCAGCGCGGGTGGAACACACAGCCGGGGGGCGGGTTGATGGGGCTGGGCACCTCGCCGCTCATGATGCTGTGCTCGCGGTGCTTCTCCACCTCCGGGTCCGGAACCGGCACTGCAGTCAGCAGCGCCTTCGTGTACGGATGCTGGGGGTTGCTGTAGAGTTCATCGCAGTCGGCCAGTTCCACAATCTTGCCCAAGTACATCACCGCCACCTTGTGGCAGAGGTGACGCACGACGCTGAGGTCGTGGGCAATGAAGAGGTAGGTCAGTTGGAACTCCTCGCGCAAATCCTCCAGCAAGTTGATGATCTGGGCCTGAATCGAAACGTCCAGTGCCGAAACCGCCTCGTCGCAAATGATGAACTCCGGACGCAGCGACAGGGCACGGGCAATGCCCACACGCTGGCGCTGTCCACCACTCATTTCGTGGGGATAGCGGTCGGCCATTTTTGCAGGCAGCCCGCAGATGTTCAGTAACTCGGTGACCCTTTTTCTGCGTTGGCTTGCATCGGGTTCCACGCCATGCACCTTCATCGGCTCGGAGATCGTGTCGCCAATCTTCAAACGCGGATTCAGCGAACTGTAGGGATCCTGAAAAATGACCTGAATTTTCTGCCGCAGCGGAATCAGAGCCTTGGAGTTGAGTTGGGTCAAATCCTGCCCCTCAAAGAGAATCTGCCCCTCGGTGGCTTTCTCAAGCTGGAGGATGCAGCGGCCGGTGGTGGTCTTGCCGCAGCCGGATTCGCCGACAAGCCCCAACGTCTCGCCCTTGCGAATGTTGAAGCTGACCCCATCCACCGCCTTGACCACCGAGACGGCCTTCTGAAAAATCAATCCCTCGCTGATCGGGAAGTGCATTTTCAGTCCGGAGACCTCCAGCAGCACATCGTTGTCTTGCGGATTGCTGTTCGGTGCGTGTGAGGCAGTGGTGGTGGCCATCTTGTTTAGGGGCAACGACATTCAGGTGAAAGGGCAGAGTCAGGCAGCAACGGGTTCGCCTAGCTTGTGCTTTTCCCAACACGCAGAGCTGTGAGCCGTCTCCACCTCCTCTAAGGGCGGATACGCCGTCGCGCATTGAGCCACCATGAAACTGCAACGCGAACGGAACGCACAACCGTTGTCCAAATGGGTCAAATCCGGAGGTTGCCCACTGATGGGCTGCAAGCGCTCCTTGCGGGGTTGGTCGAGTCGCGGCACCGAGTGGAGCAATCCCAGCGTGTACGGATGGGACGGTCGGTGGTAGATGTCGTGGGCGGTTCCGGATTCGATGATCCTACCGGCATACATCACATTCACCCGATCCGCATAACGGGCGACCACCCCAAGGTTGTGCGTGATGATGATGAGTGCCACTCCCAGTCGCTTCGAGAGGTCTTTCATCAACTCCAGAATCTGCGCCTGAATGGTGACATCGAGCGCGGTGGTCGGCTCGTCCGCGATGATCAGCTTAGGTTCGCAGCAAAGGGCCATCGCGATCATCACCCGCTGCCGCATCCCTCCACTGAGGTGGTGCGGGTACTGCCGCAGTCGCCGCTTTGCTTCCGAAATTCCCACCATCTCCAGCCACTTCACCGCCTGCGTTTCCGCCTCCTTGCGGTTGATTCCCAGGTGAAACTCCATCGCCTCCGTGAGTTGGAGTCCAATCGTGAGGACCGGATTGAGCGAGGTCATCGGTTCCTGAAAGATCATGCTGATGTCCCGACCGCGAATCTTGCGGATTTTGGCATCACTGAGTTTCAGCAGGTCTTGCCCCATGAAGTTGATTTTGCCACCGACAGTCTTTCCGGGGGGATCGGGGATCAGCTTGAGGATGGAGAGGGCGCCGACCGATTTTCCGCAGCCGGATTCGCCGACAATGGCGACAGTTTCGCCTGCTTCGACATCGTAGGTGATGCCGTCCACGGCAAGCACCGTTCCTTGGGAGGTGTAGAACTGGGTTTTAAGGTCTTGAACTTCAAGCAGTTTCGCCAAGCGTTTCCTTCTAGGTGGCGTTGCATCCCGGCGTGGGATTCAATGAACATCCAAATGTGATAACCCGCCACTGGGGAATTGACAAGCGAAGAAATGAATTTTTTGAAGCTCAGTCGTAGCTGGAGACTTCCAGCAGATTTCCATCCGGGTCTCGGAAGTACACGGATGTGATTGGCCCCAGTGCTCCAGTGCGGCCATCCGGCCCCTCCTCGATGGGCACACCACACGCTTCCAAGTGCGCACTCACAGCAGCAAGCGAACCCTTGACGAGCAGGCAGAAATCCCCGGAACCTGCGGTGGGACGCATGGCTTTTGGCTCAAACTCCTTGCCCACCTCGTGGAGGTTGATCTTCTGCTGGCCAAATTTCAACGCCTTGCGTCCCCCCCCGAAGGTCACGACCTCCATGCCCAACACCCTTTGGTAGAACTCGCTGGTCGCCTCGATGGAGGCGACAGTCAGCACAAAATGATCAATCCGTGTGATTTGCATGCTTCAGGCTTGGTACCGTTTCGACATCGTGTCGTACTCCGGAAAGCCCACCAAGGTTTGCAGTTCCTGAAAGCTGACTTGCTCCGGACGCATCGACTCGTGGTCTTCCTCGCGGAGGCGTTGCAACTGCTTCTGCATGGCATGAACCGCACTGAGCAGCAGCGTGACCGGATAGATGGCGAGCTTGAAACCGAGGGTTTCCAATTCCGAGCCGCGGAGAAACGGTGTGTGCCCCCCTTCCACCATATTGGCCAGCAGCGGTTTGTGGAGGTGTTTGGCGATTTCCTGCATTTCCTCCAAACTCCGGGGCGCCTCAAAGAAAATGACATCGGCTCCGGTTTCTTCAAAAGCAAGGCAGCGCTCCAAGGCGGAGTCAAAACCCTCGACCGCCCGTGCATCCGTGCGGGCGACAATCACAATTTCAGCGCTCGCATCCCGCGCTGCCCGCAGTTTTCCCAACATTTCCGACAAGGGAATAACCGCCTTGCCTGCGGTGTGGCCGCAGCGTTTTGGCGAAACCTGATCCTCCAACTGGATACCCGCGACTCCGGAACGGGCGTAGGTCTGCACCGTGCGGTGGGTGTTGATGGCGTTACCGTATCCGGTGTCCGCATCGGCAATCAGGGGGATGTTCAGCACATTTGCCAAATTGCCTGCATGGGTGGTCATCTGCGTGAAGTCCATGATGCCTGCGTCCGGAAGCCCCAACACCGAAGCCGTGCTACCGAAGCCTGTCATGTATGCCGCCGCAAACCCTGCCCGCTCAATCAACTTCGCGGACACGGCATCGTAACATCCGGGAGCCACCACAAGACCCGGCTGGGCCAGCAGCTTGCGGAGTTGGATGGTTGGAGATTCAGTTTGGTTCATGTCCATTTTGCCGTAAAAATAGCTCTGGAAAACCCCCGAATTTTAGGAGGATTTGAAAACGCTCTTCGTCAAGAGGCAAGGGATTCCGGATCAGAGAGTCGTCAGGGAGTTCCGCATGGAGCAGTTCCGAGGCTGAAAGCGGGTGCGTCCGGCAGGTGAAGTAGCGTCCCATCAGGCTGTCGCCTCCTGCTTTGAACACATCCAGCCGCGCACTGCCCGTCACTAGCACCCGCACCGCTTCTGGATAGCTGTCGTGGCAGCCCTTCAGGAAAGTTTTCCACTGCCCGTACTTGTGAATTTCGTCTAGGATGCACAAGGGTGGAGTTTCCCGCAAACACTCCAAATTCTAGTGTCCGACCGGTGCTTGCGGCCCTCCGAACAGGAGTTGCCGGTGCGCTTGGTTGTCCCAATTCAGGTAGGCGGATTCCGGAAAACTCTCCACGCTTTGCCGAGCCGCGGTCGTTTTGCCACCTGCCGTGGCCCCATCAAGAACAGAATCTGGCGGTGTTCCGAAAAATGCTCCGACACCACGGCTTCGTAAAGGCGTTTCACAACAAATCCTCCTTGACCATTTTAACGGCAATCTCAATTTAGTCATGACCATTTTAAGACAGTATTCAAAATAGTCAAGAGAAGCTGCTTCGCTCTCTGTGTCAGTCCGCCAAGGCGTGTCGCAGCACACTGAGCGGATGCTGCACGGAGCGTCCGGAGCCGTGCTCGATTTGGTGGCGGCAACTCGTCCCGCAGGCGGCTATCTGTTCGCTGGCCTTGGCCTGACGGACTCGGGGCAGCAATGAAAGTTCCGCCATTTCCATTGAAACCTCGTAGTGTTCAGCCTGATAACCGAACGATCCTGCCATTCCGCAGCAGCTTGAGGGGATCGTCTCAACCTCAATTCCGGGGACGCTTTCCAGCAACTTGACGGTGCTGTCCACCGCGTCAAAAGCCTTTTGGTGGCAGTGCCCATGCAGTAGTACCTTTTCGTGTCTGGTGGTGCGGAATTTCAAGTTCAGTCGCCCAGCGTTTTTTTCCGTCACCAGATATTCCTCCAGCAATTGCACATGCTCGGCAAGCCGCTTGGAAGGTTCTCCCAGAATCAAAACGGGGAGTTCGTCCTTGATCGTGAACACACACGACGGCTCCAGCCCGACAATGGGAACGCCGCGTTCAACGTAGGGCGTGAGGCTTTCGAGCAAGAGGGTTGCTTCGCGTTTAGCTTCGTCAATCAATCCGGAGGACAAGAAGGTGCGTCCACAGCAGAGCTTCCGGCGAGCGTTTTTCGCCTCTGGTACAATCACCCGCCGTCCCGCTGCTTCCAGCACGGCCAAACCATCCCGCAGGACTTGCGGCTCAAAATAGGTGTTGAAGCTGTCTGCGAATAGAACCACTTCCGGGCCTGTGGTTTTTTGCGAAGTTTCCTCCGGACAGAACGGTTGCGAATCCCACTGCGGCAGTTCGCGTTTGCTGGTGAGGCCGAGCAGTTTTTCAGAAAGCTGGGAGAGTCCGGGAACCACGTCACGCAGGTTTGCCAGCCCTCCCAATTTAGCAGCCAATGGAGCGTAGCGTGGCATGTAGGCGAACAGTCTTTCCCGCAACGAAAGGCCGTTTTCCCGGTTATAATGGTATAGGAACTCGGTCTTCATGCGGTTCATATCCACTCCAGTGGGGCATTCCCTTCGACATGCCTTACAGCCCACGCAGAGACGCATGGTTTCGTACATGTCTTTGGAGGTCAACGCCTCCGGCCCCAACTGTCCGGAAAGCGCGAGCCGCAGTGCGTTGGCGCGTCCTCGGGTGAGGTGGCGTTCGTCGCGGGTGACGCGGTAGGACGGGCACATCACCTCCGTGTTGAACTTGCGGCAGGCACCGTTGTTGTTGCACATCTCCACCGCACGGTCAATGCCCCCCCACTCCGACCAGTCCAGTCCAGTTGACAGGCTCGACTGCTGGTAGTCCGGGTTGTAACGGAAAAGGCGGCGGTCGTCCATTTTGGAGGGCTGCACGATCTTGCCCGGGTTCAACAAATCACTGGGGTCGAAGATGCGCTTGATTTCCTCGAATGCCTTGACGAGCCGCTTGCCGTACATGATCTCGTGGAACTCGGAGCGCACGAGGCCGTCCCCGTGTTCTCCGGAATGCGACCCTTTGTATTCGCGCACAATCGCAAAGGTTTCTTCCGTGATCGCCCTCAGTTTCCTCGCGTCCATTTCCTGCTTGAGGTTCAGCACAGGGCGGACGTGTAGGCAACCCACCGAGGCATGCGCGTACCATGTTCCCGTGGTGCCGTACTTCGCGAAAAGTTCGTTGAGGCGGCTGGTGTATTCTGCAAGGTCTGTCAATTCCACTGCGCAATCCTCAATGCAAGAGACCGGTTTGCCGTCGCCCTTCATGGACATCATGATGTTGAGTCCGGATTTGCGCACGTCCCAGACTTGTTTCTGGAATTCAGGATCAATCGCTTCCACGACGGCATCCGGAAAACCGTGTGCCGCCATCAGTTCGTCTAAATCCCGAAGCTTGTGTTTGAGAGTATCAAATTCCGCTCCAGCAAACTCGACCAGCAGCAGTGATCCAGGCTTGCCCTTCACAAAGCGTTTCAGTTTTTCCTGAAACTGCGGAATCTCAGCAGCGAGTTCGAGCATTGTCTGGTCCACCAGTTCCACGGCATCCGGCCCCAATTCAACGAGGTGCTGCGTGGTCGCCATTGCTTCGTAAAAGGTCGGAAAGTGGCACACGCCCAGCACCTTGTGTTCCGGAATCGGTTGGAGGTGAAGTTCGATTTCGGTGGAAACCGCGAGGGTGCCTTCCGAGCCGACCAGCAGGTGCGCGAGATTGAGAGGGGACGTCGCCTCTGAAGTCAGCACGTCCAAGTTGTAGCCCCCCACACGGCGCTGCACTTTCGGGAAGCGCCGGGCCACTTCTGCGGATTCACGGGTGCCTAAGTCCAGCAATTTACTCACCAACTGCTTTTGCCAATCTGGAGAGCCGTTTTGAGTTCCATTTCTCCACTCGCCAAAGTGCATGCGATTCCCGTCCGCCAGCACTCCGTCTACGGCTCGAACATTGTCCACCATCTTGCCGTAGCGGATGGATCGTGCGCCACAACTGTTGTTGGCTGTCATGCCGCCAATGGTCGCCCGGCTGCTGGTGGAGACATCAACGGGAAAGAACAATCCGTGTGGCTTGAGTTGAGCGTTGAGCTGATCCAGCACAATTCCGGGCTGCACCACCGTTCGGCGGTTTTCCACATCGACCGAAATGAGGCGGTGGAGGTGTTTGCTGACCTCAACGATGAGTCCTTCCCCAACCGTTTGCCCGCATTGTGAGGTGCCGGCTCCACGCATCGTCACCGAAACGCCTGCGTCATTGGCGATGCTGAGGGTTGCCAGTACATCCTGCTCGGTTTTTGGCACCACCACACCCAGCGGTTTGATTTGATAGATCGAAGCATCGGTGCTGTAAAGCCCCCGTGAAAACTCGTCAAACCGCACTTCCGCGGTGGTTTCTCGCTGCAAGCGTTGGAACAGTGAGGAGTCTTGTACAGAAGTGGTGGACATGGGTGAAATCCGTGAGGTGTGCGGGTTAGATCAGTTGTGATTTGCTGAATTTACTTACACAAACCGAAGATTGTTTATACTCTGCTTACGCAGGTGTGAAGGGAGGCTTTCGCATGGTGCGAGGCCACAACATTTCACCCAAAGGCAGACACAATGCAACCACTTCAGAGCGGTCGCCACTTTTTGCAAATTCCCGGACCCACCAATGTGCCGGGTCGGATTCTCCGTGCCATCGAATGTCCCACAATAGACCACCGGGGTCCGGAGTTCAAGGGGCTCGGCTTCGAGGTGCTGGAGGGAATCAAGGAGATTTTCCAGACGAAACAGCCGGTGATCATCTATCCCGCTTCCGGAACGGGTGCGTGGGAAGCCGCGCTGGTCAACTTGCTCTCACCCGGAGATCGGGTGCTGATGTACGACACCGGACACTTCGCCAGCACATGGCACAAGCTGGCTGGAAAACTGGGCCTCGACACACAGCTGCTGCCCGGAAGTTGGCGGGAAGGAGCCAAGCCGGAGGAAATCGAACAGGTGTTGACGGTAGACAAAAACCACGCCATCAAAGCCGTCTGTGTGGTCCACAACGACACCGCCACCGGGATCACCTCCGACATCCCTGCAATCCGCAAGGCCATCGACCGAGCAAGACATCCCGCACTTTTCCTCGTGGACACGATTTCCTCGTTGGGTTCCATGGATTTCCAGCACGACGAGTGGGGAGTTGACGTGACTGTTGGGGGTTCGCAGAAAGGTTTGATGCTGCCACCGGGCTTGAGTTTCAACGCGATCAGCAAAAAGGCGCTTGCCGCTTCTGGAGCAGCAAAGCTGCCGTGTTCCTACTGGGATTGGCAGGACATGCTCAATGTCAACAAACAGGGGGTCTTTCCGTTCACGCCAGCAACCAACCTGCTCTATGGTCTGCGAGAATCCATCCGCATGCTGCTGGAGGAAGGACTCGATCAGGTGTTTTCCAGACACCGCCGACTCGCCGCAGCCACCCGCGCCGCCGTGCAGGGTTGGGAATTGGAACTCAACGCACTCAATCCGAACGAATACAGCAACTCCCTCACCGCTGTCCTGCTGCCGCAAGGGCATGATGCCGATGCGTTCCGCAAGGGGGTGCTGGAGTGTTTCAATGTCTCGCTTGGCAACGGACTGGGGCGCCTCAACGGCAAGGTTTTTCGCATCGGACACTTGGGCGATTTCAACGAACCCATGCTGCTCGGCACTTTGGGAGCCATTGAAATGGGACTCGATCTCGCTGAAATCCCGCATCGTCCGCAAGGCGTCCGCGCCGCGATGAGCAATCTTGTGGAAAACAACCGCTGACAATGCCGAATCACGGCCCCTTGGCGGGCGTTCGGGTGATCGAACTGGCCCATGTCATGGCAGGTCCAGTTTGTGGATTGATGCTCGCAGACTTGGGAGCGGATGTGATCAAGGTCGAGAAAATCCCCGGCGGCGATGACACCCGCCGCATGGCACCTCCGAAAATCGGAGAAGAATCTGCCGCCTTCCTGATGATGAACCGCAACAAACGCGGCATGGCGGTCAACCTCAAGCATGATTCCGGCAAAGAGGTGTTGCGGCGCTTGCTGCGGAAATCTGATGTGCTGGTCGAGAATTATCGGCACGACACGATGGCAAAACTGGGCCTTGGCTATGAAACCCTCAAGCAGGAGAATCCGGGCTTGATCTATTGCGAAATCTCCGGGTTTGGCCGCAGCGGACCTTTTCACGACCAAGGTGGTTTCGATCTGATCGCGCAGGGCATGAGCGGCCTGATGAGCATCACCGGAGAAGGGCCGGGACGCCCTCCGGTCAAGGTTGGTGCGCCTGTCACTGACATCACGGCAGGGATTCTCGGAGCTCTCGGAGTCACCGCAGCACTCAACGAGCGTCACTACTCCGGCAAGGGCCAGCGTGTGGACACCTCGCTGTTCGAAGCAGGCATCATTCACACCTACTGGCAGTCCGCAATTTGCCTCGCTACCGGAGTCTCTCCGGGGCCAATGGGGTCTGCTCATCCGCTCAACGCGCCCTACCAAGCCCTGCAAACTGCTGACGGTTGGATCAACCTTGGAGGTGCCAATCAGCGCAATTGGGAGCGTTTGGTGGAGGCCATCGGCAAACCGGAGCTCGCGAGTGATCCTCGCTTTCACGACAACCACGGGCGCATGGCGAATCTCAAAGAACTGGAGGCCGCACTAAACCAGGTGTTCCGGACACGAACCACCAACGACTGGCTGAAAACCCTCAACGCCGTCGGCATTCCAGCGGGTCCAGTGCTCTCGATTGGCGAAATGCACGAGCATCCGCAAACGCAGGCACGGCAGATGGTTCCGAAAGTCGAACATCCCACCGAGGGGTTGGTGAAAACCTTAGGACTCCCGATCAAGCTCTCTGAAACCCCCGGAGGCGTTCAGCATGCGGCCCCACTTTACGGACAGCACACGCGAGTCCTCATGGAAGAACTCGGCTATGCGAGCACTGAAATCGTTGAATTGCATGAAGCCGAAGTCGTTTTCTGCGCACCCTCCTAAGTGATGCCCATCTGGATCCCAATCACGCTGGCCGCCGCATTTTTCCAGAACTTACGCTCGGCCCTTCAGAAACACCTCAAAGGTCAACTCAGCGATATCGCCACAACCACCACGCGCTTCTTCTACGCATGGCCGCTGGCGCTGATTTACCTCTGGGGCATGCTCTCCTTCACAGCACAGCCCCTGCCCACGATGACGAGCGAATTTGGCATCTATGTGGTGCTGGGGTCGGTGACGCAGATTCTTTTCACCTTCCTGTTGATCTGGTTGTTCTCGTTCCGGAATTTTGCAGTCGGCAACACCTTCGGTAAAACCGAAACCGTACAAATTGCCGTGCTGGGGTTTGTGCTGCTGGGTGATCCGCTTTCTGGAACCGCGATCCTCGCCATCTTCACCAGCGTCTTGGGAGTGTTGGTGCTGTCTGCTGGCAAGGCCGGACTCCAACTCTCCAACCTTGTTGCGGGTATCACACAGCGCAGCACTCTGATTGGTCTCTTGAGTGGATTTTTTCTGGGAGCATCGGTGGTGCTGTTCCGGGGAGCCTCCCTTTCGTTGGAGGGTGGGGACAGCTTTCTCAAGGCTGCAACCACAGTGGCGGTTTCCACCAGTTTTCAGACACTCCTGCTCTGCCTCTACCTGCGCTTACGCGAGCCGGGGCAACTCAGAAAAATTCTGAAAATTTGGAAAAAAGCAGGGTTGGTGTCGATCGTCTCCATCCTTGGTTCCATCTGCTGGGTGACGGCTTTCACCATTGAAAACGCTGCCCACGTCCGCACCCTCGGACAAGTCGAACTGCTCTTCAGCTTGCTCTTCTCCCTCATCGTTTTCCGGGAGCAAGTCGCCCGGCTCGAAATCCTCGGTATGGCCCTCATTCTTGGAGGAATTGTGCTGTTGCTGCTGTATCGCTGAAGGATTGTTTGGATAGTTCTTTGCACAACGGGCATCCAACAACTCCAAGTTCAAATCACCTTTTTCTCCCGCAACTCCTCAATCTCCTGCGCCGACAAGCCAAACTTCTGGAGGATTGCTGCGGTGTGTTCTCCACGCTGCGGTGGGCGTGTCTGGAGTGTGCTGGGCGTGCGCGTCAGGGTGACCGGCTGACCAACCAAGTGGAGCGGATGCGAGGTTTCGCCGTCAATCGTCTGAACCAGTCCGGAATGCTGCACCTGTGGATCGGCGAAAACCTGATCCATGCGGTTGATCGCACCGCAGGGCACACCTGCTTTGTTGAGACGTGTCACCCAGTCCTCACTGGTCCGGGTTTTTATGATCAGATTGATCTCGGCGTTGAGTGCCTCCCGATGCTTGGAACGATTGTCGTTGCTGGAGTAATTTGGATTCTCCAGCAAATGCGGAGCTTCCAAGGTAGCGCACAACCGTCCCCAAATGTCCTCTCCAACTGCCGCGATGTTGAGGGTGCCATCCTTCGTTTCAAACACTCCAGTCGGGATCGAGGTTGGATGATTGTTGCCTGCTTGCCCCGGAATCTCTCCCTCCACCAGCCAACGCGCCGCTTGAAAATCTAGCATGAACACCATCGCCTCCAAAAGTGAGGTGTGCAGCCACTGGCCACGTCCGGATTTCTCGCGCTCCCACAGTGCCAACAGGACGCCGATGGATGCGAAAATGCCCGAGGTCAGATCCGCAATCGGAATGCCCACACGCACCGGGCCTTGCCCGGGAAGGCCCGTGATCGACATCAGACCACCTAAGCCCTGCGCGATCTGGTCGAATCCGGGGCGGTCACG
>Ga0209089_10002259_pt1 | contig 17168 bp, 15 predicted proteins | sample ArcticOcean_MG_C_FD_187431 | JGI IMG/M metagenome (GOLD analysis project Ga0209089, IMG submission 187431) | Marine microbial communities from western Arctic Ocean - ArcticOcean_MG_CB2_150 (SPAdes) (version 2) | ecosystem: Environmental > Aquatic > Marine > Oceanic | place: Arctic Ocean: Canada... | reverse complement strand
TTTTGCAAAAGGTTATATTAAGAGTTATGCGATACTTCTAAAGTTAAATGTTGATGAGGTTATTTCTCTGTATGACGAGTATATTGAGCAACTGCAAGCCAGCAAGGATGATGTGGGGCATTTACGAGCGCGGAGGAAGAAAGACAGAAACCGACTTTGGCTAATCGTGCCCGTAGTAGTTTTTGTTATTGGTTTTGTAGGGCTTTGGGCTATCGACAAGTATTCCGATGAAGAAGACACTGTTACGTCAGGGCAAGTTCCAGAGCTATCAGCGATACTTCAAACAACCGCAAGTATGATTCTATCGCCAACCCTTTCTGTATCTAATAGCATAGCAACTGCAAACAGATCATCGGTGCGACAATCATCTATCTCGGCTGAGTCCGAGCTCAACTTGGACCTCGCGACGGTAATCAATACCCTTTCTAATCCCGTAGATACAACAAGGGCCCCCATATTAGCTGCAGACGCGGATATTGTTAGTATCGGTCAGGATACGGTAATTAAAATTGGGATGACTGGAGATGACCTGTTGAAAATAACCTTTGCGGGGGAGAGCTGGATTGAGGTTAGCGACAGTGAGGAAAATCAGATTTACCGAAATATTCGTGCTGAAGGGGATATTCTGGAGATACACGGAAATGCACCTTTTAATATTTTGCTTGGAGATGCGCCTTTCATTAGTCTAAGTTTGAACGGTGATGAAATAGACGTTTCGGGCGATATACGTATCGACAACTCTGCACGCCTCACTGTAGGCTTGTAAGCCATGAGTGCCAATTCTTTAATACCTCGTCGCAAGACTCGCCAGATTATGGTGGGAGACGTTGCTGTGGGCGGCAATGCTCCAATCTCAGTCCAAAGTATGACAAATACAGAGACGTGTGATGTAGATGCAACTCTCGGTCAGATACAGCGCTTGGTGAACGCTGGTGTCGACATAGTTAGAGTCTCGGTTCCCTCGATGGACGCCGCGGAAGCGTTTAAATCAATTCGTCATCAAGTCAACGTGCCTCTGGTGGCTGATATCCATTTTGACTATCTTATAGCCTTAAAAGTTCTAGAATATGGCGTCGATTGCCTAAGAATAAATCCTGGAAATATTGGCAGCGAAAAGAGAATTCGTGCGGTAGTCGACAGTGCTAAAGATAAAAATATTCCACTCCGAATTGGGGTTAACGCGGGCTCTTTGGGTAAATCTCTTTTACGTAAATACAAAGAACCTAATGCCAAGGCGATGGTCGAATCGGCTCTTATTCAGATCGATATTCTCGATAAATTGAATTTCCATGAATTCAAGATTAGCCTAAAGGCATCAGAAATATTTATGACTCTAGATGCCTATCGGGATCTAGCATCGCAAATCGATCAGCCGTTCCATCTGGGAATTACCGAAGCTGGAGGTTTAAGATCCGGCACAGTGAAATCAGCTATTGGTTTGGGTTCTTTGTTGATGGATGGCATCGGTGACACGATTAGAATTTCTCTTGCTGCTGATCCGGTTGAAGAAGTAAAAGTGGGGTTCGATATATTGAAGAGTCTGGGTATACGGCTCAAGGGTGTCAATTTGGTTGCCTGTCCGAGTTGCTCAAGACAAAATTTTGATGTGATATCAGTAGTTAATGAATTGGAGTCTCGCTTGGAAGACATTACCACTGCTATCGATGTGGCTGTTATTGGCTGTATTGTAAATGGCCCAGGCGAAGCCAAAGTTGCTGAAATAGGGTTAACTGGAGCATCACCAAATAATCTTGCTTATGTTGAAGGTGTTCCTGACCATAAGGTTAATAATGAAAACTTAGTAGATGAATTAGAAACTATGGTTCGTCAGCGAGTAGCAAAAAAGCAAGCTGCTGAAAAGAATCTTATCGTATCAGACTAAAATCATAAACAAACGGCTTTTAAAGTAATTGAATAATTCTCACACACTCCTTTAACTAAAACTCTATGTCAAAGTCCAAAACAAAAATTCAAGCCATTCGAGGAATGAATGACATTCTTCCAGAGCAAACGCCTAGCTGGCAATATTTGGAAAGCAGTTTCCAAAAAGTTGTTCAAAGTTACGGTTACAGTGAGATTCGGTTTCCTATTCTAGAACAAACTCAGTTGTTTAAGCGTTCAATTGGTGAAGTGACAGACATTGTTGAAAAAGAAATGTACAGTTTCGATGATCGCAATGGCGACAATTTGACCTTGCGTCCTGAAGGCACGGCTGGGTGTGTTCGCGCCGCCGATCAACATGGTTTGCTTTACAATCAACACCAGCGGCTTTGGTATCAAGGACCTATGTTTCGTCATGAAAGGCCTCAAAAAGGACGCTATCGCCAGTTTCACCAATTTGGCGTCGAAGCATTCGGTATGGCGGGGCCCGATATCGATGCTGAAGTAATACAGCTTTCGGCCGCACTGTGGCAAGAGCTTGGGCTTACTGAATACCTCGTATTGGAAATAAACAATATTGGTAGCGCTGATGATCGAAAAAATTACGGGGCAGCTCTAACGTCCTATTTGGAGACAAGAGAAAAAGAGCTAGATGATGACGCTCGCAATCGAATGCACAGTAATCCAATGCGGGTGTTAGATAGCAAAAACCCGCTAGTTCAAGATGCATTAAAAGACGCGCCGCTGCTGACAGATTTTGTGAATCAGGGCAGTGTTTCTCACTATAGGCAATTACAGGGCTTACTAGATGGGCTGGGTATCGCATATATTGAAAACTCGCGCTTAGTACGTGGTCTCGATTACTATAATAACTGTGTTTTTGAATGGACTACTGACAGTCTAGGTGCCCAAGGTGCAGTCTGCGGTGGTGGTCGTTACGACGGTCTAGTAGAACAAATTGGCGGCAAGCCAACTTTAGCAGCAGGTTTTGCCATCGGTGAAGAGCGTCTGGTATTGATGCTGGACTCACTAGAGAAAATTCCACCGTCTGAGTTACAGACTATCGATATTTTCGTGTTAGTTGTGGGTGATACTCTCGCGGCTGAAGGTCTGCAACTGAGCAGACAAATTCGTGCTAGCTACCCTGATCTGGGTGTTCTTAATCATTGTGGGGGAGGTAAGTACAGTGGCCAACTCAAGCGTGCTTTCGCTTCAGGAGCACGACTAGCGATAATTCTGGAATCTGAGCCAGGCATAGAACGGCCCCTGAAAAACGTTAAGATAAGACGCCTGGACGATAGTGGGGAATCAATTACCCTTGAATTAGCTGATTCTGTGGGGAAAATCGCTGAATTTCTTTAGAATTCATAGCTCTTTTTACCGTTAAGCACTCTAGATTCGTGCCTCCAGTCGAACAAACAGGTAGAATCGCTATCTGATTATAGTCAGCTAATTTCTTTAGCAGGCTTGTAACAGAGAATTCAATCAATATATTTTTATCTACTCAAGATAATTAGCGACTTTTCGTGGAATTTCGCCTAATTAGGAAAGACAGTAGAAGTAGTCAGGAGTGAGTCGTGGCATTACAAGCTTCGGAAGAAGAGACAATTGAAAATTTAAAAACTTGGTGGGATGAGAGCGGTAGACGTCTGGTTCTTATTGCGATTGCTGTACTTGCAGCCTATTCCTCTTGGCTGCTATTACAGAATTCAAGAATCGCAACTCTCGAAGTTGCATCTGACCTCTATGAAGAAGTCTTAAGGAATGCAGTATTAGAGCCCGGCACCCTTCCTGATGAAGAGCAGAGCTTGAGAATAATTGAGCTTTCGGCGCAGTTAAAGGAAGAGCACAGTACTTCTATTTATGCGCAATTCGCTTCATTGTTTTCTGCTCAACAATTAGTGAGAAACGGTGATCTCAACGGAGCAGAAAATGCTCTGCAATGGGTCTTAGACAATCAGAAAGATGGTCTGTTCTCCACAAGAGATGAAGGCTTAGTACTAACAGCAAGTTTGCGCCTTGGAAGGGTTATTTTGGCAAAAGGAGAAGCAGAGCGTGCTCTGACATTAGTTAATGGTGTCGACCCCAAAACTTTCGAATCGGGTTTTGCTGAGCTGCGTGGAGATATTTATGTTTCAATGGACCGTTTCATTGATGCTCGGGAAGCTTACATTGCAGCACAGCAGTCAGGGTCGGTAAGTGATGCTCTTCGCATGAAACTCGATGACTTGAGTGATGATAGCTAGTTAAACAGAAATAGCTAAGCCGCAAAAGAAAAGCGGGCAATAGAAGCAGAATACTCTTTCTTAAAATTAAGGATTGATCAAACGGGCAAAATTCATGATTTCATTGTTAAGGCCAATAAGCTTTCTCAGGCTTGGGAGCATCAGCGCTGCACGGGCAGTAATGGCTTTGCTGCTGGCTCTTCTCAGCGGTTGTGCGAATTACACGATTAATCCACTTGAATGGTTTGGTGATGATGAGATAGACCCACCTGCTGAGCTTATTAGCATCGTGGAAGAAGTAGACCTGCGATCTCGTTGGAGTGTTAACGTCGGTAATGGACAAGGCGGTAATTACACAAAAATAAATCCTATAATCGATAATAATACTCTTTATGTGGCTAGTGAAAATGGCAATCTCGTTGCTATAGATACAGCTACTGGGGAAATTCGTTGGCGACAAGAGGTAGATCAGACTATTACTGGCGGAGTTGGAGCCGGTGAAGGTGTAGTTATGTTTGGAACTGAAGAAGCGGAAGTTGTAGTCCTCAGCCAAGCAGATGGAACTGAGATTTGGCGTTCTGCAGTTTCTAGTGAAGTGCTGTCAGCTCCTCAAACCAATGGTGATGTTGTTGTGGCGCAAACTGTTGATGGCAAACTAGTAGCCCTGGATCACGAAACTGGTGAACAACGCTGGATTTATGAAACCTCTTTACCGGCTCTCACTCTTCGTGGCACAAGTTCCCCAGTAATTACTGGAAACGGAATTGCTATTGCTGGCTTTAGCAATGGTACTCTGATTTCTTTAAGGTCAGAAGACGGGGTCTTACTTTGGGAGGAGCGGGTAGCAATTCCTGAAGGTCGTTACGACATAGATAGAGTTATTGATGTTGATGGTAATTTACTTTTAGACGGACAGAGGGTCTTAGCCTCTAGTTATCAAGGCAATATCATGGCTTTCGATATACAGAGTGGTCGGATTGTTTGGGGCCGAGAAGCTTCAAGTTATCACGGGCTGGATCAGGGCTTTGGGAATATTTATTATTGCGACGACAAGAGTCATATTGTTGCTGTGCGCGATAACTCAGACGATGTAGCATGGGAAAATGAAGATTTGCATAACCGCTCGATAACAGCACCGACCGCTATAGGCAATTATGTCGCTGTAGCAGATTATGAGGGTTACGTTCATTTACTGTCACAGATTGATGGTCGTATTATTGGCCGAACAAAAATCGATGATGATGGTGTTCGAGCTAATATGCTAGCCAATGATGGCACACTCTATGTCTATGGTAATAGCGGTAGACTCACAGCTCTAGCCCTACAATAGCGCGCCCAAACAGGTATCCCTCATGAGGCCAGTTATCGCCCTCGTTGGACGGCCCAACGTCGGTAAATCTACTCTATTCAATCGTCTTACCAAAAGTCGCGATGCTATCGTTGCAAATATACCTGGTTTAACGAGGGATCGGCAGTATGGCGAAGGCACCATAGATGACCGCTCATTTATTGCAATCGACACCGGTGGAATCACTGGATATGAGGACGGAATCGACTTCGAAATGGCCTCGCAATCTCTGTTGGCAATGGAAGAGGCACATGTTTGCCTCTTGCTTGTCGACGCCAAAGCAGGTGTTACTCCGGATGACAGCAAGATTGTCGATCATTTACGGCGCAACAATAAAAATACTTTCTTGGTTGTTAATAAGGTTGACGGTATGGATGAAGATCAGGCCATGGCAGATTTCTATAGCTTAGGCCTGGCAGATAGTTTCCCCATTACAGCGACCCAAGGACGCGGTGTAAAGAAACTTCTACAAGAAGTTCTAGCCGGCTTTGAAGTAGAAGAACAAACAGAAGAAGATGAAGAGCACGGTATAAAAATCGCTATTGCTGGCAGACCAAATGTTGGTAAGTCTACCTTAGTTAATCGTATGCTCGGTGAAGAGAGGGTAGTAGTTTTCGATGAGCCAGGCACAACTCGCGACAGTGTCTATATTCCCTATGAACGGCGTGGAAGAAAATACACTTTTATTGATACCGCCGGAATTCGGAAGCGTGGAAAAACCAAAGAAACTGTAGAAAAATTTTCAGTCGTAAAATCATTACAAGCAATTCAAGATGCTAATGTTGTAGTTCTCATTGTGGATTCAAGAACCGGAATAGTCGAACAAGACCTGCATTTACTAGGCTATGTTCTTGAGACTGGTAGAGCGCTAGTTATAGCGTTGAACAAATGGGACGGAATGGAGCAAGCAGAAAAAGAATACATTAAAACTGAAATACGGCGACGGTTTACTTTTGTGGATTTTGCTAAAATTCATTTCATTTCGGCCTTGTATGGAACCGGAGTTGGAGATCTTTACCGGTCTATTCACAAAGCTTACGAGTCTGCAAAACGGAAATTGGCAACAAATCAACTAACCGAAATTCTTCAAGATATAGTTACCGATCATGCGCCGCCTGTGGTAAATAGTCGACGCATAAAACTTCGCTATGCACATGCTGGTGGTCAGAATCCACCAACAATTGTTGTTCATGGTAAGCAAACTGATAAACTTCCCAGTCATTACATTAGATATTTAGAGAAAATGTTCCGGAAAGTGCTAAAGCTTGAGGGCACCCCTGTACGAATAGAATTACGTAGCGGAGACAACCCCTTTGTAAAGGGAGAGGAACATATGTCAGCGAAAAAAATTGCTCGAAATAGAAGAATTAAGAATAGTCGAAAGTTGCCACGGAACTAACCACGGGACTAACAGTGTACGATGACTGTCACTCTGGAACACATTCAGCAAGCCTCTGAGCGATTATATGGCGTTGCCATCAGAACGCCGCTACTTCGGTCCGCCCATTTAAATACTAGACTCGGCGGTAAGGTTTTTATTAAGCCAGAATGCCTCCAGCATATAGGGGCTTTTAAATTTCGCGGGGCTTACAACAGACTAAGCCAAATAGAAGAAAGCTGCAAAAAGGCTGGTGTAGTGGCATTTTCATCCGGTAATCATGCTCAGGGAATCGCTTACGCGGCACAGCTTCTCGGTATGCCCGCGACAATAGTGATGCCGACTGATGCACCTGAGATTAAAAAAGAAGGCACGAAGAATCTTTGCGCCACGATTCAATACTACAATCGGTTTACCGAATCCAGAGAAGATATTGCAGCTGATATTGCTGCAAAGACAGGAGCTATTTTGGTTCCGGCTTTTGAAGACGTCGATATTATTGCCGGTCAGGGTACATGTGCATTAGAGATTCTTCAGCAGCTAGACGAGGAAAAACTCTCTATCGACCATCTGCTGTGCCCCGTGGGTGGTGGCGGACTACTTGCGGGCTCATCAACTGCGGTAAAGAGTATGAGTTCAAGCACAAAAGTATATGGAGTCGAGCAGGAGAATTTTGAGGATCATTATCTTTCCAAACAAGCAGGCAAGAGAGTCGCGGTCGACGGCACCAAAGCAACTTTATGCGATGCTCTGATGGCAACTACTCCCGGAGAGCTCACATGGTCGATCAATTCTCGGAATGTAGATGATTACTTAGTTGTGTCCGACGATGCGGTTGCTCATGCAATCTCCTATGCTTTTCGCTACCTCAAAATCGTCGTGGAACCAGGAGGAGCAGTGGCGCTGGCAGCATTATTACAGGGAAAGCTTGATATCACGGGTAGCTCTGCAGCTATTATTGTTTCCGGAGGAAATATTGATAGAGAAACATTCGAAAGTTGCCTGAATAAACACCCTTCACCCTAAAACACTTTCTTGATACTTTAAAATAAATCTTATGATTGCGGCTACTCAACTCTTCGAACGTGCTCTGATTGCGCGAATGGTGAGAAGCAGCAGAGGGGAACCCTATGAAATTCAAGTCCATATTATCTACAAAGCTTATTATAGTTTCCATGCCTTGGTTGTTGAGTAATGCAGTTTTGGCGCAAGTTAAAGGAGAGTGTATAGATTCATTACAATGCGAGTCATCCTGGGTTGGCTTGAGTGAAGAAGGTCGGGCCGACGTGTTCGCCTTCGCTGAAGATTACAAAACGTTTATTCATCTAGCTAGAACGGAACTTAGTTTTGTTGCCGAGGCCATTAGGTTCGCACAAGCCAATGGCTTCGAAGAGCTCACTGATTCCACATCGCTAAGCCCTGGTAAGAAAATCTATGAAGTGAACAGAGATCGAACAATTAGTCTAATTGTTGTTGGTGAAGACTCTATTCAGTCAGGTTTCCATGTTATTGGTTCTCATATCGACTCCCCGCGGTTAGATTTGAAAGGAAGGCCTCTCTATGAAAAGAGTGAGTTTGCACTCTTTCAAACAAATTATCATGGCGGTATCAAATATCATCAATGGACTAACCTGCCGCTGGCTTTAGTTGGGAGAATCGACCAGAAAAATGGTAATAGCGTAAATATTTCTGTTGGCCTAAATTTATCCGATCCAATTTTTATGATTCCTGAACTTTCACCTCATGTAGATAGAGGTAGAAATTCTCAGACACTGGCAAACTTCATAGGACCAGAAGACTTAGACCCGGTGATTGGGCATATTCCAGAATCTATAGAAGGTGGCGGAGTTGTCGATCAGATATTGCTTTACCTCGCTGACCGATATGGGGTTAGTCGGGCAGATTTGGTTTCAGCGGAACTTTCTCTGGTACCGGCCGGTGCTCCTAGAGACATGGGTTTTGATCGGGGCTTAATTGCGGCCTACGGACAAGATGACCGCCTAGCATCTTATACTGCCATGCGAGCAGTTGCAGAGATTTCTAACCCACAAAAAACCACAATGGCATTCTTGGTCGATAATGAGGAAGTCGGCAATCGTAATAATACTGGAGCCCGCTCTGATCATTTTGCAGATCTATTGTCTCGATTGCTCTATTCAGAACTCGGAGACGATTACCGCGAGCCTTTGTTTAGGAGTGCGCTGCGTAATACCCGATTTATTTCCATCGATGTAAACCCTGGAGTGAATCCTATGAACCCTAGTGCTTGGGAATTGGGTAATGCGCCAAAACTTGGCTACGGCGTAAATCTTAAACTTTATGGTCAAGGCAATAATGCAAACTCTGAATTTGTCGCTTGGACTCGACAGTTGTTAGATACCAATAATGTGCCCTGGCAAACTAGCACCTATAAAGTTGGCAGTGCAAGCGGAGGCACAATCGGCGGAGAGTTTTCCAGTCAGAATATAGAAGTGATTGATTTTGGTGTGCCACTTTTGTCAATTCATACTCCCTTTGCTGTTAGCTCCAAGGTTGATATATACAGTCTGTATCGCGCGTCATTAGCATTCTATGGGTACCGAGATTAATGGCGACAACTTCTCCGAACCAATCTGAGGCAAGCTAAGTGTCGGCCACTGTAATTTATCAAGAGCTAGGCTATGGCATTACTTGTATCGATACTCAGCTACATCGCCGAGGCCTTGCCTGTTGTTATCTGATTGAACATAACGGTGCAGTTGGGTTTATCGATACGGGTACCAATAATTCCGTGCCAATTTTGTTAGAGGTGCTAAAGAAAAAACACTTGGCTAAAGAGCAAGTAGTCTATCTTATGCCTACACATGTCCACTTGGACCACGCCGGTGGTACCGGTAGTCTTATAAAGCATTTTCCTAAGGCGACCGTGTTGATTCATCCGCGTGGGGCCAGGCATATAATAAACCCTGAAAACCTCGAGCGGGGCTCGGTAGCTGTTTATGGTGAGGAAGCTTTCTCAAAAGTTTTTGGTAACCCTTCTCCCATAGACGAGAGTAGGGTAAGGCAGATGAAAGATGGTGAGGTGCTGGATTTCAATGGTCGGATTTTAGAATTTCTGGACGCCCCTGGTCATGCATTTCACCACTATTGTATATGGGACATAACTAGTCGTGGAATATTCAGCGGCGATACACTTGGTGCCAGCTACCCAGAACTAAATAATGGGCGAGCGCGTTTTATTTTTCCTCCCTCTACGCCAGTTCAATTTGACCCTGAGCTTTGGCCGCAAACAATTGATCGACTGATGGAGTATCAAGCAGATCGAATCTTCGTCACTCACTTTGGAATGCATAAAAATATAGAGCCATTAATGTTAATGCTTAAGCGCTCCATTCGGGACTACTCTGAGACTGCTCTGGAACTCGGGGCATTAATAAGAAGTAGTGATGCAAACTCTGAGTCATTAACCTCCTCCATACAGCAGTCAATAGAACAAGCAAGTATTAACTACCTCTTAGATCAACAATGTGGCCTAGACGCTATTGCGATAAAAGAGTTAATCGGCAGTGATATGAATCTAAACGCTCAGGGTTTAGTGCATTGGCTCTTTTCTCAAAACTAGTTCGAAACTGCAAGGTATAGCTTTGTCTTTGATTCTTGGTGGAAAAATGGCAGTAACAAGAGTATAAATTTCAGTAGGCGAATTTTCGAGTAATGGTCTAAATAGTTTATAGTTCCTTAAGTCTATGATTTAACTATTTATTTCTTCGCATGGGTTGCTGAAAATAACTTGCTGCGATTGGATATTTATCGATGGATTACAGAAGAAATCAAAAATTTGACCTAGAGGCAACGCTAAGAAAATATTGGCAGACTCGAAAAATCATTAGAAAGCTCAAAGTATTTTTATGAGAAGAGTAGCGGAATTTTTTCTCTACCTGATTTGTTTGCTCAATCTGAGTAGTGGGCTTTCTGCGCAAACTGTTTACTTCCCTGAATTAGAAAATCAACTACAAGCCACTCGCTCTATACTTGCACAGCTGCAAAATGAAATTGGTGGCAATGATATTAGATTACTTGAATCACTTGAACAGTTAGCCGATCGTTTAATGTCACTGAATCAGTATGCCGAAGCACATGATGTCCTCGATCGTGCTCAGCAATTAGTTAGAGTTAACGATGGGTTATACACGTCTAAACAAGTTCCTTTTTTAGGAAAAAAAATTGACAACTTTGTCAATTGGGGAGATTGGGGTAGTGCACAAACTCTGATTGAGCATTTGTTCTGGCTTTCTACTAGAAAGATAAAAAATGCTGATGGCCGTCTTGTGGAAAGCCTGATGCATTTATCGGACATACATTTGCGAGGTGTTGCTGAAGACATAGAAGAAAATCAGACTCAGCATTTTTTTGATGCGGCAATACAAACTCGGCTTGCTCTCAATATCGCACAAGAAATCTGGAGTCGCAACGATCCTCGCTTGGCGCCGGTTCTTTATAACCAACTCAAGTTATATTATTTCCAGTCAGTCGCAATTGACCGAGGTGGGCGAGCTGGTTATGGGTTACGGCAGATTGCTAATGGGCGGGAAAGAATTTTACGGCGGGAGGAATCTCTAGAAATATTTTATCGTAATGGCTTACAGCTGTTGGCGCAATTAAAGGGCATCTATGCTTTGAGCGAGCCCGTTCAATTAGAGCAATTGGCAATGGTTGATCTCTACCTTGCGGATTGGCAGCTGCTGTTCTCCAAGCGAGGAGAAGCGTTACGGAGTTATCAGCTGGCTTTTAAATTGTTTACTGAAGCCGGAGTGAACAATGATCAGCTATCTACGTTTTTTGGTCAGCTTGTCGTGCTACCTGAATTGACTTTTTATGATAATGTACTAGAAGCTATAGTAAATAGAGAGCAGGGCAGTGAAACTGGATTAAGAGAAATTACCGTGGACGCTTCGCAAATGCTCTCATTTAGTGAATGGTCTTCTGCTTTTCCAAACATCCGCAGTCCTGGCGGTTTTCCTAATCAAGATGGATTAGAATCAAATGCAGCACTAATCTCGTTCAATCTAACTGGTCTACGTGGAGAATCTATAACCAGTGAGCTTCTAGTTATCTCCGCGTTGGGTGCCATGCAGAACATTGAGCTTGTGCAGAAGCCTGATTCAATCGAAGTGAAAGAAGAGGAGTTGTTTAAGAAGCTAAACTGGCTACGCTTTCGGCCCAAGCTAGTAGAAGGTGTTCCTCAACACGCTAGTGGTGTACTTAAATATTTATTAGTCGCAGATAACTAAACCATCTGAGCTACCTAAGCAATCCCGCTCATTGTTTCTCATGCTGTTCTTGGGTTCGTACTGCTAACCATGAATCTATGCTTATGGGGCCGGCACCGAAAAAAAATATCATCAAGTAGCAAAGAAAATATAAGGCTGCCATTTCTCCACCATTCAGGGTTGGAAACCATGCGAAATGAGCTATGAGGTAGGCCATTAGCATTAAAGTCATAGTTAGAAAGGCGACTAGATGCGTCCACAGCCCTACCAAGATAAAAAAACCGCCTACTAATTCGATACTCCCAGCAATGAAAAGGAGGTTTATATCCATCGGAATTGGGTAGGAAATTAAGTCGCCAATGTTTAGAGTAGTTATGCCAGACCCTGTCAACGCCTGTGGGCTTTCGCCGAATAATTTAGAATAGCCATGAGTCATGAACATGGCTGAAACTAGAATTCGAAAAAGCGCCCAAATATAATTTTTTCTATCCTTTAAAGAGCCACCAACGAAAGCATTAAGCGGGCCAAGCATAATTGATTCCTTTGTTTAGCCTGCAGCTGCCGCTTCAGCAAATTCTTCTTCCACTATTTCAGTTATCCGCGCCCTGGATGGTCGAGCCAAAAGCCTACCATTTACAAAGACAGCTGGTGTGGACCTCACACCCGCTGAAGTTCCTCCGCGCTGATCATTTCGTACTTTCTCAATAACATCATCGGCTTCTACATCAGAACGAAGCTGCTCTACATCCAGATTGAGTTCTAGAGCATAACTTTCAAATTCTGCTTCAACATTTGATAAACCAGACCAAATAGGTTGGTAAGCAAATAAGTAATCATGCATATCCCAAAATCGACCCTGCCTGCTTGCAGCTTCTGCGTACAGTGCGGCGGTCCAAGAGTGTGCGTGAGTGGTAGTAACTGGATAGTGGCGTACGATCAAATGAGCTTTATCTTCGATTCTTGGCCAAAGTTGTGTCATGGTCTCATGTTCGGTGGCACATGCAGGGCACTGAAAATCTGAATAGACAACAATGGAAACGAGGTTTTCTGCATTTCCGCGTAGATGGTCAGTTTCAGCGATTTCGATCGGTGAATAAGTTCGACCCTGGCTGAGTAGTGTGTAGAGGACAAATACCAGCAGGACAGGGCCTACACCAAAAAGCCCAAATTTCATCATGACCTTCTGGGTTTGCTGTTTCTGCTGTGCAGCTAGTTGCTTCTCTTTTTTGCGTTTTTTTTGATCTTCTCTTTTGCTCATTTTTTGGTGCTCATTTCATTGTTCTCATAGAGGAGTACTAAATAGCATGGGGTTAGGCAATGCTGTATTGATTATTTAATGAGTATATTAATTGAGCTGTTTTATGGCCGTAACTCATTGTTTAGAATTATCTGACTGCTATGGTCCTCGGTATCGTGTACTTCTAATAGTACCAGAAAGTTCCCAGAGGCAAAGAGGTAAAAGGTCTATGGGACAAACTGTCAATCAGGATAGCCTTAGCATGGAACTGGCGGGGAGTAATGCATATCTGATCACCGATGCTATTTGCTCGAGCCGAGAAGTGTACGACTAATAGCTATTATGGAAGATATGCTGTGCCTTAGTCCGCTGCTATATCCATCCCGGGGTGCGGATTTCAGCCCGGGCCATTAAAGAAGCGTTTTAAACCAAAAGAACTGCTAGGTATTCCATCTAGTGGATTGTATAGAAAAAAATTATCTCTAAAGAATCATCCCAAGCGGAAAATACCAGGTTCATTTGCGCGTTTTCGTGATTAATTCTTACCGATATCGTCGGTGTTGGGGATGACCCACCTGCTATTGGTAATAGTTAAGTGTTGTTCTATGTATCCCTTGTTTTTGATTAAATTATCCAAGATTTTCTCTTATACTCTGTGTTTAGGAAGTTCAGCTTTTATCAGGCAGGACCCCATCAACGATAGATGTAATTCTTCCTTTCTCTACATGGGAGACAATTCTGCTACCTACTTTTACATCGACGCTTTTTCTAATAACTTTTGTTGCTGCATTATAGGTAATACTGTAGCCGCGGGCCAAGGTATTGAGAGGGCTAACTGCATTCAGGCTTCGACTTAATTCAATTACATTGGTTTGCTTGTGTTTTACCTGCGCTTTCACGCCGTGTTTAAGATTATTTAAACCATTCTGCAGTCTTAACCGTGATTGCTTTAATAGCTGGCTTGGCGAACTGGCAAGTAGACTACGATTAAGTTCAGCCAGGCTTTGGTTTTGCCTCGCTATTCGATTACTTATTGCTCGCTGCAGTCTACCTTCTATACGATCAAGATCCTGAGCATGTTCTTGCAAGTTTCGATCTGGGTGTTTTAATTGCTTCAATAACCAGTGCAGTTGTTGCTGTCCAGTTTGAATTCTCGATCGAGCAAATTGAGTAAACTTTGAGGAATATCCTTGGAATAAATCGAAATACTCGCTCTGGGAAGGGCTCATTAATTCCGCCGCTGCAGAAGGAGTTGGAGCACGAAGATCGGCGACAAAGTCCGTTATGGTGAAGTCAACCTCATGGCCTACGGCGCTTATTATAGGTAGATCGCTTGCGTATAAAGCTCGAGCAACTGTTTCCTCATTGAAGGCTTGTAAGTCCTCGAGTGAACCGCCACCTCGACCAATAATTAAGGCTTGTATTCCTAGTTCGGCAGCCAGCTTATTAGCCGTATTAATGGCATTGATGATTTCGCCAGCTGCCTCACTACCTTGAACGGCGACAGGCAGCAACGTAATTTCTGTGGACGGAAAGCGTCTGCGGAATACGCTCAGAATGTCCTGAATCGCCGCGCCAGTGGCTGATGTAATTACTCCAATGTGTTGATAGTTTTGCAAAACCTGTTGCTTGGAATCAGAGTCAAATAAGCCTTCTGCCTGCAGTTTAGCTTTTAACTCTTCAAAGGCACGGCGTAGTGCGCCATTTCCAGCTTCCTCCATGCCATCAGCAATTAACTGGTAGTCTCCGCGACCTTCATAGATGCTCAGCCGACCACGAATGATTACTTGATTGCCATTGCTCGGCTTGAATTGTACTGAACGGTTTCGGTTTACAAACATGGCGCAGCGAATTTGAGATGACCGATCTTTGAGAGTTAAATACCAGTGTCCAGATGCAGGCATAGCCAAGTTTGATATCTCTCCCTCGACGACAACAGAAGGAAAGTTGGTTTCTAACAGCGAGCGAGCCATTTTATTAAGACTGCTTACAGTAATAACAGGTTCAGATTGTCTGCCATTGCCGTCTGCTAGAGTTTCATTGCTATAAACCATTGGTCCAGTCTACCTCAGGGGCGTTTGGAATTGTATGATGAAGACGGCCAAGGATGAACGCTTGCTTTGCAAGCAAACAGATTGGAAAAGAAATAACCTAGAGGAATGTTATTGCTTATTCTCCATGGACGTTCTGGTGCGAACTGATTCTCCTTTAGTGTTAATAGAGATTATTGACAGACCTGGTCTGGCATAGCTAATAAAGAAGTAAATTTCCCGATAATCCGAGCGCTTTGTTGCGCTTTGGGGAATCAAGGCGAGAAGTTTTTGCGGAGTAGCAATCAGAAGTTTCAGTTTTTGGTTTTATTCTAATAATTTTTTGCTGAGTGAATTTTCATTAGGTAATCATTACTAAATCATTAGTTGCACAATGATGCACTGTATAAGTTTTATATGCCTATTATTTAAAATTATCTTTCCTGTCTTGAGAGCAATGCTACAGCTGTTAAATTAGCTGTTACGTTGGTCATGGTTAAAAACATGTCGATCACTAAGTCTAGGGCAATTAGAATTCCGATACCTTCAACCGGTAATCCCAGTGATATATATACTGGGGACATAATCAATAAGCCGCCGCTAGGGATGCCCGGCGAATAAAAACTGAAGAGCCCAATAGCCAAGCTAATTATCAGCATTTCGTAAAAAGCGAGATCAATTCCGTAAAGTTGAGCGACAAAAAACGTTCCAGCAATTCTTCCGATGGGGGAGGCAAATTTGAATAAAGTGAAAGCGATAGGTAAAACAACACCAGATATTTTGTGAGAAATGCCTAAGGATTCGGTCGCGGCGAAAGTAGCTGGTAGTGCTGCTAGGGAGGAGCGGGTGCTAAAGCCAATAATTTGAATCGAGGCTGCTGCTTTGGAAAATTGTTGCAGGGGAATTTTTCCAGCAAAAACAGCGATTGGGTAGAGTGCTAACATCATCAACAAAATAAGACCGCAGGTCACCACAATAAAAGATCCCAGGACCGATATTGCTGACAGACCCAAATTAGCAGCAAGTGGAAACGCCAGTCCAAAAATCCCATAGGGAGCGAGCTTCATAATCCAATTGATTAAGACAAACATCGTATCTTTTATAGCAGCAAAGAATATCACCATTGTCTCCCGCTCTGCCGGACCAATATGGAGTAACGCCACGGAAAACAGTCCAGTGAATACCAGCAGGGAAAGGACAGCATTATCAACAGCTGCTTGAAAGGGGTTGGCTGGAATCAAATTCACCAGCCAGTCCCTGAATGGCGGAATTTCTGTCTCTATGACTGCAGCGGCCCCTGTTCTTGCTAGCAGGTTTTCACTAGCAGCAGGATCGATATTTAGAAGGCTTAATAAGGGCGGGGCCAAAATTAAGGTGTAGAAGGAGGCTATGCCGATCAAAATAATGAATAGGGAGATGGTTTTGCCGCCTAACTTTGCAACGACCCCTGTACTTTGTTGGCCTGCGATCGCGGTGACTAGTAAGGCCATTAAGAGTGGAATTACCGTCATCCTAATCCCATTTACCCAAAGTGCGCCAATGGGTTCAATAAGAGCGGGAAGTGTGGAGAGAAAACCTGACTCTGCGAAAGAGACAGCAATGCCGCCTAGCAAACCTAGGGTAAGCCCAATGAGAATGCGCAAGGATGGGTTGTGTAAAAGACTCATGGTTGGGAAGTTTTAAGTCTCAAATAGCTAGCGAAGTTTAAACACATACAGGGCATTGTGGCCGTCGGGGCTTACCAGTTCAGGCGCGAGAAAATTACCGATTCGCCACGGACTGCCACCTTCACGACCGGCAGGTATGGCGATGTATTGCTC
>Ga0209089_10002258_pt1 | contig 17193 bp, 16 predicted proteins | sample ArcticOcean_MG_C_FD_187431 | JGI IMG/M metagenome (GOLD analysis project Ga0209089, IMG submission 187431) | Marine microbial communities from western Arctic Ocean - ArcticOcean_MG_CB2_150 (SPAdes) (version 2) | ecosystem: Environmental > Aquatic > Marine > Oceanic | place: Arctic Ocean: Canada... | reverse complement strand
TTCAATCTCGTCCACGAAGACGAAGTAGAACGGCGGCGGTGCTTTGGATGCCAGCGCAACGTAGCGCGCTCGTGCCGAATTCAGCGGCAGCCGGATCTGCACGCCGGTTCGCTCATTTCCGGCAGCTTCCGCGGGCGGCGCCACGTGCTCCGCCGCCGGAATATAGTTTTTGTCATCCAGGCTCACAAAGACACGAACACCCACTTCGACAACATCTGCCCCGCCACCGCCGCAGGTGTTGAAAACCAGTTCGTCGAGAGTCGCTTCTTCGCCGAGATCGAACTGAATGACCACCGGCACATCCACGCCCGGGGTCCATCCCACCGTCGACTTGTTCATCCACATCCCTCCCGTGTACCTCGTCACGCCGTCGGTGAGGTGAACCGGGTCATTCTCCGGGTCGTGACTGTCGTAGTATTCGGGGATGGGCCAGTAGGCGTAGGGTCGGTGGAGAATCAGGTTGGTGGAATTTTCGGCGAATGCTGGACTGCCGGCAAGAATGAACGACAAACCGAATATACACTGACTTTTCACGATGCCCCTTTCATGGATTGTGTGCGAGGTAGCCTGGGGGTCCTGCCCACGCGGTGCAACATAAGATCATGAAGAAATGACCCTTCGACATTCTCGATACAGATCCGGATCCAAATGTAGAATATCGAATGTTCAATATCAAAGGTCTGGAAAATTAAATTTTGCGTTCAATAGCATCCCATTGGCTGAGGACAGAACTTTATATCGGCTGACTGACTGGCTACAATCTGCCTAACCGCAAAGATAAGGAGATTGTTATATGCCAGCCAAGTCAGCCAAGAAAAAGTCTGCCATTTTTCGTCAGGTATGTGAACTGATTCCGCCGCACCTGGTGCCGAAACTCGCGCGCAAGCACGGGGTGAAGTCCCGGGCGATCACGCCCTGGAGCCACACGGTGAGCATGCTGTATGGGCAGTTCACCCATGCGATGGGCCTCAATGACCTCTGCGATGGGTTACGCGCGAACCTCTCGGCTCTGGCGAGCATCCGGGGAGCCAAGCCGCCGAGTCGAAACGGATTATCGAATGCGAACAAGACGCGAAATCCGAAGATGGCCGAGGAGTTGTTCTGGCGTATGCTCAAGGATCTCGATGCGCAGTACCCGGGTTTTGGCGGGGTGAAGTTTCGTCGGCTACCCCGCCGGTTCAAACGCACCGTGCATGTGATCGACTCCTCCACCATCAAACTGTTTGCCAACTGCATGGATTGGGCTCGGCATCGCCGCCGAAAGGCGGCGGCGAAGCTCCATCTACGGTTGGATCTGCAAAGTTTTTTGCCCTCCTTCGCGGTTGTGGATTCAGCCAAGGGGCATGACAACACCAAGGCGCACGAGCTGTGCGCCGGGCTCAAAGCAGGCGAAATCGTGGTCTTTGACATGGCCTACATCGATTATGCGCATCTGTGGGGGTTGGATCAGCGCGAAGTATGCTGGGTGAGCCGGGTGAAGGAGAACATGAAGCTGCGTTGCGTCAAACGGCGGCTGAAAAGGCCGTGCGGTCACATCCTTCGAGATGACATCGTGCTTATCGAAAACCCCGACAAGCGAAAGGCCTACCCCGAGCACATGAGACGAATCACAGCCCTCGTCGAGGTCGATGGCGAAGAGATCGAGATGACCTTCTTTACCAACAACATGCAATGGGCCGCCTCAAGCGTCTGCGATCTGTACAAGGCGCGCTGGAACATCGAGGTGTTCTTCCGGCAAATCAAACAGACCCTGCACCTGGGCGATTTCCTCGGCCATAGTCGAAAGGCCATTGAATGGCAGATCTGGACCGCTTTGCTAATGTATCTGCTGTTGCGATTCCTGCATGCCTGCGGGGACTGGGCTCACAGCTTTGCCCGGTTATTCACTGCTTTGCGCGCCGTTCTCTGGCAGCGCCGAGATCTTCTCGAGTACGTGCGATCTTATGGGACAGCAGGGAACTCATTTCGACTCCACTGGGCGCCACAGCAGGCGTTTTTGCCTGGCTTTGGATAATTCCTATGGGACAGCAGCCGGCCCATTTTCGAAAAAGGAGATAAGCTCAGGCAAAATTCTCAAACGACAACTTCAGCAGTTCGAAGAAAAGCACGTTGCAATGCAACGACTTACCGAAGGGGTTTGCCCGATTCAGCAGGCCTGTGGGATGCTACTTACTTTTTACTAGTTACTGTCCCAGCCCAATCCCAGCAAACCAACAACCACGAACTCCGCGCCATCCCCGCCGGCGCGCCCCAGGACGAGATTATCAATCAGTCGAATATTGTCGGTATACGCAAATGGACCGTCGATGCCGAAAAATGTTTCAAATATTGGGTCAACCAGGGAACCGAATGCGGCATTTGCATACGCGTTTGCCCCTACAATAAGGACCCGCAAAGCCGGTGGGTCCGGCTTTACCATCGTTTGTGGCTGAAACTCGCGGCGTCACCGTTTAAACAACTGGCCTTGTGGCTGGATATCAATCTTGGCTTCGGTGGCCGATTGCGCCCCAACGAATATTGGAAAACCAAATTGCGCCGGTAGTCGCCAGCCATCAGAAAGTTCGAATATGGATAAGCGCACACTTGGCCAGGTTCTTGACGCCAATATTGCCCACCATGGAAACCGGCCGGCAATAATCGCCGGTCAGGACCGTTGGACCTATGGCGAATTTGGGGCACGGATATACAAGCTGGCGGAGGTTCTGGCAGACCTTGGCTTGTCGCGCGGCGACCGCTATGGGATTTTTGCCAAAAATAGCGCCGCGTTCGAAGAATTGCGTTGGGCAGGGTTCGTTACCGGTATTGTTCCGGTGGTGATCAACTGGCGGCTGGCCCCTCCCGAAATAGCGCATGTGCTTGATGATTCCGCCTGCCGTATAATTTTTCTGGACGAAGCATTTACCCAAGTCTTTGACGATCCAAATTTGCGCCAATGGCAAGACCGGTTGCAGCCACTTGGGGCTATTCTGGAAGCGCGGATTGCGGCGGTGCGGCCTGCCGGAACACCCGCTCAAGCCGGTGATATCTATCCCGATGACGACGCCATGCTGTTTTATACCGGCGGGACGACCGGGCGCGCCAAGGGGGTGCGGCTGAGCCACTGGAACATCATATCCTGCGGCATCGCCTTTGGTCTGGGCGTCGGCGCCAGGCCCGGCGATATATTCCTTCATGTGGCGCCGATGTTTCATTCCGCCGATTTGCTGGCGACCGCCTGGTTTCTGGGTGGCGCGGCGCACTGCTATTTGGCCGACTTTTCGCCCGCCGGGTTTTTGGAGGCAATTGCCAACAACCAGGCGAGCGTCACGGTAACGGTGCCGGCCATGCTGATGGCGGTTGTGAGCGCGCCGGGCCTCATCGATGCCGACACGTCGTCCCTAAGAACGCTGATATTCGGCGCATCGCCGATGGCGTTTGAATGGACCGAACGGGTCGCCGCCGCCTTCCCCGATGCCGATTTTTTGAATTGCTATGGCTTGACCGAAACGGCCCCGGATTTGACAATTTTCGAGGCCAGGGCGTTTCGCACCGCCATCGAAAGCGGCGACCGCGCCGGCATTGTAACCTCGGTCGGAAAGCCCAACGCCTTGGTCGATTTGCGGCTTATGGGCCCGGATGGCGAAGCGGTGGAGCCCGGTGGCGTTGGCGAGCTATGGGCGCGCGGCCCGAACATTATGAAGGGGTACCTCAATCTGCCCGATGAAACGGCCGCGGCCATCTCCGACGGGTGGCTGCATACAGGCGACGTGGCCCGGATCGATGAAGACGGTTATGTCTACCTGCTGGACCGCTTGAAGGACCTGGTCATAACGGGCGGCGAGAATGTTTACTCAGCGGAGGTCGAGGCAGCCCTGCACCGGCACGCCGCCGTCGCCGAGGCCGCCGTTATCGGCGTTGCCGACGGCCATCTCGGCGAAACGTTGTTCGCGGTCATCGTTTTGCGCGCCGGCGCGGAGGCTACGCCCGACGCATTGATCAGCCATTGCCGGAATTTGATCGGCGGTTTCAAAATCCCCCGGCGATACGCCTTTGTCGATAGCTTGCCTAAAAGCGCCCTTGGAAAGGTCCTGAAAGCAGATCTAAGAAGCCAGTATTCTTGAGGTGCGGAATAGGGACATGTCAGCCAAACCTCGGAAACAACGCCGCTGCATTGCCCCGATCAACCCCGGCGCGCCCGGCATCATCGAAACCATCCCAGCCGTCCAGTCCCGCTGTCTCGGCGGCGACCGCGTCTTCCGGGATATAGGGATAATCGGTGCCGAACAGGATGCGCGACGGATCGGCGATGGCGGCCAGGCCGGCCAGCGGCACCGCATCCCCCGATAGCGCCGTATCGAACCAGAAGTTGCGCACCGCCGCGGTAATGCCTTCCGGGTAGTTCTCCTGAAACGGTGTCCGCGCATCGAAAATGGCCGCCCGGTGCACCAGGAACGGCAGCGTTCCCCCCGCGTGCGACAGGATAAAACGGATGTTTGGATAGCGGGCGACGACGCCCTTTAGAATGAGATTGACGGCGACGCGGGTGGTTTCGAACGGATAATCGATCAGCATCCTCGGGATATCCCAGCCGTCCGCCTCGGTCCCCGGCGGATAACAGGGATGGATCAGCACAGCCGCGCCGCGCCGGTCCAACTCGGCATAAACCGGCTCGAAATCGGGATGGCCCATATAGCGGTCATCGACGCTGGTCAGCAAGGTGATGCCGTCGAGGTTCAATTCATCGAACAGGCGGGCGATTTCTTCGAGGGACGCATCCACATCGGGGAGCGGCAAAAATGCAAAGCCGCCGAACTTGCCCGGATGGGCGGCGGCCAATTCGGCCAGATAGTCGTTGCATTGGCGCGCCAATCCTTGCGTTTCGCCGGCATCGCCAAACCAGATGCCGGGCGAAGTAAAGGACAGGATGGACGCGGCGATATCGCGGGCCTCCATGAGCGCCAAGGATTTCTCCGGCGTCCATTTCGGAAAACTGCCATAGGCGGTGCCGGTGAGCCCGGCGCGGCCCTGGGCCTCCATATAAAATTCGGGCAACACGTGGTGGTGGACGTCGATGCGGTTGCGCGCGGGCATTTGGCTCCTCCTGAAACTGATTAACCCATGAATAAAGCGATCATAAATCCGCCGGGCCGGGCGCGCCACTCACATTGCGCGCCCACCGGGGCCAGGGAAGCCGACGCCTAAAATTTCAAGCCCCCATCTTTAAATCGGGCCGCCCCGCTCCAATATCTTGAATATCGGAATTGCATGGTAATGAAGATGTCCCGAACGGTTTTGATATCCTCTGTGGCGGTGGCGGTTCTCGCAAGTGCGGGAGCAGTATTTGCCGTAATTTCCGCTAATGACCGGCCGTCGCCCAAACGCACCGCCAAAATCATTACGGCGCCGAAAACCACGAAGGCTCTGCGCAACCGGCGCGTCCACCTCGGCAAAGCCAATTCCAATGGGCAGCGGAACAGCCAGCGCCGAGGCGCCCCGGCCCGCCCAAACCAGGACAATCTGCCCTACGAGCCCGGCGAATTGCTAGTCGCGAACGCGCCGTCCGGTTTCCAGGCCGCCGCCAAAACCTTAGGGCTAACCGCCACCCGAAGCACCCGGCTGAAGGGCCTCGGCATGACAATGCAGCGGCTCAAACAGAGCCGTACGGGCGCGGCGGAGCCTTCCATATTCACCGTCCGGCGCCGGCTGCAACGACGTTTCCCGAACATGCTCGTCGACGTCAACCAGCATTATGACCTGGCGGCGGCTACGAGCCGGCGGTCGGCGCCCAAGTGGAAGGGCAAAAGCTGGGCGCGCTGGGCCATGGGCTGGCAGAACGTGCCCGAACGGTACGGCGCCAATCTCTCCCTCGGCGTTATCGACACCAGCGTCGATGCCTCCCATCCGGCCCTGCTCGGCAAAAATATTCGCTTCCGGTCGTTCCACAGGGAAGGGCGGAAACCCAGCACATCCGGTCATGGAACCGCTATCGCCGCCATGCTGGTTGGCAATGCCAGCATCGACGGATGGGGCGGACTGGTGCCCGGCGCCAAACTTTTTGCGGCCAATGTGTTTGAAGTCACCAAGTCGGGGCGCACGGTCTCCAGCCTCGAAGCCTTCATGAAGGCCATGGACTGGATGATTGTCAACGAAGTCCAGGTGGTCAATTTGAGCATCGCCGGCTCTTCCAGCCAGCTGATGAACGCCGCGGTGCAAAAAGCCCTCTACAATAATGTGGTGCTGGTAGCGGCGGCGGGTAACTTCGGCCGCGCGGCGCGGCCCGCCTACCCGGCAGCTTACCGGAATGTGCTGGCGGTTACCGCCATCGATAGGAATTTGCGCTCCTACAACCACGCCAACCGGGGCGCCTATATCGATTTCGCCATGCCCGGCGTTGCCGCCTGGACCGCCGTGCCCGGCGGCGGCGCCTATCAAAGCGGCACCTCGTTCGCGGCGCCATTCATCACCGCTCTCGCCGGCATGGAATTGGCTTCCTCGAATAAATTTCCGAGCCTCGCCATGCTGACAAAACGCCTGTCGGCGAATTCCAAGGACTTAGGCGCGCGCGGGCGCGACAAAACCTACGGCTGGGGATTTGTCGAATACAAGCCCAACTGCGGCTAGCGCGGTAGCGGGCCGGGGAAATCCCTGAAATTGTGCCAGGCAGCCCGCCTTTTTTACCGGTAGTTTTGCTGGTACAATTGCCATAAACCAAATCAGGGATGCGTCTTGTCGATGACCTATTCGCCGCGCGCGCGCGCCGCAATTTTTTGGATTGCCGGGCCGGGGCTTATCGCCGCACCGTTGCCGGGCCACAATTCCACGTGGACCGGTAGCGCCGGAATTTTCGGCACCGGGCTCCTGGACGGCTACCACGCCACCGTAACCCCGGAAATTTTCCGGTCCTGGATGCGGTCAGACATTCGTTCGCTCATTGCATGGAGTTGGTCATGATCGAGCCGAACGGCGCCGAGGACTTGGCGGGCGGCCGCCCAGACGAGGGGGCGCCAGCGAAGTCGATCATGTTCACTGGCGCCTGGGGAATCGCCATCGCTTTCACCGTGCTGTTGGGCGTTCTCGGTATGGCCAGCTGGACCACCAACGAGACAAACAAAGCGTCGGATTTGGTCGCCCACACGTACGATGTTTTGGGAGATCTCCGCAATGTGTTGTCGGTGCTTCAAGATGCCGAAACCGGCCAACGCGGTTACCTGCTTACCGGCAACGAGGCGTACCTCGAACCATTCGTTCGCGCCAACGAACGAATCGAAGACATCGTGGCTAAATTACACACCGATACGGTTGGCAATTCTCGTCAGCAAAAATCGATCAACCGGATAGAGCCGCTCATTTCCGACAAACTCGACGAGCTTAGGCAGACCATCATGTTGCAACAGTCTGGCAGGCACGATGCGGCTCTCGAAATAGTCCAATCCAATCAGGGGAAGCTGATCATGGACCGGATCAGGGTCCTCATTGCAGAAATGGAGTCGGAAGAGACCGCCCTACTGGTAACCAGACAACGCGACCTGAAGAGGGTGAAAACCCTATCGATCTTCGGGGGAGCGACTGGAATTATACTTCTCATAGGCATCTTCGCGGTTGTTATTTTAAGGATCGGCAACATACTGGCGCTTCGCCGGCGCGCCGAGCAGAACCTCATGGAAAGCGAAGCGCGCACCGGGGCCATTGTCGCCAACGTGTTCGACGGCCTCGTCACCATAAATCAGCATGGCACCATGCAAACGGTTAATCGGGCGGCCGAGCGGATTTTCCAATATTCCGCCCAGGAAATGGTTGGCCAGAATGTCAGCATGCTTACGCCCGAGCCCCACAAAAGTAAGCACGACGCCTACCTCAAACATTATTTGGACACCGGTCAGGCAAAAATCATCGGTATCGGACGCGAGGTCGAGGGGCAAAAGCGGGACGGCAGTATATTCCCCATGGAGCTTCACGTCACCGAGATCAATATTGGAACCGAGGTGATGTTTCTGGGCGTGACCAAGGACATCACCGAGCGCAAGGAAGCCGACCGCCTGAAGAGCGAGTTTGTTTCCACGGTCAGCCACGAGCTGCGCACGCCGTTAACCTCGATCAAGGGCTCCCTCGGCCTGGTGACATCGGGCAATCTTGGCGAGTTGCCCGGGCAAAGCGCGCGCATGATCGAATTGGCGGAGCGCAATACCGAGCGGCTGATCTCGTTGGTCAATGACCTGTTGGATATGGAGAAGCTGCAATCGGGCAAGATGGATTTCGACATCAAGAAGGCGTCCCTGACCGACATCGTGGTGGGCGCGGTTGAGATTAACAAACCTTACGCCGACGATAAAAACGTCGTGTTAAATCTGACCGAAGTGGAGCCCAATGCCTTCATCGACGGCGATAGGGAACGCATCTTCCAGGTGATGAGCAATCTCTTGTCCAACGCCGCCAAGTTCTCGCCCGAGGGCGGCACGGTCGAGATTTCGCTGGGCCGCGATGGCGCCAATTTCCGGGTCAGCGTTACCGACCATGGCGAAGGCATTCCCTTTGAATTTCGCGCGCACCTGTTCGACCGGTTTACGCAGGCCGATTCCTCCGACGTGCGCCAGCAAGGCGGCACCGAGCTGGGGCTGAACATATCGCGCGCCATCATCGAAAATCATGGCGGCGTCATCGATTTCGAATCCACCCCGGGTAAGGGCGCCACCTTCTTTTTCGATTTGGCGGAATTTGGAAAAAGCAGGATCACGGCGCCGGCAACCGCATCCACCGATAAAGATGCAACCATGAACCAAGCCCAGATCCTGACCGGTCTCAATATTCTGGTGATCGAGGATGACCCGGACGTGGCCGAATTTATTAGCCTCATGCTGCACCAATACGGCGCCGTCTGCGATATTGCCTACGATGCCAGAGAAGCCCGCGCCGCCATCGCCGCGACCAGTTATCAGGCGCTGACCCTGGACATGCTTTTGCCCGACGAAAGCGGTGTCAGCTTTTTGCAAAGCCTGCGCGCCGACGAAGCGACCAAGGATATTCCGGTGGTCGTTGTCTCCGCGATCGCCGGCGAATCCCGGGACAATGTTCTGACCTCGGTCATGGGGGTCATGGATTGGCTGGAAAACCCATCGACGAGCACCGGCTGATCCGGGCCATCAAGCGCGGCACCGAGCTGGGGACAAGCGGCCAAGGCAATATCCTTATTGTCGAGGACGATGCGGATTTGACCAGCGTGCTTGTCAATCTGATCGGCGATTTGGCCGAGGTGAGGGTGGCGGTGGACTTGTCGGAGGCGAGGCAGCAGCTTGCACTGCCCGGCTGGTCGCTGGTTATCCTTGACGTTACTTTGCCCGACGGCTCCGGGCTGGACCTGATACCGTTTTTGAAGAGCGAAGGCCGCCTGCCGACGCCGGTTATTATCTATTCGGCCCAAGAGGTTTCCGCCGATATCGCCGCCAAGGTGGAACATGCGCTGGTCAAGTCACAAACCTCCAACGATGATCTTCTCAACATGATCAAGGCGATGGTCGTGAAGCCCGAAGGCGAAGCGGCGTGACCGGCGCCATCAAAAAAGTACTGGTCGTCGAGGACGAAGACGATATTCGCGAGGTTCTCTGTTCGGCACTGGAGTTTGTATGCGAATTTACCGTCGAGCCTTGCGCGTCCGGGTTTCAGGCCATCGAAAAGGCGGCGACGTTTGGTCCCGATCTGATGCTGTTGGACGTGATGATGCCGGGCATGGATGGGCCGCAGACTTTAAGCAAACTGCGCCAAATTCCCGGCCTGGAGGCAACCCCGGTGATCTTCGTGACCGCCAAGGCAATGCCCGCGGAAATCGCGCATTTCAAATCGCTGGGCGCGCTCGGCGTGATCGTTAAGCCGTTCGATCCGATGGCGATCTGCGATCAAATCATCGCCTTGGCGGCGGCGGCGGGCGGCTAAGCCGGCCCGCCCAGTCCCTAACGGCTCATGATCGCCGCCAGTTGCCGTGATTTGATGCCGACGCCGCGAATATTGATGCGCGCCAGGGCAGCGCTGAAACACTTCATCGACGCATGTATCTCTCGCATTTCCTTGGCGAGGCGGTCGGTGTTGTCTTTGTAGTCATGCACAGCCGTAATCTGATGGTCGATGGCGTTTTGCATTTTGCGGACCGAAACCCGTAGTCGTGCGATCGGATTTGGATCTTTGTCTTTATGGATAAAACTCATGGCAGCGCCCTTTCTCTCGATTGGTTCAAGGCGTCAATCTACGCCGCCCATGTATTACCCGTTTTAAGAACGTGTTGCCCGCATGTGAATTGTCATTAAACTCGTGGCCGGAAGTTTAATGGGGATTGATATCATGCAAGACTTGAAAGCTAAGGGGGCGTTTGTGACCGGCGGCGCATCGGGGATTGGGCTCGGCATGGCGCGCGCCTTCGCCGATGCCGGCATGAAGGTGGCCATCGCCGATGTGGAGGCCGCACCGCTGGCCCGGGCGGAAGCCGAAATAACCGCGCTCGGCGCCGAATGTCTTGCCATCCAATTGGACGTGGCCGACCGGGGCGCCATGCAGGAAGCCGCCAAGACCTGCACCCGCGCCTTCGGCAAGATGCATGTGCTTTGCAACAATGCCGGCGTCGGCGGCACCGGCGCGGCGCTGGACGAGGTTACGCCTGAGGACTGGGATTGGGTGCTGGGCGTCAATCTGGTGGGCGCCGTGAACGGATTGCAGGCGTTCCTGCCGCTTATCAAGGATCACGGCGAGGGCGGCCATGTGATCAACACCGCCTCCATGGCGGGCTTGCGCGCCTACCCCCGGCGCGGTCAGGGCATCTATATCACCACCAAGTTCGCGTTGGTGGGCCTGTCCGAAGCCCTCGCCCCGGATTTGGAGCCGCACGGCATCGGCGTTACGGTGCTGTGCCCGGGATACGTAAACACATCGATATTCAAGGCCGGGCGCAACCGGCCGCAAAAATTTGGCGGCCCGTTCCAGCGCGACGAAAACTCGGAACTGGCCGCCGGCGCCAAGAACGGCATGGATCCCAATATCGTCGGTGATTTGATCGTCGACGCGATTTTGGCGAACAAGCTCTATGTCATGACCCACGACACCGAACGGCACATGGTCGAAAACCGCCACGCCAATATCATGACGGCGTTCGACGAAGTGGGGCTGCGCAATTCTTAGCCGGTTGCCTGCAACGTTTTATCGCCTGCCTCGGCCGGTTTGGCGGCGATCAGAATAAAGGCGATGACGCAGGGCTCAGTTCCGTTATTGACCCAATTGTGGATGGTGCCGCGCTGCACCAATACATCACCTTGGCGCAAATGGACCGAGCCGCCGTCCAAATTCATTTCGATCTCGCCGGACATGACGACCGCGTAATCGATGGTATCGGTGCGGTGATCCCGGGGCGCGACGCCGGGCATGTATTCCACAAGCCGGAAGACGGCGCCGCCGGGCAGTGCGGTATCCACCTTGGCCAAGCCTGCATCGTCTTGGGCGGCGTCGGCGGAATTGTCGGCGGGCATGGTATCGTTGGTCCAGATAACGCAGCCCGCATGGCCGGCGCGCTTGGAGATGGAATTGGCCGATATTTCGTCGATCTGCACTACCGCCTTGCCAACCGCGTCATGGCCGGTCACCACGCGCCTCACATTGATCGCCATGTCGCCGTCTCCCTAATTTCCGCACCAAGTTTCGTTAATCTAAGAAATCCTTGACCGCCTGGATCAATTCTCCCGGCGCTTGGGCCGGCACATCGTGTTGAGAATCCACCTGTACAATGGTGACATGATCGTGCTCCGCCATGCGTTCCAGCACCTCGGGCGTATAGCGGTCCGAGCGGACGCCGTGCACCACCAGCACCGGACATTGGATTTTGGCCAGCTCTTCCCACACATCGGCATCGTTCAATTGCGGCTGCCGGTCGCCGCTGATCGGCACACCGTTGCCGAAATCGGGATCGCGTTTAAGGATATAGCGGCCATCCTCCATGCGCAGCGCCGCCTCGGCGCGGACCGCATCCGTTGAGATGCGCGGCGGTTGCGCGCGGCCTTGAAAATGGGCCATGGCGGCTTCGATGCTCTCGAAGCTCAACAAATCGCCGCCGGCGGACGGCCCGCCGGCAACCGTGCTCATGGAGCTGTCGACCACCACCAATTTTTCCACCAGTTCCGGGCGCCTGGCGGCCATGACGATGCCAATGCGCCCGGACATGGAATGCACGATGGGAATGATGCGCGGCCAGCCGAGATCAGCGGCGATGGCGGCGGCGTCCTCGATGCGGGCATCGGTGGAATAGTCCTTGGCGGCGCTCCAATCGCTTTCGCCGAAGCCGCGCATGTCCATTGTCGCCACCTGGCGGTTTTGGGACAGCCCGGCGGCGATGCCGGCCCAATCGTAGGAATCGAAATAATTGGCGCCGTGCATGGTGAGGATCGGCAAATCTCCGGCGTCGCCATAGAGGCGGTAAAAGACGCTCACATCACCACTTTGGACGCGCCCTGTCCGGTGTTCGGGAAGGCTCATGGGGCTGGCGCTCCCTATTCCGCCGCGACAACCGGATTGGACAGCGTGCCGAGGCCGGTGATCTCGATCTCGCAGACATCGCCGGGCTCCATCGCCTTGTTGGTGCCGGGCAGCGAGCCGGGCGTGCCAGTGACGATCACATCGCCCGGCTGCAAGGTATAGCCTTCCGACAAATAGGCGATGATGCCTTCGATGCGGGTCAGGATCAGATTGATCGAACTATTCTGTTTTTCCGCGCCGTTCAGGCGCGTGATGATGCTTTGGCTGTACGGATCGCCAAAGGCGTCCGGGGTCATCATCCAGGGCCCGAAACTGCCCGATTTTTCGAAGGTTTTGCCGAGGCCGAATTGCCGGTTGTGGGATTGGTAGTCGCGCACCGAGCCTTCGTTATAACAGGACCACCCGGCAATATAATCGAACGCCTCGTTTTCCGGGATATAGCGTCCCGGCTTGCCGATGACGGCGGCCAACTCGCCCTCGAAATCGTAGCGCTTGGCCATTTCTTGGCGGGGCCGGACCAATTCCTGGCCATGGCCGACGATGGATACCGGCATGCGCAGGAACATTTCCGGATATTCGCTGCGGTCGAGGCCGGTCTCATCTTTGTGGGTCTGGTAATTCAAGGCCACGCACCAGGAAGCTTGCGGCGACGGGATCACCGGTAACAGCGTGACATCGGCGAGCGCGCGCTCCGCTTGCTTGCCATCAACGGCGGCGGCGATTTTCGACTGCCAGCCATCGACGCTTTGCAGAATTTCCCGAATGGATTTGGGCATGTCCGGCTGGGCGGCGGCCAGATCAATAAAGCCATCATCGCCAACCATGACGCCGACGCCGGCCTGGCCATCATCTTCGAATGAAATCAGTCGCATGAAATTGTCCCCCTCTCCCCTGTTTCGGCGCCGCTGCGGCGCTTGGCGATTAGAAACAAGGGAGCGGCAATGGTCAATGTTTCAACGGCGATATTTCGTGATAAAGTGGCGCTTCAAAAATCTAGGGGAGGAAGCGCCATGGCTGATGCGATCGAAGAATACCGGAAATTCATCGGGCACAAGACGGTAAGCGAAGATGTGGTGACCGCATCCCAGGTGCACCGCCTGACGGCGACCCTTAACCGCAATGATCCGATCCTCACCAAAGGCGATCCGGTGCCGCCGGGCTGGCATTCGATCTTTTTTCCGCGCCTCAACCTGACCGATGAGCTCAGCCCCGACGGCATGTCCTTCGATATCGAGAACGGCCCGCCGAGCCCCCTGCCCCGGCGCATGTATGCGGGCAACAATATGCGCTTCCACCAGCCCTTCCGCATCGGCGATCACATCACCAAAGAGCTTTCCATCGCCTCGGTCACGCCCAAGGAAGGCCGCTCGGGCAAGCTGGTGTTCGTCACCATCGCGGTCAAGATATCAGGCCCGGGCGGGCTGATCATGGAGGACGATCAAAACCTGGTTTACCGGGAAGAAGATAGTGGCCAGGCGCCGCCGCCCGGCGAGCCGGGTCCCGATGACGCCACCTGGAAACGCACCCAGACCACCGATCCGGTCATGCTGTTCCGGTTTTCCGCCTGCACCTTCAATCCGCACCGCATCCATTACGACCAGCCTTATGTGACCGGCGTGGAAAACTATCCGGGGCTGATCGTGCATGGCCCGTTCACGGCGGTCTGGCTTTTGGAGCTGGTGCGCGAAAATGCGCCGGACGCGACGCTGACCAGTTTCGCCATGCAAGCGCGGGCGCCGGTCTATGTGGACCAGCCTTTCACGCTGATGGGCGAGCCCGCCGCCGACGGCAAGTCCTGCCAGCTATGGGCGGTCAATTCCGATGGCGTTATTGCCATGAAGGCCAGCGCCGAGTTCGGATAGGCTCATGGATTACGAAAATATCCTCTATGATGTGGAAGACCGGTTGGCGACCATCACCTTCAACCGGCCCGAGCGGCGCAACGCCATCAACTGGGACATGTCCGCCGAGATCAGCCAGGCGTTAAAGGCGGCGGAAATTGACACGGATGTTTCGGTGATCATCTTGAAAGGCGCCGGGGAGTGTTTCTCGTCCGGCTACGATCTCGGCCCATCCATGGGCAAGGCGCCGCGCCAGACCGGCGACATTACCGCCGCCGATGAAGGCCACGGCAATTTCGTCAGCGTCTGGGACAACCGCGCCCGGGTGCAGGGCCATATCGAATATATGATGGAGATATGGAACAACTGGAAGCCGGTCATTGCCCAGGTGCACGGGGCATGTTTGGGCGGCGCATCAGCCTTGGCGCTGGCCTCGGACTTGCTGATCGCCGCCGACGATGCGCGCCTCGGCCATCCCGGCCTTCGCGCCATCGCGCCCGGCGAGGAGACGGCCATCTTCGCCTGGCACGTGGGTCTCAAAAAAGCCAAGGAGATGCTGCTCACCGGCGATTCCCTGACGGCGGAGGAAATGTTGCGCCACGGCATGGCCAACCATGTGTTCACTGCGGAAAAGCTGGAGGAGGAAACCCGCACTATCGCGCGCCGCATCGCCAATATCGATCCGCAGCTTTTGTCCCTGTCGAAAAAGATGATCAACCGGGTCTATGAGCAGATGGGCTTTCAGTTTTCGATCCAAAGCTCCGGCGAGTTCGTGACCATGTCCGGGCGGCTGCCGTCCAATCAGGAGTTCAAGCGCATCGCCAAAGACGAGGGCTTAAAAGCCGCCATCCAATGGCGCGACGGCCCGTTCGGCGGCACCTTGGGCCGCTATCCGCCGATCAACGATAACGGCGAAGAATGAGCGGCCTGCCCGCCAATATCCGCAACCTTGCCGAGGTGGAGGCGTTTGAAAAAACGCCGCTGCAAGAGCGCATGCGCGCCTTTAACGTCTTCGATCTGGTCGCCATGGGCGCCGCCCATGATCCGGGTAGGGCCGTGATCCATTATTTGCGCCACGCCGACCCCGATGAGACACCGGAAACGCTAAGCTATGGCGATTACCTGACCCGCATCCGCCAGGCGGCGAATTTGTTGCACCGGCTGGCCGGCGAAGGCGGCGTGATCGGCGCGCTGCTGCCCATGGTGCCGGAAAATTATATCACCCTCGCCGCCGGGCCGACGGCGGGGATCTTTTGCCCGGTGAACTGGGCCTTGTCGGCGGAGGCCATCGCCGGCGTCATGCAAGCGGCCAAGGTTACGGTGCTGGTGGCGCTTGGGCCGTCGCCGGAATTCACCATCTGGGAGACCGCGCAAAAGGTCGCCGCGCTGGTTCCCTCCATTGCCCACGTTATCCAGGTGCAAGGTCCGGGCGGCGAAAAAGACGCCGATGCCGATTTCAATGATTTTCTGGACGGCGAGAACGGCGATGATTTCGATTTCGAGCGCTTGGACAGCGCCGATGCCACCGCCATCTATTGCCCCACCGGAGGCACCACCGGCGCGCCCAAGCTGGCACGGCTGGCGCATGGGGCCATTGCCTATAAATGCCACGTCTATGGCTGGTTCCTGGGCCATGGGCCCGAAGACGTGATCTTCGCCGGCACGCCGTTGTTTCATTCCGGCGGCATCGTCAACCGCTCCCTCAGCCCATTGTCTCAGGGCATGACCAACGTGATCTTGAGCCCGCATGGGTTCCGCGAGAAAAACACCTACAAGAATTTCTGGAAGCTGGTGGAGAAATATGGCGCCACCGAATTGATCGCCGTGCCGACCGCCCTTTCGGCGCTCATGAGCCAGCCGGTGAACGCCGATATCTCCAGCCTCAAGCCCTATTCCAATACCGGCTCGGCGGCGCTGCCGGCCGCAGTCGGGCGCGCCGTTGAAGAGAAATTCGGCGTCATCATGCTGTCCAATTACGGCCTTACCGAGAACACCGCATCCGCTGCCATGCCGCCCCGCCATGGCCGGCCCCGTTACGGCTCAAGCGGCATCCGCCTGCCCTACACCCACATCAAGGCGGTGAGGGTAGACAGCCACGGCGCCTACGAGGCCGATTGCCAGCCAGGCGAGGCCGGGGTGATCGCCATCAAGGGGCCGGGGGTGACCAAGGGCTATGTGGACGAAAGCCTCAACGCCGGTTTGTTCTTTGCAGATGGCTGGCTGAATACCGGCGATCTCGGACGTTTCGACGAGGACGGCTTTATCTGGATCACCGGACGGCTTAAGGATCTGATTATCAGGGGCGGCAACAATATCGACAGCCGCATCATCGACGAGACCTTGCAGGACCACGAAGCGGTGGAGCTGGCCGCCGCCGTCGGCAAGCCGGACGCCCATGCCGGCGAATTACCCATCGCCTATGTGCAATTGAAGCCGGGCGCGAGCGCCAGCGCCGAGGACATCCGCCTTTATGCGCGGAGAAATATTCCAGAGCGCGGCGCGGCGCCGGCGGAAATCCATATCATCGATAAAATTCCACTTACCGACGTGGGCAAGATATTCAAGCCGCCCTTGCGCCGCAGCGCCGCCGAAAAAGCCTTTGCCGAGGCCCTGGCACCCTTGGCCGGGCGCGGCATCGGCATCGCGGTCAGCGTCGATGACGGCGCCGCCGAGGGCACGGTAGCCCGCATAACGCTGAGCGGTGCCGACCAAGGCGCCATCGCCGAAGCCGCAGAAATCATGGCGGCCTACACCATGCGCCACGAGATTGTACGGGCCGATGGCGGATAAGGCGGACACGATGCTGCCCATGGACCGCTTCGATGCGGATTTCCATGGGGCGGCGGACATCGCGGTCAGCCCCGACAACTAC
>Ga0209089_10002256_pt1 | contig 17195 bp, 7 predicted proteins | sample ArcticOcean_MG_C_FD_187431 | JGI IMG/M metagenome (GOLD analysis project Ga0209089, IMG submission 187431) | Marine microbial communities from western Arctic Ocean - ArcticOcean_MG_CB2_150 (SPAdes) (version 2) | ecosystem: Environmental > Aquatic > Marine > Oceanic | place: Arctic Ocean: Canada... | reverse complement strand
GGACGCCGTCGATGCACAGGATGACATGGAGATTGTCGGCGTCACCAAGACCGGCCCTTCGTTCGGTTGCGACCTCGCCGTCAAGAAGGGATTCCCGCTCTATTGCACCTATGATGCACCCGATAGAATCGCCCGCTTCGCAGAGCAAGGCTACACCTGCGCGGGTGGCTTGTCCGACCTGCTCGCAATCTCCGACATCGTCGTCGATTGCTCACCCGGAAAACTCGGCGATGAGAACCTCGCGAAGTACAAGGCTGCAGGCATCAAGCACATGTTCCAAGGCGGTGAGAAGCACGCCCTCACCGGCCGCTCCTATACATCGTCCGCGAACCACACGGACAACCTGAACGTCGATGGCACCCGTGTTGTCTCCTGCAACACGACTGGTCTCTCTCGCACTCTCGTGCCGCTATACGAGCACTGCGGCTCCCTTCAGGTCGAGTGCACGATGATCCGTCGCGCGGCCGACCCCGGCGATTCCAGCAAAGGACCGATCAATGCCATCAAGCCGGTGCTCAAGGTGCCCAGCCACCACGGACCCGATGTGATGACGGTCAAGCCTGAGATTCAGATCAACAGCCTCGCTGTGGCCGTGCCGACCACCCTGATGCACTTGCACTCCATCATCGCCGACCTGCCCGCAGGGCATGGCCTCACCACCGAGTCGATCATTGAGATGTGGAAAGAGACCCCGCGCGTCATTGTCATGCACGGTGGAGACAACCGCATTCCGACCACCGCTGAGGTCATGGAGATGGCCCGAGACATCGGCCGCAAGTGGGGAGACCTGCACGAGATCTTCGTCTGGGAGGACGGGGTCAAGCTCGTCGGTGACCGTCTGTATTACTTCCAGGCCATCCATCAGGAGTCCGATGTCATTCCCGAGAACGTCGATTGCATTCGCGCCATGATGGGCACCGAGGCCGATTGGCGCGTGTCCGTCGCCAAGACCGATGCCGCAATCTCCGCCTATTACGGCTGCTGAACACCCGCTCAGGCCGGGTGAGCATTGAAGCGTAGGAGGTAGACAGTCGTGTCGATGAGTGAAGCACATCCCCGTCATCGCTTCGGCGGCATCGCACTAATTCTCGCGATGGTGACCATCCTGTTGTCAGGAATCGCCTACGGATCAACGTGGGCGACGGTCCACACCGAGGAAGAAGTCGGCGGTTCAGAGGAGTTTGGGATCCAGGCCACCAACATCACATTCGACGCCGATGTCGGCCTGCGAGACATGGAGGTCAAGATCAATGCGGTCAATGAGCATCCCTTTGTGGATCTTGACGAGACCATGACAGATACCGAGACGCACGAAGAGAACGCGGCGCGGTCAGAAGGCAACGTGACCCAGACATTCGAAGACATGGACTCGGCTGGCGCGACCGCGGAATGGCTGATCATTGGCGGCATCGCTCTCAGCATCGCGACGATGGTCATCGTCTTCCTCTCTCTCGCAGGCATCGCCCCGATTCGCCCCGCATTGTTGACGGCTGGAATCGGCGCGGCTCTGCTGTTCGCCGCCCCCATCGTCTGGTACCTGATGCTGCCTTCAGATGGCGCGTTCACCAACCCCTTCATTCAGCAATATGGTGGTTTTTTGGAGGTGGAGGATCAGATCGAAATCGCCTTCTCACCCACGCCCTCTTACGGTCTGGTTTTGGCTTTCATTGCCGGCATCGCCAGCCTCGCCATGGCGGCGATGGTTGTCAAAATGGAACGATCCGAAGCGGTCGATGAGAAGCCCGGCTGGATGATGCCGCTTGAGAGTGATGTCCTGCCAGAGCCGACGATCGCCCACTTCATTTCACGTGAGGGAGGGAATATCAGCTTCGATTTCAGCGCTCTACCACTCAATCCCAAGCGTCTCGCGATGCCGGTCTTTCACATCGTCTTGGTCACATTGATTCTCCTCTTGCAGGGCGGCGCCTGGGCGAGTTATACGATTGGTGATGAGGGTGGAGATGAAATCGATGTCGCCTTCCTCACCGAAGAGGTCGAGGTTCAGGAATTTGGCGAGACCATCAAGTTGGATTATGGCACCGGATTCCTTGGCGAAGGCATCGGAGAAATGGGCGAGGTCATCAGCAGTTCCAACACAGCGTTGACGATTGCAACAACGCTTCTCATCCTCGGTTTGCTGTGGCGGTTCGGTGTCGCGACCGGGTTCGCCCAACGTCTGCCTGCGTTATGCCGCCACCATCGCATCTTGGACACCGTTCTGATGACGGGTGGCACGGCCATTGCCTTTGGTGCGATGCTGTACTTCATGATCCAAGCGCCCTCTCAGAGTGAGATATTCGGATTTTTCCCGGACAATTTTGACTTCGAAGGCGGCAATTCGTTCCTGGGCTGGGCTGTTCTCATCACGAGTTTGCCGATCGCTCTGATGACCTACACGCTCGGAGAATATGGTGCACCTGCGCGCCGCTTCCTGCGTTCCTTCGACATCCCGATTCCGGGTGAGGATGAGGCGGCGGAGAAGAAGGGCGATGGGATGACCTTCGTCAATCCGTTCAATGATCCTCGTATCACATCACTCCCATGGGTGATGATTCTCGGCGTGACCTTCGCCTTGATCGTCGCATCGGCGGGCGGGGTCGTGCTCTACAATATCATGACGCCAGAACCGGCGCCGCCGGTCGACCGGGACCCATACACGGTGGAATACCTCACCTGGATGGGCAATGGGTCCAGCCAGGAATCCGATTATGTTCAGGATGGTCAAGAGAAAATTTTCAGCCTTGATATTCCTGCTTATGAAATCCAAGAAAACACCTCTCTCGCTTACATCCGTGTCACCGTCGATTATGATGAGACCGATTTGGACCCGACCTGCGATGTTCTCACAGTGAGCCTTTCCGGCCTGACTGCAGGTGGATTGGATGCAGAGAATTCCACCACCTCTGGCGAGGTTTCCGATTGCTCAGATGTCACACTCTTCCTCTACATCGACCGAACCATGGAGGGCATGTCGAGAGGCTCAAATGTTGAGAATTTGAGTGCGGATGAACTCAACTCATTGTGGGCCCACTACAACGACCATGGCTGGGGGGCCGGCACTTGGGAGATTTCCGTATCCATCAATGATATGGGCTTGGAACTCCTCGAAAACGGTGAAGATGTGACCGTCTACTGGGATGTTTATCACGGCAAGATGCTGACCGAACCCTACGTCGAATCGACCGAATGATGCAACGCCCTACGGGCGTCAACCATCAAAAGGGAGAGAGGGCCCGCCAAGTGGTATGCGTCGAGCGTGGCTGCCCTTGTTCTTGGTCGGCTTGATGCTGGCGATGCCATGGTCTTCGATGACACCCACGGCATCGGAAGAAGTCTTGGATTCACCATCTTGGACCGCGGCTGAGGCCGCTGAAATGTGGTCTCCAGCGATCGGTTCACCGGGCCCAGCTGTCGCCATCGAGAGCGGCTCGGGTCAGCTCTGGGTGCAAACCGGAGCCTTTGATCCGTTGACCGAATCGTCCGACATCCCGTTCCATCTGGCCGCCGATGATGATCCGTTCGCGACGGGATTCCTGATTATTCAGTTGCATTCGAATGATGGGGACGTGGCACAAGCGCTGGCGGAGAGTGTCTCCGCTTCGATCGTCGATACGCTACCAGAGGATGCTTGGGTGCTCCGCCTGCCGTCGGGGACGACGGCGCGTTCGGTGGCGATGCTATCGCTGGCCGAGGATGACCGAGTTCGTTGGGTCGGTGCGCAGCATCCCGCTTGGCGACTCTCGGTACTGTTGCACGATGTGGCCGGCTACGCCGATTTCGATCTGACGCCGGCGCCGGATGCCGACATCGCTGAGTTGGAGTCCGATCTGTTGGCCGCAGGGGCTGAGTTCGTCCGCTGCGATGCCTATCTGTGTCAGGTGATTGGATTGGATGCGGCCTGGTTGCCTTGGTTGGCCCGTGATCACCGATTGCTATTCACTGAGGCCCACGATACAATCGGCTTCTTCAACAATTACGCCCGTTCTCTGACCCAGGTCGATGCGGTTCTCAACAACCACAATGGCGGCTTGAATGGCACCGGTGAAGTCGGTGCGCTGTCCGATTCCGGTCTGGACCAAGACCATGGTGATTTCACCGGCCGGGTGCGTGGATTGTACCACAACTTCGGTCCGGACAATTCCGGCGCTGACATGAACTCGGGTCACGGCACACACGTGGCCGCGACCATGGTCGGAGATGGGTCGGGAGATGGCTCAACCCAAGGTGTGGCGCCGGCCGCGACCTTCCACTTCTATCAGTTGGAGCACGACCAGTCTGGCACATTGGCGCGATGGGGCTCGCTCTACGACATGTTCCGTCACTCGTGGCAGAACAATGCGCGTGTACAGTCCAATTCCTGGGGGGCGCAGTCCTCGTGGGGCCAGTACACTGCCGATTCCCGCTCCGCGGATTCCTTCCTCAACGATTACGACGATTTCCTCGTGCTCTTCGCCGCTGGCAACGAGGGGAGCCAAGGCTCGCAGTCGATCGCGCCACCGGCGACGGCGAAGAATGTCCTGACCGTCGGCGCCTCGACCACGGGCCGTCCGGGTACGGGCGCGGCCGGTTCGGTCGCCTCCTTCTCCAGTATCGGTCCGACCGCGGACGGTCGCATCAAGCCGGACATCGTCGCGCCCGGCGTGCAAATCTGTTCGGCCCGGGCTTACGAAGCCCAGAACCCGGCCGGATGGTCCTGTTCCAGCGCGCGCCACTCCGGCACGTCCACACCGCTCTACATGTCCGCAGATGGCACATCCACCGCCACTCCCGTGGTCGGCGGCGCAGCCCTACTCGCACGTCAATTCCTGCGCCAAGAACTCTTGATCACCTCGCCAGACAGCGCCCTCATCAAGGCGGTATTGATCAACGGCGCCAAGGATCTCGGGACGGCAAACATCCCCAATATGGACGAGGGTTGGGGCCAACTCGACCTCGAGGAAAGTCTGTATCCGATGAATGGCATCATCGCCAAGAATATTTTCCACGACACTTCTCAAACACTCGCCCCGGGCTTGTCCTATGCCTACAATTACGCCCTCGATGGTTCCTATGGGTTGGATGTCACCTTGGTGTGGAATGATCAGGAGGGTTCCTCCTCCGCCACGCAGTCTGCCTCTCGCTTGGTCAATGATTTGGATCTCGTCGTGACCGCGCCGGATGGCACGGTCTACAAGGGCAATGATTTCGCCTCTGGCTTTTCGACGACGGGTGGGTCGAAGGATTCGCTGAACAATGTCGAGAGGGTTCGCCTCTCCTCAGGTCCAGTGGGTGATTGGAGGGTCACAGTGAGTCATGCCGGCGGCTCTTCGCAGGGATATGCGTTGGTCATCTCCGCGGTGGGCAACGCGAATCCGATGAGCGATCTCGCAGTCTTCGGCGGCTCGATGTGGGCCAGTCAGACGACGCCGCTTGAGAATGACTACGTCCTCCTTCGCGCGTCATGGGTGAACCAGGCCCCCGCGATGACCGGCGCCTACGAGGTCAAGGTCGAGGATCTGACCGACAGCGTCGTCTTGTGGGAGGGTACTCGGGATGGGCTCGCCGGCGGTGCCTCGGATTCATTCTCATTCCAGAAGCGCTTCACGACCACTGGTGTTCACTCGATTCGGCTCTCCATCGATGTGACCAACAATGTCACCGAGATGAATGACGAGGTCGATGGCACGAACAATAACGTTCAGATCCTCGATCTCAACGTGACGGCGATCGGTGTCCGCATCACCGCGCACGAGCAGGACGGGACATTGCCGACCGACCCGGCCGATATCAGCGCTGCTCGTCGATTGACCCTCGACCCCTCGACCGGTTCGGAGGTCTCGTGGGATGTGACGATCGCCAATGAGGGGACGAGTGATGAAGAGGTTGAATTCGCCGTGGCCCCGGTCCAGTTGCTGGCCTCCGATGGCACATTACATGCACCCTCGGATGAATGGGAGAAGCTCATCTCTGGCCAGAGTCCGTTCGACTTGACCGCTTCGGGCGGGACGTTGGACAGCACGATCGTGACCGTGACGATGCGAGATCTCGATGCTGACCTCACTGCCTTCAATGGGCCACGATATGCATTGCCTGGCACATATGTCGTCGATGTAATCGCCTATTATCGGATGAATCCGACCGTGTCTCACACCATTCGCCTCGAGGTTGAAGTCCTCCGTGTCGAGGGCCTTGAAACCGTCCTTGCGGGCACCAATGACCTCGGTGCAAAACCCGGTGAGGTCGCCGCCTTCTCGCTATCTGTTCTGAACACTGGTAACGGGCAGACTACCTACCAGGTCTCCTGTGAAACCCCACTTCGCTGGCAGATTGAACTCGGCAATGGGAATTCTTCTTCGCTCACCCTCGAACCGCTGGCGCGCCTGCAATTCCTGCCCGTTCAGGTGCGCGTGCGCGTCCCCAGTATCGTCGATGGTCTGCCGGCCTCCGGCACGACCGAAGATGTGACCTGTGAAACCTCCAGCCTTGCAGACCCGACGAAATTGACCACCGAATCCGCTGTTGTCGAGGTTCTCGAGAGCCGAGATTTCCGCGTCAATCTCTTCGATGATGGTGGGGTGGAGATGGGACCCGCTGCAACCGTAGAGGACATTTCGGTTCTCAATGGGGATCGTATCGAGCATACGCTGCAGGTCGAAAACCGAGGCAATATCGCCCTCGATTTCACCTTGCGCGCATCGCCAGGATTGCCGAATTGGGCGATGGAATTGACCGCGGGCACCCTGACGGATTCCCGTGTGCTCACATTTACGCTTCAGCCGGGAAGTTCGCTGATGGTCGATGTCCTCGTTCTCGTGCCTGCGAACGTTGCGAATGGGGACACGAATCAGATCAACTTCCGTACCGAATTATCCGCCTCTGAATTCCGACAGAATCGCACCCGCCTCGTCGTCGAAGAACGGGTTGATTTCGCCTTCCATCTGCCTGAATCCGGTACACTCTCGGCGGCCATTGGCACCTACGGTACGGCAGAGGTGAGTCTGGAGAATACCGGCAATGTCGACCTCGTGCTCACCTGGTCTTTCGGGACCCTGCCCGATGGTTGGCAGGCCGGATTCGCCACCGCTGCCCCCGCATCTCTCGCCAAAGGAGGCGAGGCGGGCGTGACCGTGTCATTGACCGTCGCTCCGGGAACCGCCGCCGGTCCGGGCGGAACACTTTCGATTCTAGTCGATGCACAGACTCTGGATGGCGCGTCTACCGTGCAGCGAAGTGGAGAGATCGGCATCGTTGTCGAACCGAGCATCTTCATCTCTTTCGAGACGGACATCGAAGCCCGGATGACGCTGTCGTCCGAGGCGCCAACCGAGGGAAATCTCACCATCGCCAATGCTGGGAATATCGCTTGCACGGTCGCGCTGGACGCTGGTTCTACCTCGGGCTTGATCGTCACAATGGACGCTTCCGAGTCGATTCAATTGGCACCGGGCGAGAGTCGAGTGCTGCCCTTCTCAGTTGAAATTGGCACCGCGGAAGCCGGGGTTCACACCGTCTTGTTCATCGGCACGGCCTACACCCTCTCAGGCGACCTCGCTCCCGATGCCGTCGAAGGAACCTCCGTCGATGCGAAGGTGCAGGGGACGGGAGAGGCCGGCGGTTTGTTCGGCTTCTTCAAGGCGCTTGGATTGCCGCCGTGGGCGATGGCGGCCATCCTCTTCGGATTCCTCGCCTTGGTCGGCACCGCCGTCATCCGACTGCGCCGAACCGAGGATGGTATTTCACACGGCGAGGAATTGATTTCCACCGGAGAGATTCTCGGCGCCCAGGAGACCCGCCGTGAGGCAGCCCTCAACATCGGCGTCGCAATCGATGACACGACCTCGGGTGCGGTCTCCGAACAGGAACTCGCCGAGGCGATCGCTCAGAGCACACCACCCCCTCAGCCCCTCCCTGCGCTGCCCGGCCTCCTGCCGGCCATCGCGCCGGATGGCCTGCCCATGGGCCTGCCACCCGCCCCCGCTGCTGTGCCGGATGGACTGCCACCCGGTCTGCCCCCCGAGCCTGCCGGGATGCCGCCGTTGCCGCCCGATGGCTTGCCCGCGGGATGGACCACCGAGCAATGGCGCCACTACGGACAGGAGTACCTCGAGCGCACCGGTCAGGCTTGAGGAAGACGCGACGCGTTCCGTTCAGTTCAAGAGGCCCCCTCCGGTCGCCAAACCATGGCATCATCCATCGTGCTCTTCGGTCCGCCCGGCGCGGGCAAGGGAACCCAGGCGGGCAACATCGTCGCCGCGACTGGAAAGCCACAGGTTTCGACCGGGGACATGCTGCGTGCAGCCTTGGCTGCGGGCACGACTCTCGGCTTGGAGGCCAAGGCCTACATGGAGGCGGGAGCCCTCGTCCCTGACAGCGTCATCATCGGGCTGATCAAGGAGCGATTGACCGCAGATGACGCCGCCGATGGCGTTCTCCTCGATGGCTTCCCACGAACCATTCCTCAGGCGGAGGCACTGGCCGAGATCGCCGATGTCAGCGCCGTCATTGCCATCGAGGTCCCCGATGCGCGGATCGTCGAACGCATCTGCGGCCGCACCTCGTGTGCGGCTTGTGGTGCGGTCTACCACGACACCTTCAATCCGACAACTGTGGCGGATGTGTGTGATGCCTGCGGCAAGTCGGAGATGAAGCGGCGCGCCGATGACAACGAATCCACCGTCCGAACCCGGCTCGATGCCTATCACGGTCAAACCGCTCCGCTCGCTGATTGGTATGCTGAGCGTGGGCTCCTCATCTGTGTCAATGGAGATCAGGATATCGATGCTGTGAGCGATGAGATCGCCCAAATCCTCTGAGGTGGAATTGTGGCAAGAAAAGGTCGACGTGGACGAGTGCGCGGCGCAGCCCAGCGTCGCCTGAGAGCCGAGACGGCCAGCGAGCGCTTGGCGACCATTCTGCACACCCCTTGGATTCACCAAGAGGCCACGGTCGATGCGGCTGCAGACCAGATGTGGCGCATCGGACGTCGCCACCGAATCGGGCTTTCCGCGGCACATCGCATCTGGATTTGTCGTGGTTGCCACGCCGCGTTGCGACCCGGCATCACCGCCCGCGTGCGAATTCGTGATGGCAGGCGCATCACGACCTGCTTGCGTTGTCAACGCGTCTCCCGCCGAGGCCCAGATTTCCCCCGGGAGGTGGAAGGATGACCGCGGTGCCAGCCCACATTCGGAAAATGGCCCACGACCGGGCGTTCAAGGTCACCCTTCGGGTTGGTCGTTCGGGACTTTCCGATGCCATGTACGACGAATTGGACGGTCAACTGAAGAGTCGAAAGGTCGTCAAAATCAAGATCAACAAAGGGCTGATCGAAGCCCGTGAAGATCGCCGTGCCCTCTTCGAAGAAATCGCCACCCGCGCCAAGGCAATCCTCGTCGACGCCCGCGGAAACGTGGCAATATTGTGGCGCTCCTGAATCGGCTTCCCTCCTCGCGCGCGAGCGCATGGGTTGAAGAATCGTCTCGGTCCGCCTCACACCGATGTCGCTGATCCCTCCCTCCTGGTTCCAGAGTATTCTCGGCGCATTGATCCTCGCCCTCTTGGTCGCCATCGCCCTGCGTTGGGTGAAACTTCCCTACACCATCGCACTGGTCCTGGTCGGGCTCGCAGTGGGGTGGTTGGGGGAGCCTCTCATGTCCGACAATATTCGTTTGACAGGCCTGCTGTCGGCCGAGACGATCATGTTCATTCTGTTGCCACCGCTTCTTTTCGAGGGCGCCTCGGCGATGCACATCCACAAATTGAAACAGAATTGGCGGCCGATCACGATGCTCGCCATCCCCGGCGTGCTCTTGAACACCGGAATCATCGGTTTCATCTGCTGGCAATTGGTCTGGCCGAACACAGAGTACGGTTTGCTCTACGGTTTGCTGCTCGGTTCCATTCTGGCTGCGACAGATCCGGTCAGCGTCCTCGCTCTGGTCAAAACACTGGGTGCACCGAAGCGATTGTCGGTGCTCATCGAGGGTGAATCCCTGTTCAATGATGGCACTGCTGTCGTCCTCTTCAACATCCTCTTGCTGACCACTCTGGCTGTGACGGCGGGTGCGGATGTGGACCTCATGGGAGTGATCACCATGGGACTTGGCTCCTTCTTATTCGTCGTCTTCGTGGGGGTGCTCGCCGGCGTACTGTGTGGCCTTTTCGCGAATTGGCTCCTCCTTCAATCGGATGATCACCTCGTCGAAATCGCCTTGACACTCGCGTTGGCCTTCGGGGCCTTCCTGTTGGCGGAAATACTGCATGGAAGCGGCGTCATCAGTGTGGTCGTCGCGGGACTTCTGGTCGGCAATCATGGCATCAAGGAGGGCATGACACCGACGGCGCGAATCGGCATGCATCATTTTTGGGAGGTGCTCGCCTTCTTGGTCAACAGCGTGCTCTTCCTCCTTGTCGGCTATGAATTGCAGGCGGCGCTGGCGTGGAACCCACACGTCTGGAAACTCGCCTTGATCGGTATCGGCGCCGCGTTGGTCGCTCGCTTGGTGGTCTTCCCCCTGACGGGCCTTGCCAACATCAGAAATCCGAATCCAATCCCCCTCAAATGGCAGGCGGCGATGTGGTGGGGCGGGCTGCGTGGTAGCATTCCCATCGCGCTATTGCTGTTGGTCTCTCACGTCGTGACGCATCCGCTCGACTTCGAATATGCCGGTGAATCCTATACGATGGGCATGGATGCTGGTGTGTACCAAGACATGTTGGTGATCGCCTTCAGCGTCGTCCTGTTCTCTCTGGTGGTCCAAGGGCTGACCGTGCGACCGCTGATGCAGCGGCTGGGCATCAGCGGCGCTCTCGCCGAATCAGAGGTGCGATACGAGGTGGCGCTGGCCGAGGTCATCGGCAGCCGCGCTGCGCTGCGTCGCCTGTCTTCTCTGCAGACGCGAGGGCTGATCAGCGAAGAGGACCATACCTCGCTTGCAGAGCCGTATCGCGCGAGCGTGCGTGACGGGGAGGCGAAAATCCGTGAACTCTCAGAGACTTCGCTCGTCCATGCCTCGCGTGTCGAGCGCGCTCGCCGCGATCTGATCACAGCTCAAATTCAAGCCCTGCGCGAGGCCGAGCGCAGCGGCACACTCTCGTCGGTTGTCGCCACCGAGGTCCTCCACGGATTGGATGCAGCGCTCGGCAAGAGCGAGTTCTCACAAGAGGCGATTCAGGATTCTGGTCGCACTGAATCACCGGCCGAAACCGTCGTCGTGGAAGAGAATTTCGAGATTCTCGTGCCCGAGGCGACAGAGGTCGTGACCGGCCAAGCGCTGACAGTTGGCGAAGAGGAATGAGTCTGGTGAACCCCGGTTTCGGTTCGACGGCTTGAGGGCATGTTCAAGAACAGATTGCCGGTCGAGCGGCAATATGGAAGAGCGCGTCTTTGTCCTCCTCGTCTTCATCGCATCGTTCGCGTTGATTCTCTCTGAGAAAATTCACAGGACAATCGCCGCGTGGTTCGGTTGTGTTTGCCTGCTTTTCCTCGCCTTGACGATGGATGTTTTCGATCGCTGTGAGACGGGCATTTCATCCGGCCAAAAGTCGGGCCATATCATCCCCTGGTTGGGCGATGGCCAACTCGTGGAAATCTGTCATGATTCATTCGAGTCGATGATGCTGGGTTGGATCCATTTCGATGTCATCGGCCTGCTGCTCGGCATGATGGTCTTCGCCGCGCTGCTCGAGATCTCGGGTTTCTTTGAGTACGTCTCGATCAAGGCCTCCAAAATGTCGGGAGGCGATCCGTGGAAGTTGGTCGTCTATCTGGGCACATTCACCACCCTCATCTCACTCATCATCGACAATGTGACGGCGATCATCATCATCGCACCCGTGACGCTGCGAATCTGTCAGAAATTGGAAATCAATCCCGTACCGCCATTGCTCGCGGAAGCCATCCTTTCCGATACGGGTGGTGTCGCCTCGATGGTCGGGGACCCTCCCAATGTGATGATTGCAGCATCGGCCTCGGACCTGGGTATGTCAAGCATTTTCGGCTTCAATGGATTCTTACTGAAACTGGGCCTTCTGACCTTGTTCGCATGGGTGGCGACGCTGACCTACATGCGTTGGTATTACCGTGATTGGCGCGAGTCAAAGCCGGCGCACGTCGAAGCGATTCTCGCGGAGGACGAATGGGCCGCTGTCGAAGACAAACGCCTGATGATGAGTACCTTGGGTGTGCTCGGGGGCACCATTCTGATGTTCTCGTTGACGGAGTTCCTACATTTGGATATCAAGATTCACGCCGTCGCCCTCGGCGGTGCGGGCATCGCCTTGGTGCTCGCCCGGCCGCGCGATCATGTGATTCGAGATGGCCTGATGCACATGGTCAGCGAGAAGATCGAGTGGGCCGCTTTGCTCTTCTTTGCAGGTTTGTTCATTCTCGTCGGTGCGATGGGCAACGTCGGTTATCTCTCCGAATTGGCACGGTGGATCTTCGCAACCTTCGGCAGCGACCCCGTTTTGCTCGCCGTGGCCATCATCTGGGTGTCGGCGATCGCCAGTGCAATCGTTGACAACATTCCGTTCACCGCAGCGATGATCCCGGTCATCATATTGATTGGAAAAGAGAATCCAGAGGTCGACATCGTGCCGTTGTTCTGGGCACTGGCGATGGGTGCGGGTTTCGGTGGAAATGCAACCCCGATCGGCTCGAGTGCAAACGTGATGGCAGTCTCGATTTCAGAGCGCGGCCCACAGCCGATCACGACGGTTGAATGGATCCGTGTCGGGCTGCCTGTGATGCTGATCACCTGCACGGTTGCGACGGTCTTCATGGTGATCTTCCACAAGACACTCTACAGCCTCTGAGGTCACTGACCGGTGGGATGTTCGGCCCTACGGGCCGCACGATGAGTGGAACAGGGTGGGCACACCTCGCGTCGGCAGCATCAAAACGGTCCACGTCCCCATCGTGTTCGATGCAGGAGTGTGACGCCTGTGGTTTGCTCTTCGGAGGCGCGGATGAATGCCCTTCCTGCGGCAGTCGCATCTCCCATGTTGCTTCCGAGGATGTCGATGATGGTCGACACGGCCGAATGAGCGGTCCACTGCCGGGAGAATCCGCTCTCGATGATGCCTTGGATGGAATCGCGGGTGTCGACCTGGAGTCGCCGCTAGCCCCGCCTGCTTCCGCTTCAAATCTGCCTTTCCAGATGGGGGGTGAAGGTCAGGTGACCTCGACCCTTCCCTTCGGCGTCGGTGCGCCCTCTGGTGTCATCGTGGAGTCAGAGGAAGACCTGCCTCCAGCCGCTCCAGAACCGAGCCCTGAACCGGTCGCAGAATCTCGTCCTGAGGCAGACCCAGAAATCGTAGAGGATGAGGCTTCGGATGATCCTTGGGCACTGCCCGTCGTCGCTGCACCGGTCATCGGTGCAACCGTCGAGGCTGAGGCCGTCGCTGAGGTTGGCGCTGTGGCTGAGGTCGACGCCATCGCAGAGATGCCGGCTGTGGCTGAGGTCGCTGCTCTGGCCGAGATCCCCTCGGTGGCGGAAGCCGATTCGACCGCGATGCTTGACGCCGTACCAGTCCCCATGGTGGCGGCGACAATCGACCACACCCCGCCGATGCAAGCGCCTGAAATCGATGCAGCTGCAGCCTTGGCTGCTGGCGACGAACTCATCGTTCTCACGGCGCGAGAGGTGGCTCAACCCGTGGTTGAGGAGCAGTTGGCGGACAGCCCAGTTCTCTTCGAAAATGCCTATCAAATCAAAGCTGCTGCATTCGATGCCGAGCAGGTCTATGCCGTCCAAGAAGATGTGGTCTTCCATGACTTTGGTGATGAACTTCAGGTCTCCGAGGTCGTCGTCAATTTCGATGAGTTGGTCGACCCCGCAGAGCAAACGGTTCGCTTCGACCCTTCACTCTTGGCCGAGGGTGAGCCCGAGCTGATGCCGGCCCGTGCGCTGCCGATCGATGATGGTGGCGATGCCGCGGTCGCCGGGTCCACCATCGCTGGATTCGAGGCGCTCGGTGAAGGTCGCTGGGAGGACGCGGCCTCTCTGTTCCGCAATGTGTGCAACAGTCGCCCTGGCGATGCCAGCGCGTTGAATGACTTCGGTCTGGCGCTGCTTCAGCACGCCATCGTCGTGCACGATGCGAATCCGACGGCGACCCCTGCCGAGGAGCCGCATTTCGAGGCGGCGGTTCTGTCGTTGCGCCAGGCGGCGCAACAAGACAAGCACAATCCAACGATCATGTTCAATCTCGCAACCTGCCTGGCGACCTGCGGCCGCCACGGTGTCGCCGTCCGCATCTGGGATGCAGCCATCACACTCGCTCCCGAAGACGCCGCTCCGTTGAATGGAAAAGCCGTCTCGCTGGTCGCCGTCGGCGAATTTGATGCTGCGGCGGCCCTCCTCATGCGCGCGCGTGATGCAGCGCCTGCGGAGCCCGTGATTCTCCGAAATCTGCGCCGTCTCCGGCCCACGGCGTGACACTCGGCGCCATTCAAACCCTCATTTCCGCTCGATATCATCCCTTTCTAAGTCCGCAGTCCCCCATTCTCATCGCCTTTGCCCAACCCGAATCCTTCATATACGGGGGGTCGGTCGGCGGCTTGCTTAAACGTGCACCCCGGTAGCATTGACTACCGCGGGGAAGAGGTGGAGACCGTCCTGCCCTGCGGGGGTACAGGGTGGTCAGAGAAACCAGAATCGACGTTTCTGGACACCAGAGGACTCACACAGATGTGAGTGTGGAAATTAATCATAAATTGATGCTACAACCTGACTGGGGGATGGCTCGGCTCGAGAGCTGATGAAGGTCGTGACAAGCTGCGATAAGCTACGGGGAGGCGCATGAATGCCTTGGATCCGTAGGTCGCCTAATAGGACCTCCAGACGCTTAGTCGTCATTCCCAATACCATGGGAAAGGGAACCCACCGAATTGAAGCATCTTAGTAGGTGGAGGAATAGAAATCAAAAGAGATTCCGTGAGTAGTGGCGAACGAAAACGGAGCAGAACAAACCGAATCCCCTTGGGAAACCTTGGGGAGATGTGGGGTTTGGATCGTCTATTGCCTAAATTCGTGAAGTAGAAGTCGACCTGGAACGGCGCACTACAGAGGGTGAAAGTCCCGTATACGCAACGAACATGGCCAAGTGACGAATCCAGAGTAGCGTGCGTTGGATATCGCGCGTGAATGTGGGAGGCATAAACTTCCAATTCTAAATACTACTCGAGACCGATAGTTTACAAGTAGAGTGATCGAAAGCTGAAAAGTATCCTTGACGGGATGTGAAAAGTACCTGAAACCAGTTAGGAACAGGCTGAGTGAGCGTGAAAGCGATGATATGAGCAGCGTTCACTCGTGCGTTTCGAAAAATGCTCCTGGGAGTCTTGATCATTGGCAAGGTTAAGGAGTTGATCTCCGAAGCCGTAGGGAAACCGACAAGTCCGCAGCCCTTCGGGGTGAGGGACGGGATGTGCTCGTCCGAAGTCAATGGTGGAGAACCTGAAGCCTGTCGATCTATGCCTGGCCAGATTGAAGCCCGACGAAAGTTGGGTGGAGGATCGAACCGTTGCTGATGTGCAAATCGCTCGGACGAGCTGGGTATAGGGGTGAAAGTCCAATCGAGACAGGCAATAGCAGGTTCCGCGCGAGACTACTCGTAGGTAGACCTCTGTAGAGACAGATTACGCTGTAGAGCACTGATTGGGTGTTTAGGGAGAGCAATCTCTCGGCACGCTGCCAAACTCCGAAGGTGTAATCGTCAAAGAAGCAGGGAGTGAGCCACGGTGGGTAAGCTACCGTGACGAAAGGTGAACAAACCAGCCTGATGTTAAGGTCCCAAAATTCCAACTAAATGTAAAGATAAACCGTGTCCGTGGTCGAAGACAACCAGTAGGTGGGCTTAGAAGCAGCCACCCTTGAAAGAGTTCGTAACAGATCACTGGTCAAGCTTGCGGGCCGGGAAAAGGGACGGGGCTAAGTTGGATACCGATACATCAGACCAGCGAAAGCTGATGTGGTAGCGCGGCGACATGCTCGGACAGAAGCGAGGCTGTGAAGTCTCGTGGACCGTGTATGTATGAGAATCCAGGGAAGAGTAGCAGCAAAGTGTGGTGAGAATCCGCACCACCGGAGGGGCCAGGGTTCCTCGGCAATGATCGTCAGCCGAGGGTTAGCCGGTCCTAAGGATATCCTTAACCGAGATATTCGAAAGGGAAATGCGTTAATATTCGTATGCCTCTGTACAATAATGGTGACGGCTTTGGTTAGTTCGGCGGGTCATATAGCAGGCCCGCGAAGCGTTCAATAATCGATTGGAGAACCGTCATGGTGAGAAGATCGAGAAGGCGTGAGAGCAATCCGAATTATACCAAGGTCCCGTGAAAAGCCGTACAGATGACCGTACCGAGAACTGACACAGGTGCCCCTGGGTGAGTAGCCTAAGGTGTGACGGAAAAACAACCGCGAGGGAACTCGGCAAAATCGCCCCGTAACTTCGGGAGAAGGGGTGCCAGCCTTGAGAAAGGCTGGTCGCAGTGACTAGAGGACTCCGACTGTTTAATAAAAACATAGGCGACTGCCAGTCCGAAAGGATGAGTATAGTCGCTGAATCCTGCTCAGTGCCGGTATCTGAAACTGGGGTACAACCTAGCGAAGGACCGGTAAACAGCGGGGGTAACTATGACCCTCTTAAGGTAGCGTAATACCTTGTCGCTTAATTGGCGACTTGCATGAATGGTCTAACGAGAGTCCTACTGTCCCCGCGGTTGGTCCGGCGAAATTGACTTTACTGGCGCACAGTCCAGTACCTTCAGCCTGCAAGCGAAGACCCCGTAGAGCTTTACTGCAGCCTGTCGTTGTGTAGTGGCACTCCACGTGCTGCGTAGACGGGAGACATCGATCCACCAGGCGCCAGCCTGGTGGGGAGTCGACAAGAGAGACACCGTCCTTGAAGTGCAACTACACTCACTCTTTACGAGGACACCGGTAGGTGGGCAGTTTGGGTGGGGCGCCACGCGCTCGAAATGATAACAAGCGTGCCCAAAGGTCAGCTTAGGTGGTTCAGTCTCCACCGCTAAATGTAAGGGTAAAAGCTGGCTTGACGTGGATCGGCACAATAACGATCGACGATGCGAAAGCAGGGCCTAACGAACCTACTTGCCTCATTTATGGGGGCAGTAGATAACAGAAAAGTTACCTTGGGGATAATTGAGTTGTCACCAGCAAGAGCTCACATCGACCTGGTGGCTTGCTACT
>Ga0209089_10002251_pt1 | contig 17223 bp, 15 predicted proteins | sample ArcticOcean_MG_C_FD_187431 | JGI IMG/M metagenome (GOLD analysis project Ga0209089, IMG submission 187431) | Marine microbial communities from western Arctic Ocean - ArcticOcean_MG_CB2_150 (SPAdes) (version 2) | ecosystem: Environmental > Aquatic > Marine > Oceanic | place: Arctic Ocean: Canada... | reverse complement strand
AACTTTGCTGTCCAGCAGAGTGTCTCCGGTGAACCAGCAGGGGCCGCTCCGGAGGCAGATGCTGCCCGGAGTATGGCCGGGGGTTGGCCAGGCGGTAATCTCAGTTTTTCCAAGAGGGAAGGCATAGGTTTCGCTCTTCTGGTCGAGGTCAAAGTGAACAATGGACTCCGGCAGTTCTATTTTTTTCTTCTCGAAAGCCAGGGCATAGATGCCGCCCTGACGAACCGTTTTCATATCCGCGCTGTGGACTGAGCAAGGCAGGTCTTTGGTCCGGCATAAGTTGGCCGCTCCAGCCAGGTGGTCATAATGTCCATGGGTTAAGACTACGTGCCGCACCTTGCCACCCTGTTCTTCGAGGGCCTCCAAGATGGCCTCGGCGTCGTCACCGGGGTCTATAACGGCGATCTCTTGGCTCTCTAAGTCTTGGACCAGGTAGCAATTGGCCTTCCACCTGCCGGTGACTAGAGTCGTGACTGTGAAGCCATCGAACCTGTGTTCCATGATTAGTCCACGTAACCCAGGTGCATCACCTGTCCTGTGATGTAACCGCTGTCAGGACTGGCGAAGAATGAGACGGCGTTACAAACATCATCGATGGTGGCCCATCGTTTGATGGCGAAATGCTCGCGGTAGCGTTCCCGTTGCTGTTCATCAAGTGTCGCCGACATTTCGGTTTCCATCAGCGATACCGCGACTACGTTGACCGTGATGCCGGCAGGGGCCAGTTCTTTGGCCAGCACCTTGGAGAACCCCACGACCGCGCTCTTGGAGGCGATATAGGCCGAGGCTCCTTCCAGATGCAGCCCCGTTGCGATGGTAGAAAGGTTGATGATCCGCCCGGTTCTTTTTCGCAGCATTACCGTCGCAGCCTCTCGGCATACGGAGAACGTGCCCAGGAAATTGGTCTTAATCGTCTCTTCGACCACGTCCGAGGTCGTCGCCAAGGCCAGAGTTGAGGCCGGCATCATACCGGCGCTGTTGACCAGGACGTCGATTCGGCCCTCGGCTCGGGACACGCCAGAGACCCATTCCGATACCTGCTTCTGGCAGCCAACGTCCAATTGGCTGTGCTCGTAATCCTTCTCGTCCATCGTCGACGGCCCACGGCTACAGCCAAAGACTTTGAAGCCCTGGCCAAGGAGATAAGAGGAGATACCTTTCCCCACGCCCCTGCTGCTACCTGTGATCAGTGCTACTGGTTGGTCGGCCATGGAATCATTCAGCGGTCAAGATGGTCGTGATATGTTCGCCCAGAGTGGAAACGGTGCGAAACGGGTGGTCGCCCTCAAGGTCCTCGGCTTCAGAGACCAGTTGGATCTCGCGGTTGGTCAGGGAAAAGATACGGTCTTCCAAGCCGGTGATGACATAGATCAGGTCCAGAGAGTCCAGCGGAGTGCCCATTCCCAACAGGACAGTATCTTTGGAGATAGGGAATTTCTCATCGGCCTCCTTCTCCTCGTTCAAGGCGGTCAATATCTCTAGTACCAGGTTTTCTGATTCTTGTATCGATAACATAATTGGTCCAATTCCCAGGGAACTGATTCCCGAGGCGACCGGATTAAACCCGGTCTATCTCGTCTTCCTGGGCTAGTAGGTATTTGGCTAGGGTAACGCCCAAAGAGGTTTGGGTGTCCACCAAGGCATACGACTCCCGCAACGGCACGATGCCGATGCGGCTCCCGTAACGGTCGCCTTTCCTGACCACCTCGGTACGGCGGGCCATGGCCAGTCCGGCTATCTCACGGTAGATGGGGTTTACCATGGCGCTCGGCCTGTCGTCGTCGGTCCCCACCCGGGCCAGCTCTCCGTATTCGTCCACGTTCCAGAACGCTCCCCGTTCCTCATATACCGTGAACACCGTGTCCAGTTGCTGCGAGACCAGGGCCTCGACAACCTGTTCCAAGAGTCCTTCCGGGCGTATCGGATGCGATACCTCTAGGCAGAGGACCAGTTCGGGAGAGTAATTCTCGTTCTCATCCAACCATGCGACACATTGTTGGAGGACCTGGTCGAGGGTAACGTCGGCCTGGGCCAGCTCGGCAGGCCGGAGGAAAGGGGCTTCTGCTCCCAGTGAGATTGCCAGGTCACGGACGGATTGCGCGTCGGTGGTGACGATCGTCCGCGACACCGTAGAACTCTTCAGCGCAGCCTCTATCGTGAAGGCTATCAGCGGGCGGCCTTCCAGCATCACGGGGCTGCCGTCGGACTCGACGTCCCGGCCCCGTACCGGAATCACTGCTAGGACTTCACCAAAAGAAATTTCAGACATGGTCTAGTCGCCTAGTCGTTGGGGCTTCTTCCCCATTCTTCAATCACCTTGTTGGCCAGCCAGAGGTCAAAGGGGTACTGCACATCGATCCCCGGAATGGTGTCTTCGGTGGTGATGATTTTGACGTTCTTGCCGATGCGGTCGCCGGCCTTGATGATTGAGCCACGGGTGGCGCAGGCGAGGCCGGTGTCTTCCCGGATGACTAGGGTCTTGGTCTGGCGGGGACCATACCCGCGCCAGCTCAGGTACTCAAATTTCTCTTCCAGCACTTGCCAGAAGTTCTTGTAGGTGGCGAAACCGACGAAGCAAGACTCCAATTCAGGGTCGTCAAGCAACGCTTGAACCACTTGGCTCAGCCATTCTTGTTTGCGAAAGATGTCGGTTGGCTGCAGGAATACCGCGATGTCCACCTTGTAGTTCTCCTCGGTCTCCAGCCATTGGACCGCGTGTTGCAGCACGCCTTCGGTGGTGGCGTAATCAACGGCCAATTCCGGCGGCCTCATGAAGGGCACTTCCGCGCCGAGCTTCCGACCCATCTCAGCGATTTCCTCGTCTTCGGTAGTGAGAATCGTCCGGTCAATCTCAGGGCAGTTCATCGAAGCTTCGATTGACCAGGCGATGAGCGGTTTGCCGCCGACTAGTTGTAGGTTCTTCCGGGGGATCCCTTTGGAGCCGCCCCGGGCCGGGATGATGCTGATAACGTTGGAGTCGTTAGGCACGGATTCCTCCTCGATAATTAATCAATTCAATAACCTTGGCCACTCGGGTAGAGCGTTCCAAGTTTCTTCCATGATGTATGCCGTGGAAGTGGTGGACCGAGCCGGCAGGCTCATAGATCACCTGATAGCCCCGGCTGATAACCTGGCGGGCCCACTCCCGGTCTTCCACTCCGTTAATCTCTTCGTCAAAGGGGACCTCTTCCCAGATGCTGCGGCGGACCATGGAGTTGGCATTGTGGAAGAAGAAGTCTTTCTTCTGCGTGCGCCGTTCGATGCCAAAGGTCGTCCACAGGTCCCGTTTGTCGTCAGCCCGGGTGTCTGGCAATGGCACCTGTCTTCCGTAGACGCCGGCCACTTCCTCTTTGTCGAAGGCCGCCCGTAAGGACAGCAACCAACGGTCATCAACGGGGATGCAGTGCCCCGAGATTATGGCTACGTATTCGCCCTGAGCAGCCTCGACGCCCCAATTCAGCGACCGGCCGAAGGTAAAATCGTCGTCGCTGATCTTGACCAGCTTGCAGTCGTACTGGCTGACGACGTCCAGAGTGCTGTCGGTGGACTCGTTATCGACCAGGATTATCTCGAAGTCCGGGTAGTTCTGCGCGGTTATCGCAAACAGACAACGCCCGATCCAGGCTTCCTCGTTCTTGGTGCGGATCACTACCGAGATCAAGACTCGATCGCCCCAAAGGTCAGAGGTGCATCGGCGGGTACATCGTAGGCGAGCTTTCGTCCCTTAACGTAGTCCAACAGACTCGGGTCGACTCCGTGTGCCGCCAGTTTGACCACCAACATCGACTCTTCGATCACCACGCCGGCCGGCAGGTCGTAGCCCGCCACCAATGAGGCTCGAGGGTCTTCGGAATAGCCAAGTTCCTCGGGAAAGATGATCCGGGAAGTCTCGCCGGACATCGATTCTTGAAGTTTCATAAGAGTGGCTGCCAGCTCTCGTAGCTCATCGCGGTCGAGTCCGGCGCCCATCGCGCCCTTTCGACTTGACCCGTCAATGCTGAATAATTTCTCGATCGTTCCGGCCCCCATTGCGAAGGCGGCAATGGCTCCGGAAATCCCTGGCTCCAGTCCCAGATAACCCATGGGCAGTCCAAATCGCTCTCGAAGACGGGAAATCAGCCACAGACCCGTGGCTTCCAACTCCAATTCGCCGGCGTAGATGCAGTGGAGCAGGGTGACGTTCTCACTATCCAGGGCTGCTATCGAGGCTTCGATGTCTTTTTCGGTGCAACCCCCGGCTACCAGCAACACCGGTTTGGATGAGCCCTTGACGGCCTCCAGCAGGGGTGTGTGCTTGAGCACAGCTGGGTCGATCTGATAGCCGTCCGGTCCGGTGGCTTCCAGGTCGGCGAAAGACTGCAGGTCGTAGGGAGCGCCGATGAAATCCACTTGTCCCCGGCAGATCTCCCGTATGTCCTTCAACTCGTGGGCTGAAAGTTCCAACTCCTGGAGCACCTCCCCCAGAGACAGGGCATTGTGCTGGGCGTCTGGGGCCGGTTGGGCGTGAGCCTCTTCGGCGTAACCCTGACGCACGTTGCGGACGGGTAGTACTACGCCGTCACAACCCGCGGAAACGGCCAGCTCAACCAATCGCTTGGCAGTATCAACATCCCCACCGTGCCCATCGCCAAGATAGGCGATCATGCGGCGGTCGGCGGTCCCTCTAAGAGTGCTCAAATCCGGTCCTCACCACACCTGGGCCATATATTCAAATACGCGGCCATAGGTTTCATCTAGGTCCCATTTCTCCGACGTTAAATACGGGTGCAAAGTGCGGTTTACGAAACCGTCGACCGCTTGAGCCAGGTTCATACCCTGTCCGTTCAGAGTTTCGTATCCGGCGAGGCGTGCCTGCTGCAACATGGTGGTCTCCAGCGGCGCGAAAATAATGTCATAGAAGCGGGTCCCGTCGCCGGCAGACAATACCGCCTGGGCAGACCGCGACTGGTTCTCCGCGATATCTTTGAATGACGCTTGGTACCAGGCACGCATCAACGAAGAGTTATCCGCGTACTGAGACCCATCCAAGCTGGCGGGTTTACAGGGCGCCAAGCTGGAATACGGCTCCAAACAGGTCGTTTGGCCGTCTGCCAATGATCGGAGCCCTGATTGTCCTCTGGTGGAAGCATTGATCACCAGGTCTGCATCTGCCAGCGCCGCTGCCAGGCCGGATTCAGAGACGCTTGAGGCGTTGCCGTAGGCTTCATGTACCGCGGCGGCCAGGTCTGCTGCGGTCGCTGTGGTGCGGTTCACGATAGTGATGTGCCCGCTCTGTCCGATCTCGTTCGCCATGACAAACGCCACTGCCTTTGCGGCGCCGCCGGCTCCAATCAGCAGCACATTCAGTCCTTTGACGTCATTCATGAATGGCTGGTCCTGCCAGGGCATCGGCTTCAGCAAGGCATCCACGGCGCCTTGGGCGTCGGTGTTGTAGCCGATGAGGCCACCGTCCTTGTTGCGGGCGATGGTGTTGACCGCCCCGATCTTCTGCGCGGTGGGGTCAATCTCGTCCAGCAGCTCCATGATGCGTGTCTTGTAGGGCATCGTGACGCTGCCGCCCAGGTAGCTTGGTATACCGCGTAATTCGTCAACCAGCCCAGGGAGGGCGGCATCGGTTACATCGAAGGGTACGAAGGACGCGTCCAACTCCAGGCCGCTGAAAGCCGCGTTCCAAAGGATGGGGCTCTTGGCTGATTTGGACGGCTGGTCGCCAAAGATGCCCGTAATGACCGCTTTCTGGTCCAGGCTTGCGTCCAGCTTGTTGCTGATATGTTGGTGGATCGCCTCTACGGCACTCTGAGCCATTATTCTCTCATCCGAATTGATTGGGATTTAGGTGACGATTAGATGGGCCGACCGACGGCCTGTCCGATAGCTCTTAGTTCTTCCATCAGCTGCCCGAAGACCGGGTAGGAAAGGGCCTGCAACGGGTCCACTGCAGCCTGTTCCGGCACGGGGTGAACGTCGAGGATGATGCCATCGGCTCCGACTGCCATGGCAGCCTTGGAGATGGCAGGCACGTAGGACCGTTTGAAAGTTGCGTGGCTGGGATCGACTATGATCGGAAGGTGCGAGTACTCCCTCACGGCGGGAACAACCTGAATATCGATGATGAACCGGGACGTGCCGGCGTGAGTGTGAGCGGTCGAAACGCCTCTTTCGCAGAGCACGACGTTCGGGTTGCCCTGGACCAGGATATGCTCGGAAGCGCCCAGCCAGTCCCTTAGGCTGCAACCGAAGTGGCGCTTGAGCAGAACCGGCTTGCCCGACCGGCCAACCTCGGCCAGCAGGGGGAAGTTCTGCATGTTACGGGCGCCGATTTGTAGTACATCGGCATAACTCGCTACCATCTCAACGGTCCGAGGGTCCATCACCTCCGTGACCACGGGCATCCCGGTGGCTTCACGTGCTTCAGCCAGATACTTCAGCCCTTCTTCGCCTAACTCGAATGATTTCTCATTCTGATACGGGAAGGTCAGGGGCTTGAAGGCGCCGCCGCGGAGCACCTGGGCACCGGATTTCTTGACGTTCTCGGCGATGTCGATCACCTGGTCGCGGTTCTCGACGGCACAGGGGCCAGCGATAACGACGAACTTGTCACCGCCTATCGCTACGTCGCCAAATTTAACGATCGTGCGGTTGGATGGGTCTTTGGTTGCCAGGGGAATATTGTTCTGAATATCCCCTTCGGTGATGTCTTTCATTGTCATGGCGTAATCATCCTCTTCGTAATCATTCTCAAAGTGGTGCGGAGTTTAAGATTAAAGCGGCTGGTGGATGGACCCTGGCCGGAGGGAATTACTCTCTTCGGTCGACCATTTCAGGTCCACTGGAGCGCCGCTGGATCCCGATTCGTAAATGGCTTCCATGATGCGCGCCAAGACTATACCGCTGCTCACCACGTCGGCGCTGGGGCGGGTGCGTGATTCCACGCAGCCCATGAAGTCTTTGAGCTCAGCTTGAATCATCTGTACCGGTGTGGCAGTGCTGGTATTGGCGGTGCTGGAACCGGCTAACACCGGCGTCCAGGTGTTGTCCTTGAATTCGTGATGGACATCGTAATTTGTCATGTACTCGGTCTCGAAATCGACCTCAATTGTGGCCGATTCGGCGCACACGTAGATCGATTTCGATGTGAAGGCGTTGGGGACAACCTTGTCGCGCCATTTCCCCGGCTGGATGTAGCCCGACTCGATCTTGGCGAAAGCTCCGCCAGGGTAATGGAGGATCACCACCGATGCGTCTTCAAGGCCGCGGTTGAAGTGGTCACGCACCACGGCATAGACCTGTACGGGAGGCGCGCCCATCAACCAGTTGAACAGGTCGATGAAATGGATACCGTCGGTCTTGGTGACGCCCACATCGACGCGAGCCCGTTTGAATCCCATGAAATCGCCGGAAAGGTAGCGGATGTCCCCCAGAGACTTGTTCACCACCGATTCCTGGAGCGCTATGGACGTGGGGTGGAAGCGGTAGTAGTAGCCTACCTGCAGCACCCGTCCGGTCTCGTGGACCGCCGCTGACAGTTGCTCGGCCTCGTCTGAGGTCATCGTCATGGGCTTCTCGACGAAGACGTCTTTGCCAGCCCGGAGCGCTGCGATGCAGAGCGGAAAATGGCTGGTGGACGGGGTCACGATATCCACGATGTCCACCTGGTCGAGAAAATCTTCGTAATTGGTGGTCACGTGGTTGGCTGGGACATTGAATATCTCGGTGTCCTTGTGACGTTCGACATCCAGATCAGCGATGTAGAGGTCCGGACCCATACCCATCTCATGCCACGCCCGGATATGGTTTCTGCCGAATCCACCTAGACCTACCTGAAGTACCTTCATTGGATCAACGTTCTCCGATTTTTGATTGGCCCGCTTATGGCTGGGCGCGAATTATAAGACTGCGACGCCTGAGGCAGCTTAGCCTGCTTCTAATACCGGGAGCAATGCTAACTGGTGGCTATTTCCTTGGCCCATTCGCGGTTTTCCATGTACCAATTCACCGCTTTTTCTAGGCCTTGCTCGAAATTTGTTTTGGGAGACCAGTGCAATAGGTCTCGTGCTTTGCTGATGTCGGCCCAGGTGGCCTGCACGTCCGCGGGATGCCTGGGTTCTCGTTTGACCTGTGCTTCGCGGCCGACCAGTTTTTCGATGATTCCAATCATGTGATTGACGGTGCACGGGCGGTCATTGCCCAGATTGAAGACTTCGAAGCCGACGGGCGCCAGAGCTGCTACCACTCCGGCGGCGATGTCATCGACATAGGTGAAGTCCCGCTCCTGTTCGCCGTCTCCATAGAGCACCAGAGGTTCGCCTTCGGCGATCCACTTGATGAACCGGAACGGGGCCATGTCTGGCCGTCCGGCCGGGCCATAGACGGTGAAGAACCGCATCACCGAGGTGTCGATCCCGTGGGCCTTGTGGTAGGTGTAGCACAAAGACTCAGCGGCGGACTTTGAGGCGGCGTAGGGAGAGACCGGCCGGTCAGCGGCGGAGTTCTCGCGGAAGGGCCGCTCGCCTTCGCCATACACGCTGGAGGTGGACGCCAATAAGAACTTCTTGGTGCCGAACTCCCGGCATAACTCCAAAACTCCCAGAGTCCCCAGTACATTTGTTTCGTAATAGATCCAGGGGTCATCCAAACTGGGCCTCACCCCGGCCCGTGCTGCCAGGTGAGCTACGGCATCGAAAGGCCCTTGTTGTTCAAAAACGTCTCTCAGGCCCGAGCGGTCGGTGACATCAATGCTAGACCAGGTGAAGCCCGCTTGGGCCTGCAGCTGGTTGATACGCCAGTCCTTCAACCGGACATCGTAGGCGTCGTTCAGATTGTCCAGCCCGACGACTGTGTCGCCCCTGCCCAACAGGGTTTCAGTTACTTTCGATGCGATGAAACCGGCGCATCCGGTGACCAGAACATTCATGCAGAGAGGCCGGACCGGAAGGGGGGCCGGCTGAGGTTGATTATCGGCCTTGGGCCAGAACCGTCAGCCACTATGCTGCAGCCTTTGATAGTTGGCCAGGACATCAGATGTTTCCATAAGTGTCTCCCATTTGCCCTCATCAACGATCTTGCCGTCTTCCAGTACCACTATCTTGTCGGCATTTTGGATGGTGGACATCCGGTGCGCCACCACAATCATGGTGAAGGCGCCCTGGGCCTGCTGAATGTATTCTTGAATCAACCTCTCTGACTCCGAATCCAGGGAGCTGGTTGCTTCGTCTAGGATCAGCAATTGGGGTTCCCCGAGTATGGCCCGGGCGAGGGAGAGACGTTGGCGTTGCCCTCCGGAGAGGTTCCATCCCCGGTCGCCGACCACCGTTTCGTAGCCCGCGGGCAGGTTCTCGATGAAATCATGGGCCTGCGCCCGCTTGGCCGCTTCCACGATCTGATCCATGGACGTGTCAGGATCCCCCAGGCCGATATTCGTGGCCACGGTGGTGTTGAACAAGAAGGTGTCCTGGCTCACCACGCCGATGGACTGACGCCAAGACTGTAGGTCCAAATCTTTCAGGTCAGTGCCGTCGATCTGTATCTGCCCGGATGTCGGGTCGTAGTGCCTAAGGATCATGTCTATGATGGTCGTCTTTCCAGCGCCCGAAGACCCGATTATCGCCGTCATCTTTCGTGATTCGGCGCAGAAATTGGTGCCGGTCAGGACGTCCGTGACGCCGTCGTAGGAGAAATTGACGTTCTTGAATTCGATGCCCTTGGATAGATTACTGAATGAGACCGAACCGCTGACAACCGTTGGCTTGGAGGCTTCTTCCAGAATCTTTGCCACTGTCTCAAGTCCGGACAACGACGCGGCCAATGTCTGGCGTCGGGCGTTGATGTTTGCCACCCTGGGCATCAACCGGTAGAGGGTAAACAGCAGGGCGACGATCACCGGCAGTCCGGAGCCAAGGATAGACACTGCGATTATCAAGACGACGCCGATCAACAGGAACAGCGAAAATTCCTGGATCACGACCATCTGACTCTGGTTTTTCAATATCTGGAAATGAGAATCGGCGACCGATTTGGCGCTATCGGAAAACTCGCCTAACTTTAGCCGCTCTAGCAGGAAGGTACGGATCATATGGATGCCGCTGATCGTTTCTACCGAGTCGGCCTGTAAGCCGGTCTCGCGCAAAGTACGAACGGCGCCCAGTTTCTTGGCTTTGGAAACGTGGTATTGGATACCAAGTGACATCAGGACTGCCACCGCGACCGCCACAACGGTCAATAGCGGGGAGATTAAGAATGCGGCCGTCAGATAGGCGATCACGACACCGAGACTGGAGATGATGTCCGTGATAACCATGAACGCGTTGCCGGCCCTCGTTGGCTGGGTGGTGAGCACGTCGGACAAGATACCCAGCCTTTCATTGTGAAAATAGCTGAGGTCAGCACTGAGCAGCCGCTGCATGTCTCTCTCACGCATCCACCGGGTCAGGTCCACCTGGGCTTTGGCCACCATGATCAGCCGCACGTATTTAAGTATCGATATGACCAGGACCAGCGCGCCCAACGAGACCAGGAGTGATTCAAGGTTGAACGGGATTCCGATCCAGTCGTAGGCCGTGGCGAATCGCTGTGACACCCAATGTTCACTTTCACCGTCGGACGTCACCGCTTCCAATAGCGGCAGAAGCAGGCTCATGTTTAGCCCTTCCAGTACCGCGACGCTCAGGGTGACACTCACGATGAGCCAGAGAGAGCGAACGCGCCCGGGTTGGGCCTTTATGATCTTCCAAAATTCTGAGTACATTGGTTTCGCTACGCCGCCTCGGCGATCTTGTCGTGTCCCCAGGCGCTGCTATAACGTTCAGCAGCATCCGCCAAGACGGTTTCCCTGCTTTGACCCTCTCTGAAGCCTTCGATAAGCCATTTGAGATAGGTACCCATCCGCTCGGCGGCGCGGCCGTCGCGGAACGGGTCGATCTCGTGCAGCATCTCGCCCCAGTCTCCAAGGCCCGGCACCCCGCCCGGAGTGGACCAGTGGTCGGTACACGCCTCCCAAAGACTGTCCCAGTCGGTGAAGACCACTTTGCCTACACCCATCTTGTAGAAGGGACTGACGGCCCATCCTTCACGGTCGAGCATGATGGTAGGTACGCCGGCCATCGCAGCATCAACCCCGGCAGACCCGGTATAAAGGCGGCCGTGGATCGCCAGGTCGGCGGCCATGGCAGCTTCGGCGGGAGGCCGTGATGCCCTGACCAGACCTCCCTCATAGACATAGCACCGGCCGGTGGCCTCTGCTTTTTCAAGCAATTCGGTGACCGGGCCCAACCTCCTCCGCAGGGTGTTGGGGTCTTTGGGTTTGATAAGGAGTCCGAGTGTTGGGTCGGCCAACGTCTTTTCCAGCAGGAATTCGTAATTGTCCCGCTCCCATTGGTGCTCGACCAGCCACCGCGAGTCTGCGGATGTATTGTCATCAAAATAAGACACCACCCGCTCGGCACCGTTCTCTTCCAATCCCCGCCGCAATTCTTTGGCGCTTTCCTTCAGCAGTGGGAACCGGTGATCTCCCAGGTAGCCGGTGATGACGCCGTATTTGAAATCTGAACCGGAGGTGCGGTACAGGTCCGCCGCCGCTTTGGAGTAGCAGAAGAACGCGTCGCAAAGGATGTTGAACATGTTGGACGGGACCGAGGCATGGGTCCACTGATAGATGGTGGACGCCCCGCCCAGTGCGTGGAGAGAGTCGGCCAGCGCGAAGTTACTGGGGGCGGTCGGCGCTCGGGTTACGAAGATTTTAGCGTTGAATCGACCGAATAATTCGGTCCAGTAGTTGGCGTTGCGGCCGTACTCGACCATCTGTTTTTTCAGCCAGGCCGATTCGCCTTTTGGACCCCAAGCGGTCGATTGGAATATCGGCGCATTGATGGGCACAGAGGCGGCCGGTAATACCGGAATGTCAGGCTCGGTGGCGGCGCTGGCGTGTTGGGCCACCGCCGAGAACCCGTGGCTTTTCAGGTCTCCCCATCTCTGGGCATCCAGTGGGGCCGACGCAACCCCGGCGGTCAAGATGATCTGCTCTCCTTGCAGTTCAGATTGCTGCCAGAAGAATAGATCGGAATGGCGCTCCGGGCTGTCTAGCTCAAGCTGTCCGTGGTACTCCACGGCGAGCATTGGAGGCATACTGGCCCCGTTCGTTCCAATGGCGCCGGTTTGGCCGCCGGAGGATGATGCAGCGCCGTTGGTCGACGTGGTTGCAACTTTAGGAATGGGACTCGACTTAGTGAACCAGGTCCCGGGGCGGCGAAGTCGATTGGCGATCCTGGAAAGAGAACGTAGCGCGGGGACTGATCTTGGATCGAATTCCCTTCTGACCGGGACGATTGACATGTTCAGTCCGGCGGCGTGGTTGTTGACCGCGTATTGCCAGGGGCGGCGGGGCATGAATATAAGGCCAGGTCTGTCGGACGGGCCATTCTGTCGCAGCTTCCAGGCGCATACATGAGTCACGTAGAGCGCACGCCAGATACTCCCCCTCCCTGCGCCCAATGACCCTGCGATATTCTGAGCCAGATACTTTGGCAGCCCAGCCGGCAGTCCGGGTGTGTCGGCCAGGTCTTTGAAGAAGCTGCTGGAGGAGATCTCCAGGTGCAGGGCGGCTTGGTCCAGGTATTGGACCCGCAACCGTGCCTGAAGACCCTCTTCGTCCCGAACTCCGACCAGATGGAATTCCAATTCCTGAATCTTGACGCCGGACATCCAGGCCGTCATCTTGGCGACGGTTTTAGCGCACCCGGAGCCGTCGATTACGTAGCACTCTCTAGACTTATCTCTGGAGACGAGCCGACGCCACATCAGTCTGGGTAAGACCGATATAAGCCAGGAATCGATTGTTAGGTTCTCTACGAAATACATAGTAGTTGTTTAAGCATGGATTGACCGGAGTGCACTACGAAAATGGGATGATACCGTAATATCAGTAGGTTCCGAATTATGATACGAACCGCCAGAGCATGCTAAATGACTTTGGCCTAATCGCTAGTGCTCAATCGGGTAAGGCGATGGAAAATCTTGTTGCGTATGTTGATGAACGGCACCGGGACACGAGTGATATGGTTCTTGCGAAGTGTCCAACCGATGTGATAGCGGTACCACGGGCATACCTTGTCGATCAGGTGTTCGTCCTTTTCAGACCAGGGGTACTGGTAGAACTCTGTCCGTTCACCTCCCACCAGAACTTTAAATTCCCTATTGCAACAATAGAAAAAGTTATCCTCTTCGAAATGATTACGGAAAAATTCGAAGTACCTTTCGATCGCCGGAATCGTCATTTCTCCCATCGAAGATATGTTGACGGCCCCGTGGAATTTGAACTGATCCAGCATGTCCAGATTCTCGGTGGGGCAATAGACGAAATCAGCATTGTTGGGGTCAACCAAGTTATCAACCAAGACGTGTGCGGAGTCTGGGTACGCTTTTCCGCAGTGATAGGACTGGAACAGCAACGTCCTGCCCAGATCCACCAAGAAAATCGTGGAACTTGGGAATACCGCCTTGAATAACGCGGCCAACACCCCGAACCCATCACCGATCATGAGAAAGCGCATCCGGGTGTTCTGCATGTCTTCTGGAATGTTTCTCTTTAGCAGGTCGACAGTGCAGGATTGTCGAAAAACGTCAGACGTCGGGTCGAGCCCCATCGCCCGACTGACCTTTTGCGCTAGCCGGTGCATGTGATAAATCGATAATCTGTTCGACAAATGAGTCAAGTGAGACCAGATAGTTAACGAGTCCATCAACCGGTGACCAGGGCTAGACCATTTTGTCGTTCCGAATCCAAGGCCGGCTAAAGAAACTATGTTTCCGCTGTCATCGGTTTTGACTTCTGCCCTACCACCGAGTTCCGTCCAGTGAGACGAAATGAGTTCCGTGTTAGCGGCTGCATCTCCACTACCATAATACTTATTGGCCAAATAACGGACCACGTCTAAATTTGCCTGAGCAGTGTTCATTTTTTTAGTACCTCTGGTTTAAGACCGAATACCGCTCAGGCGCATTCGCATGTAGCGACAGGCCTAAATCACCCATCTGGGAGGTAATCAGAGGAATAACGGCCGTGGCCCGTCAATCCAGTAGATAGGAATACTTTCGTAGGAATTCGGCGCCTATACGGGCGGGGACTTGGTAGCCCTGGTCATTTGGGCTGTAACAGGAGTTGAACCGGCGTTGCAGTTCTTCATCCTCGTATCCGCCAACCCAGATGCCTTTCAATCTTTGGTCCATCTCGCGAGTCACCGCGGAGATTTCTTCAGAGGTGGCTAGGACAGCGTCGATGCCGTCTCGTTCATAAGCGTCCTGGTACATGTAGGACGGGGCAGCTTTGATCGACTCTCTGAAGGTCATGTAGCGCTGCTCGGATTTGATCCATAGCTTGGGAGGGATGAATAGGTCACGAAGGCCCGGAGGCCGCCAGCCAGCAGGTGAGTTGTCGATCAGGACCACCGGCCGGTCGAACGCTTCACTGACCCAAAATATGCCTGAGCCGCCAGAGACGGTGAATTTGCAATTGCCCAACAAGAAAATGTCGCCAAATTCACTGCGATTGACTGTCGAGTAGTCGATGATCTTCTCGTGTAGGTTTCCTGGTAGAGGGTTGCTTACCACGCTCCCCATGCGCAGCGTGTACTGGTCGTTCTCCGCGCGGTCGGCGGCCATCTGGAGGTAATTTTCGACTTCTGGGTTGCGGATATAGGTGTCTTCCCGCCCCTCTGTGTTGGGATGACGGGCCACGCTTTCTTCCGCCAGTACGACCTGCTGATAATATGCGGCGTCCCTCACGCCGAAGCAGATGTACTCTGCGCCTTCCGGGACACCCATTGCCGCCAAGACCTCGCGGCCTTTCCGCCTCTCGCCGGGTAGAAAATCGAGCGATGGCTGGCCGCCGATGTAGCTCGGGTAGGTGTTTTCCACCACCAACTGTAGAGTCACTGCCATCGGAGAATGGCCGATCAGCAGTAGAGACCGAATCGCCTGGAAAATCTTACGCATCATGGGACGGGAGTCATCCAGGAGCCAGGTCTTTCGACCGTACATCAAGGTCATCTGTTCGTTGGGCGATAGCCCCGGATTGATGATTATCACCAGCGGGTTAGATACGCCATCGATCTCAAGTTGTCTCAAGAACGGCTCTATGTAGCCGATCATGATGGAGATCCTGCCCTTGCCGTTCAAAGCCCCGATCCGGACCGGGCGGCCGCGGCTGATGAGGTGGAGTAAGGCCCACAAGACTGCGATGACAGCCCGGCCCAAGAAGAACCAAGCCGCCGCCTTGGCCCAGCGGCGAAGTCCACGCCTGCTTGTGAGCGTCAACTGGCCAGCATTGCCAGTTGCCATCGTGTCACTCACCGGTGTCACTCACTAATCGTGCCCAGCGTTATTCGCAAAATAGGTGGCGATCAAATGGTTCATCGCCAGGTGGGCGTCCTCGATATAGGCGTATTTGTCAGATGGCACCACCACGGAAACATCGACCATCTCTGCGACCTTGCCGCCGCCCATGCCCAAGAACCCGATGGTGTGGATGCCCGTGTCCCGAGCCGTCTCCACCGCCTTCACGATGTTGGCCGAGTTGCCGCTTCCAGATATCACGACTAGGACGTCTCCCTTCCGGCCCAACACTGATAGCTGGCCGGAGAAGATCTCATCGAAGCCCACATCGTTGCCGAAGGCGGTCAGTAATGGCACATTGTCCGTCAGGGCGATGATCCGAAAACTGCGCCCGCCGTTCTGGGCGACAGTTTTCATAAGGTCTGCAGCCATATGTGATGCGGTGGAAGCACTGCCGCCGTTGCCTGCGATCAGTACCTGGCGGTCCTCGGAGCGGGCCTGTTCTAGCACCTTGATGGCTTCCGCCAGCTTATCGGCCGGCATGGCGGTCAGCACCGAGGCGAGACCGTCCAGGTGTTTCACTACGAAATCGGCGAGGTCGGTTGAGGGGGCCACTGGCGACTAGACCTCCACCTGCAATATTTGGGGCTCGGTCTGGGATTTGGCAGAACTACCCTTCAAGTAGCATCCGCCGCATTCCTTGGGAATATTTCCGTCCAGGTGCGCCTGACGAAACTCCCGGTAGGCGTCGCTCTTCCAGACCGCTGCGAAGTCGGTGGCGTCGCCCAGTTCGCTCACATCAGGGTTGGCGATCATGCAGCAGGGCGACGTTCGCATATCAGAGGCGACATAGGAGCGCTCGAAGGGCCAGGGGCACAGCTTCTCGAGCGATGAGGTGTTGTATTTGTCACTGGAGTTCCAGAAGGTGAGGTTCACCCCAATCTCCCGGCTCTTTTCCAATAGCTGGTCGACCAGTTCCTGGGTCACGGTGTGTTCCACGGAAACGGCCTGGTTCGTCTCGTTCCACGTCTTCTGCCCCCAGTCGACGATGTTGAGCGAGAATACTACGCTGTTGAAGCCCAATTCTGCGGCAAGTTCGATGAGCTGCGGCAGTTCTGCGATGTTGTCCCGCTGGACCGTGGTCCACATCTTGGTCCGCTTGACGCCTTTTTCCTTGCAATAGCTGTTAATCAGCTTGCAGTTGGACTTAACGACCTCAAACTTGGAGCCAACGCGTATCTTCTCGAAAGTCTCTTTGGTCGCGCCATCGATGGATATCTGAATCTCATTGACGCCGGAGTCGACCAGGTTCTTGTAGTTGTCCCGGAGGTGAAGCATCGAGGCGTTGGTTACGGTCCGCACCCAGATATGCTTCTTCCGGGCGTATTTGATCATGTTGAAATAGGTCTCGCCGCCCAAGATTGGCTCACCCATCCCCTGCAACTTGATCTCCAATAGGCCAGGCTGATGGTCGATTAGGTGTTTGAAATCATCAAACTCCATGTCCTCGGCCCGTTTCTGGTTGGTCCACTGGCTAACCTGGCACATGGTGCAGCGGAAGTTACACCGGCTGACGTTTTCGATATCGAGCTTGGTCGGGAAGTAATTCACTTCCGCCGTGCGTCGTGAGGCCCGTTGGTAGCGGACATAGTTGGCCAGCCGGCGAGGCGATGTCGCCAACGCGATCCAACGCTCCTTCTTATAGGCAAAGTTGCCTGCCGAAGGATTGGGCCGCGGCAATCGCAACTGCCAATCTATATCTGAGGGCTGTTGTGTCCCGTCATTTGATATCGCGCTATTGGAATTCATTACTGTTCGGTGTCCCTTAAAAATATTGAGCCCTTGGGTGGCCCCTAGGTGGTTAGGAATATCACTTGCCGTAGAAACGGCGTACTTGTT
>Ga0209089_10002237_pt1 | contig 17261 bp, 16 predicted proteins | sample ArcticOcean_MG_C_FD_187431 | JGI IMG/M metagenome (GOLD analysis project Ga0209089, IMG submission 187431) | Marine microbial communities from western Arctic Ocean - ArcticOcean_MG_CB2_150 (SPAdes) (version 2) | ecosystem: Environmental > Aquatic > Marine > Oceanic | place: Arctic Ocean: Canada... | reverse complement strand
AAAAATATTAGGTTGCGTGTTGCAACTAAATATCCAAATTTAACTAATAATTTTCTTGTTTCAAAAGGTGTCACTCAATACAAGATTGTTCCAAGTCTTGGTGCGACTGAAACTTACCCATTTATTGGATCGTCAGAAATTATTACTGATATAACTTCAACTGGAAAAACATTAAAAGATAATAATTTAAGAGTTCTAAAGGATGGATTTATTTTAAATTCCCAAGCTTGTTTATTGGTTTCAAAAAAAAAGGCCGCTAAGTTGCGGCCTTTTTTGAATTCATTAATTTGAGAGGGTTACATTCCCATTCCACCCATACCACCCATACCACCCATACCTCCAGGAGGCATAGCAGGGCCAGAATCTTTGTCTTCTGGTTTATCAGCAACCATTGCTTCTGTTGTAATTAACAATCCAGAAATTGAAGCAGCATCTTGTAAGGCTGTTCTAACAACTTTAGTTGGATCTATAATTCCTTTAGCAAACATATCACAATACTCCTCATTTTGAGCATCATAGCCTTGGGTTGCTTTTTTAGCTTCTAAAAGTTTTCCAACTATTACTGATCCGTCAACTCCTGCGTTTTTAGTAATTTGTCTAATAGGAGCTTCAAGTGCTTTCTTAACTATATCAACACCAGCTTTTTGGTCGGCACCTTTATATTTGACTTTATCTAAATCTTGAGCTGCGTAAAGTAAAGCACATCCACCACCAATAACAACTCCTTCTTCTACAGCTGCTCTTGTTGAGTTAAGCGCATCTTCAACTCTATCTTTTCTTTCTTTAACTTCAACTTCTGTAGCTCCACCAACTTTAATTACAGCTACTCCACCAGCTAACTTAGCTAATCTTTCTTGAAGTTTTTCTTTATCATAATCCGAGGTTGTTTCTTCTACTTGTTGTCTGATTGAATTACATCTTGCTTCAATATCAGATTTTTTACCTGATCCAGCTACAATCGTACTGTTATCCTTATCGACTTTAACTTTTTTGCAAGATCCAAGATCAGTTATTTTTACATTTTCTAATTTTATCCCAATGTCTTCAGATATTACTTGTCCACCAGTTAATATTGCAAGATCATCTAGCATAGCTTTTCTTCTATCGCCAAATCCCGGAGCTTTAACAGCAACAACTTTTAATCCACCTCTGAGTTTATTTACTACTAAAGTTGCTAAAGCTTCTCCTTCAACATCTTCTGAAATTATCATAAGAGGTCTTCCCGCTTGAACGACAGATTCTAATAAAGGAACCATTGATTGTAAATTTGCTAATTTTTTTTCGTGTAACAAAATAAGTGGATTATCAAGTTCTGTTGTCATTTTATCTGCATTGGTTATGAAATAAGGTGAAAGATATCCTCTATCAAATTGCATTCCTTCAACAACATCTAGTTCAGTTTCTATTCCCTTTGCTTCCTCAACAGTAATTACTCCTTCATTGCCAACTTTTTGCATTGCTTTAGAAATCATATCTCCAATTTCTTTTTCTCCATTTGCAGAAATAGTTCCAACTTGCGCCACTTCGTCATTACTTTTAACTTTTTTAGAAGAAGCTTTTAATTTTTCAATTACATGAGCAACTGCATTATCGAGTCCCCGTTTAACATCCATAGGATTCATTCCAGCCGTAACATATTTAATTCCTTCTCTGACAATTGCCTGAGCAAGAATTGTAGCTGTTGTTGTGCCGTCGCCAGCCTCATCATTGGTTTTGCTAGCCACTTCTTTTACCATTTGAGCACCCATATTTTCGAATTTGTCTTGAAGATCAATTTCTTTAGCTACTGTTACTCCATCTTTAGTTGTTCTTGGTGCCCCATAAGATTTGTCTAAAACTACATTTCTTCCTTTTGGACCCAAGGTAACCTTAACTGCGTTTGCAAGGGTATCAACACCTTTTAACATTTTAGCTCTTGCTTCTGTATCGAACTTTATAATTTTTGACATTTTATTTTTTTCCTTTCGAAATTCCCATAATGTCTGATTCTTTCATTATGCTATATTCTTTTCCATCAATTTTAACTTCTGTTCCAGACCATTTGCCAAAAAGAACTAAATCCCCTATTTTAACATCCATAGGAATTGTTTTTCCATCTTCAGTTCTAGCTCCCGATCCCACAGCTACAACTTTACCTTCTTGAGGTTTTTCTTTTGCTGTATCTGGTATAATTATTCCACCTGAAGTTTTTTCTTCACCGTCTAAAACCTCAATCAAAACGCGGTCGTGTAAAGGCCTAAATTTCATATTTAAAGTTCTCCTAGTTTGTTTTCAGATTATTCATATAGATACAGGCGACCACAATTACAAGTATGTTTTGTAAAATTATTTAAAAAATGCACTAAAACTGTGTATTTTTGCCCTTCCTTGGGTTAATCATTGGAATAGATGAACGGGAAAGCAATAAAAGGCTTAAGGGAAATTTCTGAAAATTATGATGTTTTTTTCATAGATATCTGGGGGGTCATACATAATGGTATTGAATTATATCCTGGGGCTATTGAGGTGTTAGAAAATTTAAATAAAATAAAAAAAAAATATGTTCTCATGTCAAACGCTCCAAGACCAGCAAAAAATGTTCGAGAATTTTTATTAAAGCTGAAAATGCAAAAAATTTATACAAATCACATTTTTACCTCAGGAGAGGCTGCATTAAAAACTTTAGCAAAGAATGTGTATGGTAAATATTTTTACCATCTCGGTCCGAAGAGAGATGAATGTTTATTTAAAAATTTTGAAAAAAATAAGAAAGTATTAGAAAAAGCTGATTTTATTTTATGTACTGGATTTTTAGATAAATATGAAAATTCTTTAGATTATTATAAAAGATTATTAAAAAATTACATCCATATAAAAATGGTATGTACAAATCCTGATTTAGTTGTTTATCGAGGTTCAAAAAAAGAATATTGTGCAGGAAAAATAGCAGCTTTGTTTAAAGAATTGGGTGGTGCAGTTATTTATTTTGGAAAACCCTACCCTGAAATTTATAAATTTTGCTATAAAGAAGAAGAAAAAGTTTTAGTTGTTGGAGATAATATTCGCACAGATATAAAAGGAGCAAATAATATGAAATTTGATTCATTGCTAATAACCGATGGAATTCATAAGAATGAATTTTTAAATTTAGAATTAAAAAAGTATAAAAATATTTTAAATGCCTATGGGGTAAAAAGTAATTATTATCAAGAAAGATTGAAATGGTGATCTATGAAAGTTTTTAATAGTACAAATATTTCTAGTAAGTACAAAAGGTCAGCCATAGCTATAGGTAATTTTGACGGAGTGCACACGGGCCACCAAAAAGTTTTTAGACATACCAAGAAAATTGCAAAAAAAAATAAAATTAAATTTGGAGTACTAACATTTGCTCCCTTACCAATAATGTTCTTCAACAAAAAAATAAAAAATTTCAGGTTGTTTTCTGAAGATCAGAAAATCAATATTTTAAAAAAAAGTAAAGTAGATTTTGTTATAAATATTAAATTTGATAAAAAGTTTTCCCAAACTAGTGCCCAAAATTTTATAAAAGAAATTATTTATAAAAAAATAAAATCTAAATTTCTTACAGTCAGCAATAACTTTAGATTTGGAAAAAATAGAACAGGAGATGTGAACTTGTTAAAAAAATATAGTGATAAATTTAATTATCGCCTGATAAATATCAAGCCTTTCAAACGCCTTGATAAAATTGTTTCTTCAACAAAAATAAGACAATGTTTGAAAAATGGAAAAGTTGAACTAGCAAATAAATTATTATCGAGAACCTGGTTTATTGATGGATATGTTATTAAAGGGAAAAGAATTGGGCGCGAGCTGGGGTATCGCACCTGCAATATTAAAATTAAGAACTATATATTGCCCAAAGCAGGGATTTATGCAGTAAAAATTTTAATAGGTAACGAAAATGCTTTTTACGAAGGAGTATCGTATCTGGGTACTAGACCTACTTTTGACGGAAATGAAATTTTATTAGAAACAAATATATTTGGCATTAATAGAAACTTATATAATAAGAAATTAAAAATTTATTTTTTAAAATTTTTGAGAAAAGATCAAAAATTTAAGAATTCTGAACATTTGATAAGACAAATGAATAAAGATGTGATTTCTGCAAAAAAAGGTTTAAAAACAAAGTTAGTATTATGACCAAAGAAAATATTAATTTACCCAAAACCTCATTTTCGATGAGGGCTAATTTGCCAAATAAAGAACCTGAAATTTTAAAAATTTGGGAAAAATTGGATTTATATAAATTGTTGAGAAAATCAAGAGCTGGTAAAGAAAAATTTGTTTTACACGATGGACCTCCTTATGCAAACGGACACATACACATGGGAACTGCCCTCAATAAAATACTTAAAGATATCATCACTAGATTTCATCAGATGTCTGGAAAAGACTCAGTTTATGTTCCTGGATGGGATTGTCACGGGCTACCAATAGAATGGAAAATTGAAGAACAATATAAAAAAAATAAAAAAAATAAAGATGAAGTTCCAGTAAATGATTTTAGATCAGAATGTAGAGAATTTGCAGAAAAATGGATTAAGATTCATATAGAAGAATTTAAAAGACTGGGTGTCGAAGGAGATTGGAAAAACTATTACTCAACAATGAGTCATAATGCTGAAGCTCAAATAGTGCGTGAACTAGGCAAATTTCTTTTAGACGGCTCCTTATATCAAGGCTACAAGCCAGTTCTTTGGTCAACCGTAGAAAAGACAGCATTAGCCGATGCAGAAGTGGAGTATAAAGATCACACTTCTAATACTATTTACACATCTTTTAAAATTGAAAAAACTGAAAAAGATTTTTTAAAAGAGGCTCATATTATAATATGGACTACTACTCCTTGGACCATTCCTGTTAATAGAGCTTTAGCTTATAATGAAAAAATTAATTATTCAGTAGTTCAATTAGGCAATGAAATTGAAAACTTTAAAGGTAAAAAAATAGTTGTAGCAAGCAATCTTATAAATAAAATTTCTGAAGAATGTAATTTTAAAGAATTCAAAGTTTTAAAAGAATTCAATGGTACAGATTTAAAAAATACCATCTGTTCACATCCATTAAAAAACATGGGATATAACTATGATGTGCCAATGCTACAAGGTGATTTTGTTACGTTGGAACAGGGGACCGGAATAGTTCATGCAGCACCAAGTCATGGGCCGGATGATTTTAATCTTTGTTTAAAAAATGGCATTAAAGCTACCAACACTATAAATGATGGAGGTTTATATTCTGATGAAATACCTTATTTTTCAGGTATCCATATTTTTAAAGCAGATGAAAAAGTAATAGAAAAACTATCAGAGTATAAAAATTTGTTAGGCAATAGTAAGCTCCAACATAGCTTCCCACATTCATGGAGATCTAAAGCTCCATTAGTTTATAGAGCCACTTCCCAATGGTTTATTTCCATGGAAAAAAAAGATTTAAGAAAAAAAGCTCTTAAAGCAATTGATGATACAGTTTTCTATCCAGAAAGAGGGAGGGCGAGAATAAGAGCAATGGTAGAAACAAGACCTGATTGGTGTATTTCTAGACAAAGAATTTGGGGAGTTCCTTTACCACTATTTGTTTCAAAAAAAACAAAAGAACCGCTAAAAGATTTAGATGTTATAGAAAATATAGCAAAAATTTATGAGAAAGAAGGATCAGATTGTTGGTTTACTGCTGACCCACAAAAATTTCTAGGAAATAAATATAAAAAAGAAGATTATGTTAAAAGCACAGATATAGTTGAGGTGTGGTTCGATAGTGGAGCATCGCACAGCTATGTATTAGAAAAAAGAAAAGATTTAATGTGGCCAGCTTCAATGTACCTTGAGGGCTCAGATCAACATCGAGGATGGTTTCATTCATCATTATTAGAGTCTTGCGGCACAAGAGGTAGGGCTCCATATAAAAGCATTTTAACTCATGGTTTTGTAGTAGATGGAAAAGGATTGAAAATGTCCAAATCTACTGGAAATGTGATTGCTCCCGAAGATATACTTAAAAAGTATGGAGCTGATATCTTGAGAACTTGGGTTGCTGCATCAGATTATTCTGAAGACTTGAAATTAGATCACTCAATCTTAGAGCAACATGCAGAATCTTATAGAAAAATAAGAAATACATTTAGATTTTTATTAGGCAACTTAAAAGACCAAAAAAATAATTTTGACATAAATTCAAAAGATGTTGAAAAATGGCCTGAATTAGAACGTTTTATTTTGCATAAAATTTTTATACTAAATAAAAAATTTGAAGAATATTTTAAAGAATATAATTTTCATAAATTATACAAAGAGTTGGTAAATTTCTGCTCCTTAGAGTTGTCAGCATTTTATTTTGATATTAGAAAAGATGCTCTTTATTGTGATGATTTATTATCGTTTAAAAGAAAAGCATGTGTTAATTTACTAAGTTTAATTTTAGATATGTTGCTTAAGTGGTTTGCTCCAATACTATCTTTTACTACTGAGGAAATATTTCAAATAATTAATAAAGATAAAAATTTGAGCATACATTTAGAAAGTTTCCCAAAAATCCCAGAAAGTTGGGAGAATAAAGAATTGTTTGAAAGATGGGAAAATTTTAAAAATATTAGAAAAGTTGTTAATGCAGCAATGGAAATTAAAAGAGCTAATAAAGAAATAGGCTCCAGTTTAGAAGCGGATGTAAAAATTTTTTTAAATGAAGAATATTTAAAACTAGTTAAAAATTTTGACCTATCTGAGAGTTTTATAACATCAAAAGCTGAAGCAACAAAAATGACTGACAGCAAAAATCTTTTTAAATTAGATGATTTAGAAAACATAAAAGTTTTAGTAAAAAAAGCAGAAGGCCAAAAATGTCCAAGGTGTTGGAAAATTTTTCCAGGACCCTGTGTAAGATGTGAGTAAAAAAGTTAATTTCTATGAAAAAAATTATAATAATACTTTTAATATTTTGTTTCGACAGAGCAACAAAGTTTTATTTAATAAATCTTCAATATAGTGGAATTGATATAGATTTTTATATATATCCTTTTTTAAATTTCTACCTTGTATGGAACACTGGTATTGGTTTTGGGATCGCTTCGTTGGAAGCTGATTTTATATATCATATTCTAACAGTGATAATTGCAGCGATAAATCTGATTCTCATTATTATTTTAATAAAATCTAAGGGAATTTATGAATATCTAATTGCTATTGTTCTTGGCGGCTCTTTGGGGAACCTTTTTGATAGAATGTATTATTTCGCTGTTCCAGATTTTATTGATGTGCACATAGGAAATTTTCACTGGTTTATATTTAATATTGCTGATATTTTTATAACTTTAGGTATAATTGGTTTGATAACAAAAGAGTTAATTAAAAAAAAAAGAATTTCAAGCAATGATTAAAAAAATTACATCCTTATTTCTTATTATTTTTTTATGCAATTCTTGTGCCGAGACTTTTAGCTCAGTTAAAAGAGGGCTTACAGGAGAAAAAAGTACATCAACAGATGAATTTTTAGTTGAAAAGAAAGCTCCACTTATTTTACCTCCAAATTTTGATGAACTGCCATTACCAGATGTTAATGATGAGCCAGAAATTGAAGTTTCTAGCTTTGAAGAAACTTTAAAAGAAAATTTACCAGACGAGGAAATTTCATCAACATCTAATGCGGCCGAAAGTTCTATATTAGAAAAAATAAAAAAAAAATAGATGTTAAGTAAAAATCATTTCTTCAAAGACTTTTTTGTAAATTTAAAAAAAACAAAGGAAACTTTCGATATACTTGTAAAAGATATTGAAAGTTTTGATATTCCTTTGCTCCAAAGTTACAATAAAAATTATGAGATGGATTTTCCGCCATCGCTAGTCAAAAAATTTTCAAAGTATAACAACATTGTAATCATTGGGATGGGAGGATCTGCCCTCGGTGCAAAAAGTATATACTCGTATTTTAAAAACAGGATTAAAAAAAATGTATTTTTTTTTGACAATCTAGATCAAAATTTATATTCAAAAATTGAAAATGTTAAAAATTTAAATAAATCATGTTTTGTTGTAGTTTCAAAATCAGGTAATACCGTTGAAACAATTGCAAACTTAAGCGTTATTTTATCTAAAAAAATGTCAAAAAATAAATTAGTAGTTATAACTGAAATGAAAGATAGCGCTTTAATGCATATAGCCAACAAATTTGATGCAGAGATTATTGAGTACAAAGATTATATAGTAGGCAGATATTCGGTTCTTTCTGAACCAGGAATGTTTCCCGCAGCATTAATGGGCCTTAAAATAAAAAATTTTAAAAATCTAAATAAACTAATAAAAAATAAAAATTTTTCTAATTGTTTAATTCAAAATGTGGCCTCTATTTACTCTTTAAATAAAAAAAATATTACTAATTCGGTAATTTTAAATTATAATTCTGATCTCTATAATTTATGTGAATGGTACAAACAATTAATAAGTGAAAGTTTAGGAAAAAATGGTAAAGGAATTACTCCAATCGTGTCAGATTGTCCAAAAGACCACCACAGTATTTTCCAGCTATACTTAGATGGAACGAAAAATAAATTTTATACCTTTTTTTCATCTCCAGGCGATATCAAGAATTATAAAACATCTAGTCAAATAATTCCTGAGCATGTTCATTTTATTAGAAATAAAAAAATTAGTTCTATAATTAATGCACAATGTGAGGCTACAAAAATTATTTTGAGAAAAAAAAAAATACCCTTTAGAGAGTTTTTTTTTAACAAAAAAAGTGAAGATGAATTAGGTATGTTTTTTACTTTTTTTATACTTGAAACAATACTTCTAGCAAGATTAATGAAAATAGATCCTTTTAATCAGCCGTCGGTTGAAGCAATTAAAAAAGAGACAAGAAAAATTTTAAGCTAACTTGCCAAATATTATTTTTGATAAACCATATACTCTTTCCTCAATAACTTTAAAATGAGTTGGAAATTTATCATTAGCAGATTTATTTCTATGTAAAATTATTACTCCTTCTTTTTTTAATATTTTTTTATTTATAATTAAATCAATTAATTCACTAATTTTTGAATTTTGAAAGGGTGGATCGCAAAAAATAAGATCAAACTTAGATTGATTAAAATTATTTTTTTCAATTTCAGTGAAAACATCATTGGTGATTATTTTAGTTATATTTTTTAGGCTGAATTTTTCAATATTTTTATTTAAAATCTGTGTAGCATTTAATCCTTTTTCTACAAAAGTTACATACTTTGCGTCTCTTGAAGCACACTCTAAACCAAAAGATCCAGTTCCAGAAAATAAGTCTAAAATATAGGATCCTTCAAATTTGAAAGAAATTTTATTTGAGTGCGCCAATAAATTAAAAATACTTTCTTTCACCATGTCCTTAAGAGGCCTGGTATTTCTATCCTTTGGAAGGTAAAGGGTAGATCCTTTTAATTTGCCAGATACAATTCTCATAATTATTTTTTATTTATTAATTTCCATCCAATATCTTTTCTAAAAAAACCGCCCGTCCAATTTAATTTATCTATATTAGCTAGTGATTTATTTCTAGCGTCTTGCAAGTCTTTTGATGATGAGGTTGAATTTAAAACTCTACCACCATTTGAATAAACTTTATTATTTTTTTCATACGTACTGGCATGAAATATTTGGTTATTATCATTCATTAAAATATTTTTTAAATTTTTTATTTCTATATCTTTCACAAAATCTGCAGGGTATCCTTTAGAGCAAACAACAATTGTGATTGATTTTTTTTTAAGCCATTTAATTTTTATGTTTTTAATATTATTTTTAGTTGCTTGATCAATAATTTCTAACAAATCAGATTTTAATCGCATCATAATCACTTGGCATTCTGGATCTCCCATTCTTACATTATACTCAATTAGATATGGTTCATTTTTTTTAATCATTAATCCGGCATACAAGAAACCTTTAAATGGGTGGCCCAAAGATTTCATAGCATTTAGAGTAGGTTCAATAATTTTTTTTTTTATTTTTTTGTTAAGTTCTGCTGTAAGTAAAGGACATGGCGAATAAGATCCCATCCCACCTGTATTAGGCCCAATGTCACCTTCTCCTACTCTTTTATGATCTTGAGCAGAACCAAAAAATTGATAGGAATCTTTGTCGACAATACAAAAATAACTTAGTTCTTCACCGTTTAAAAATTCTTCTAAAATAACTTTATTAGATGACTTAAACTTTCCATTTATAATATCCTTAACACTTTTCAAAGCTTCATTAGTAGAACTGCATATAGTTACTCCCTTTCCGCCAGCCAAGCCATCAGCTTTAACCACAATAGGGATTTTATTTTTTTTAATAAAATTTGAAGCGTCCTTTAAATTATTAAAAACTCCATATCTTGCTGTTGGAATATTATTTTCCTTACACAAATTCTTCATAAATTCTTTTGAAGACTCTAGTTGTGCAGAAAATTTATCAGGCCCAAAAACCCTAATTTTTTTTTTATTTAGATAATCCACTATACCTTCCGCTAAAGGCTGTTCAGGTCCTACAACCACTATATCAATACTATATTTTTTAATTATCTGGTAAATAGAATCAAAATTTAAAATATTAGCGTCCAGATTTTTTGCTATACTTGATGTACCAGCATTACCAGGTATGCAAATTAATTTCTTTAATTTTGGCGATTGCTTTAATTTATAGCAAATTGCATGCTCTCGACCACCACTTCCTATGACTGCTAAATTCATATATTATTATGGTATATAAATAATTTAATATATACAAAAATGAATAAAGCAAAACTTAAATTTAATCCAAGTAATTTTGAAATTATCGAAGATGGTGATCATGTAGTTTGTGCTGTTTCAGGAAAAACAATACCACTTAACCGATTAACTTATTGGAACGCTGAACTTCAAGAGGCTTACTTCTCTCCAGAAGAAGCTCAAAAAAGATACGAAGAACTAAATAAAAAATGAGAATTCTAGTCACTATATTTTTTGTTATATTTACAACCTCAAGTTTTGCTGTGACACTTGACGGAAAATTTATTCAAGGTTCATTCGTTTTAGGAAAGACTGATCCGGGATCTGAGGTTATTATTGATAAAAAGAAAGTAAAAGTTACACCAGATGGCTATTTTGCTTTTGGATTGAGCAGAGACAGAAAAAATGATGTTGTAATAACAATAAATAATAAAAAAATAATAAAGAAAGTTTTTAAGAGAAAATACAAAATTCAAAGAATAGATGGGCTTGAAGAAAAAAAAGTAACACCTCCTGAAGAATTTTATGAAAGAATAAAAAGAGAAAATAAATGGATAGGAGAAGCAAGAGCAATTGATAGTGATTTAACTTTTTTTAAAAATAAATTTTCTATTCCTGTTGAAAATGCAATCATCACTGGAGTTTATGGAAGCCAAAGAGTATTAAATGGAAAACCAAAGTGGCCACATTACGGGTTAGATTTTGCTGCAGATGAAGGAACTAAAATAAAAGCTATGCTGGATGGAGTTGTGACTCTGAAAGAAACAGATCTATTCTATACAGGCGGCACTCTAATATTTGATCACGGACATGGAATTTCAACACTATATATGCATATGGAAAAAATATTAGTTAAAAAAGGTCAAAAAGTAAAACAGGGTGATATTATTGGAACAGTTGGATCAACTGGAAGAGCTACAGGAGCACATCTAGATGTGAGGCTTAATTGGTTTAATGTGCGATTAGACCCAGCAACTGTACTCGATATTGAATAATAAAATTATATTAAATCTTTACCAGCGTATAAATGCATACATTTTTCACAGCTTTTGTTTATTTCAGGGATGCTTTCTGATTCTAAAGTTTGTTTCATTTCAATAATTTTTTTATCAATCCAAGAAGTATTTGTTTGATACGGAACTAAAGTTATAGTGAAATTTAGCTTACCATTAAAATTTGCATAATTTCTATCTCCATTACATACATAAAAATATGCAGTGTTTGACACATTAAAATTCATTTTTCTTAAAATATGCACATAGATATCCATCTGTATTTTATAACCTTGGTGGTAAATATTGCTTAAATAACTCTTCGTTTCCACAGGCCTGCTATTAGATTGGGCTTTGTAGTCAACAACTACTAATTCTTTTTTATCTAAGTCAAACCAAACATCATCAACTCCACCATGAATCTGTATATTGGTATTTGTATCTAAAAAGGAAATACCCCCACTTAAGGCATTTCTCCAATGGTCAATATTTTCATTTTTAAATGGAATAAGATTTAGATTGTTTTTTTTAATTAATGTATGTGGCTGTTGTTTCTTTCTAAATTCATCAAATTCTTTTTTTAATAGTTCGTCAACGGCAGAATTTAATGACCATCCTGGCATGCTTGGATCCTTTAATCCTTTAACTCTTTCAAGATAAAAACATCTTTTACATTCTAAAAAGTTGCTAAATTTTGACCTGCTTATTTTAAAAATAGTGTCACTCCCTTTTACATAAACGCTTCCTTTACGAGTCCTAATTGGTTTTACTTCTGTTATTTCTCCTTTTGAATTTCTTTTTAAGCTCATTATAGTTTCCATCTATTATGTGACCATATCCATTGCGTTGGATTAAGAGTCACCATTTTTTCGAGATTTTGATTAATTTTAAGTATAATATTTTTTTTATCTTGGTCGTCGTTACCTGTCTTTTCAATTTGATAAGGTTTGCTAATAGTCATCTCAAAATTTATATTATTTTTTCTTTCTAGGAAAATTGGCACCAATTCACAATCATACTTCAGAGCCAGCTGCGCAGGTATCGTTGTTGTAAAAGCAGGCTGATTAAAAAAAGTAATTTTTTGACCCTCAGAAACTCTTTGATCCATCATTAAAGCAATGCTATATCCATCGTTGATTCTTCTAATTATCTCTCTCATGCCCATACGCCCTTTTGGAATTTGGGTTGGACAAATATATTTCATTCTTAAATACTCCATCAAAGGATTTAAAAAAAAATTATTTAGAGGTCTATAAATTGCTGCAGTTTTTACTCCTGATTTATCCAATTCCATTGCCATTAGTTCAAAATTAGCAAAGTGACCAGAGTAAAAAATTATTGGTTTATTTAATTTTTTAATCTGCTCCAAGTACTGCATGCCATTAATTTTAATATGAATGGGTTGAATTTTGTTAAATCTAAAATCTTTTAAAAAAACATATTCTGCAAACGTTCTTCCTATATTTGACCACATCCCATTAATTATTTCTTGTTCTTTTTGTTTGTCAATATTACCCATAACTAATTTGATATTTTTTTTAATTATATTTTTTGATCTAAAATAAGGACCAATAAACTTTCCCAGAAGTCCTCCTAAATTAGAAGCATTTTTAAGCCCTATTATTTTAAATAGAGAAAATAGTGAGATGACAAACATGAACTCAAAAAAATATTTAATAACTTTCATATTATTTTATTTATCTCTTTAATAAATTCATTTTTATTTTCTATTTCAACATCTATTTTTAAAAAATTTATATTTTCTCTATTTTCTATATTTATTCTTAAATAATCTTTTTCCGTGGTAAGTAAAATACTACTACTTTCTTTAGCTTTATTAACTAACTTTACAATTTCAGCGTTAGAATAATTATGATGATCTGGGAAACTTAATTGATCTGATAAATTTACTCCATTTTCTTTCAATAATTCAAAAAAATTTCCAGGGTTACCAATTCCCGCAAAACAAAACACTTTGTTATCTTTAAATTTTTCTAGGTTTAAAGGTTTATATTGGAAATAAAATATTTTAATAAATTTATTTTTTTCTAATATTTTTTTTTCAAAATTAACATCAAATTTTCCGTTAACTAATACAAAATTAGCCCTATTTAAACCAGACATCATTTCCCTTAAAGGTCCAGAAGGAATGGTAAATCCATTTCCAATGAATTGTTTTAAATTAAAACATACAATTGATATATCTTTTTTTATAGAAAAATCCTGAAAACCATCATCTAAAATGGCAACCTCATACTTATTTTTAACAGCAATTTTTAAAGCATCAACTCTTTTACTGTTTTCTAAAACGTCTCCATATTTTTTTAGTAAGTTTATTTCGTCTTTATAAGCTCTATATTTTTTTCTTATAAAAACTGTTCTTTTATTTAAATTTGATAAAATTTTTTTAATTTCTATACTAATAGGAGTTTTGCCAGTTCCACCTAAGTAAATATTTCCAACACATATAACTGGAATAGGAAATTTATTTCTTCTTATTAATAAACTTCTTAGTTGATTTATAAATAAAATGAGTAAAGACAAGGGTAGTAATAAAATTGAATAAACTGAAATATAGTTTTTATCCCAAAATTTAGGTTTTAAAAAATTCATTTCATTTACTAATATATATTTTTATTTCATTAAGAACATTATTAAGTGTAGTTTCTCCATAATATTCAATTTTTTTTATAACTTCCGAGTTAATAACCTTATCTGTTTTTAGTTGTTCGACTAGTTGATCTTTTAATTCTTCTATATCGTTAACTTTTTTGGCTACATTTAAAGATTGTAAATATTCATATACTTCAGAAAAATTCGATACGTAAGGACCGTGAATTACTTGACATCCAAATATTGAAGCTTCAATAGGATTCTGTCCACTATCGCTCTTCAAAGATTCAACTAAAGATTTACCTAAAAGTACGCATTTTACAATTTTATAAAATTTAGTAGATTCTCCATATGCATCAATTAGCAAGACGTCAGTGCTTTCTGTAATTTTGTCTGAATCTTTATAAAGACAAACTGATAAATTATACTTAGCTAGCTGATCTTTTATTTTTCCAACTCTGTTTACATGCCTTGGAATAATAATTGTTAACATGTTCTTATAAATTTTTTTTAACTCTAGGTGGGTTTTGCCACATAAAATTTCTTCATTATAATGTGTGCTAGATGCGCACCAAATTTTTCTACTTTCAATTTTGGATAATAAGCTAGAATTAAGCTGCCTACCATTTGCAGTTTTACTCTTAGCAAACTTAAGATTCCCATAATTTTTAGTGTTTTTTGCACCTAAGATTTTAAGATAATTTTCCGACTGTTTATTGGCCGCGATACAAAGATCAAATTTTCCAAATATTTTTTTTGCAAAACTATTAAAAAAATTCCATCTTAAAAAAGATTTTTTAGTTATTCTTCCATTGATAAGAAGCAAAGGTACCTTTTTTTTTTTAATATCGGTTATTAGATTTGGCCAAATTTCAGAGTCTATAAAAATTGCTAAATTTGGTCTCCAATGACTCAAGAATTTAGATACAAAAATTGGAACATCCAAGGGCAAAAATTGGTGTATTATTTTTTCGTCTTGCTCAAATCTCTTGTCTAAAATTTGTGAAGAACTTAATGTAATAGTTGTAATAAGGATTTTATTTATTTCTTTTTCTTTTTTAAGAAAATCAACTAAAGGCAAAATACTCATTGCTTCCCCAACGCTAGCAACGTGAAACCATATCAAGCGCCCATCTCCTCTCCTTGTTTTTATATGCGATAATTTTTCTTTATATCTTGTCTTATGTTCTTTTTTTTTAAATTTTCTTAAATATAAAAAAAAATAAGCAAATGGATAAAAAAGGTATGATAATAACTTATACCAAAAAAACATTTTTTAATTGGCGCTTAGTTGTTTGCTGTATAGGTTTTTGTAAACTATTGAATTTTTTAATAAGTCATCATGCGTGCCAGTTTCAATAATTTCTCCTTCATTAAGAACAATTATTTTGTCTGCTCTAATTATAGTCGAAAGCCTATGTGCTATTACTAAAGTTGTTTTATTTTTAGTTAAGTTTAATATTGCGTTTTGGACTTTTTCTTCAGAATCAGCATCCAGTGATGATGTTGCTTCATCTAAGAGGATTAGAGATGTGTCTTTTAAAATTGCTCTAGCTATCGAAATTCTTTGTTTTTGCCCACCAGATAACCTAACTCCATTCTCCCCAATTATAGTGTCATATGATTGAGGTAATTTTTCAATAAATTCATCTGCAGCTGCAAATTTACATGCTTTCCTAATCTCTACATCCGTAGCATTTAAGTTTGCATATGCGATATTTGCTCTTACAGAATCATCAAATAATATAATATCTTGACTAACTAAAGATATATTTTTTCTTAAAGAGGACAATGTAACTTCAGAAATATTTTGTTCGTCAATAAAAATTTTACCATTCGTAGGATCGTAAAATCTTGGTAAAAGATTTATTATTGTACTTTTGCCAGCTCCACTGTGACCTACAAAAGCAACGGTGCTTCCACCGTCTATAGAAATATTAATATTTTTAATAGCACTAGATTTTGTTTTTGGATAAGAAAAATTTACATTTTTAAATTCAATTTTTGCTTTATTAATTTTTAAATCTGATTTTTCAGATTCTTCTTTGATATTGACCTCTTTATCTATTACTCCAAAAACTCTTTCTGCAGCTGCAGCGCCTTGATAAAAAAGCATATTAATAGTAGCTAAGGATCTTATCGGCTGGTAAGCTAACATCATTGCTGTTAAGAATGAAAAAAAACTATTAATTTCAATTTCCCCTGTGGCCACCATTAGACCTGTATAATAAATAAAGCCGGCTATTATTATACCAGTTAAAATTTCCATAATAGGTGTTGCTCTAATCATGACATACCCAATTTTAATATTTTTTCTCATCATTAAATCCAACATCGATTTAGATCTTTCGTACTCAAAATTTTCTTGTTGATACATTTTAATCATTCTTGACCCTTTTATCATTTCACTTAAGAATGAAGATAATTTTCCAGAGACTTCGGCACTTTCTGTTGTGACTTTTCCTAAGCGCTTACCTAAAGACTTAGATACAAAAGCAGCAAGTGGCATCATTATTAAGGCAAAACAAGCAAGCTTCCAGTTTTGATAAAACATCAGAGACACAAGTACAGTTAAAGTTAAGGAATCTTTCATTAAATTTAGTATCCCTGTCCCAACCAAGTTAGCTACGAGACCAACATCATAAAGAAAATGAGACACATATTTTCCTGAATGTTTTGATTCTAAAGTATGTGTATCTGACTTCAGAATGCTAGAGGACATTTCTACTGCAAGTTTTTTACAAATTTGTTGGCTTACATTAATTAAAATTGTTCTTGAAAAGTACAAAGACAAACCTTTAATTAGAAAAGCAAGCACGATAGCCCCTGGTATTAAAAGCATCATAGTTTTATCTTGATCTATAAAGATTTTTTTTACAGCAGGATCTAACAGCCAAGCTATAGATGCTGTTCCAACCGCAACACCCACAGAT